>JAAUYG010142251.1_pt1 | contig 10682 bp, 11 predicted proteins | sample 7278091 | NCBI WGS metagenome assembly JAAUYG01 (sample SAMN14350201, study PRJNA611818) | marine sediment metagenome | isolation source: surface marine sediment (0.6m) | place: French Polynesia: Moorea | collected 2018-08
CCCCCCCCCCCCCCCCCCCCCCCCCCCCCCCCCCCCCCCCCCCCCCCCCCCCCCCCCCCCCCCCCCCCCCCCCCCCCCCCCCCCCCCCCCCCCCCCCCCCACACCCCCCCACCCCCCCCCCCCCCCCCCCGCGGGGGGGGGGGCGCCCCGCGGGCCACGAATCGGCAGTTAACAGGGACACGAAATCGCTAATTGCTCTTTAGCGAGGAGTGCAGATCGCAGTTCGCTAGATCGATTTGCAAAAACGGCCGATTCGCGCGATGGGGTCGATACAATTTTAACCCATGTGTACCCCTATTGATCTTCTTATGGATCTTTATGAGATTTATCTCTTTTGTTCAGATTTTGCACATGCAAATCCTCTTCAGATTCTTTGTAGTCAACATTTACCACACTGATCATAACTACGCTCCGGCCTTGCCATGACCATTGCAGTGCCAGTACAGCACTGTGGATTAAACCTGCACGAAGGGTTTACTGCACGTAAACACTTTGCACAACGTCAATTTGAGAAGCCATTCGCTAACTACAAGCAATGAAACTACTGAAAAACATTTTCCAACACAGGGCGCCCCAACAAAGTCACTGGTCATGTGACCACATGATCAGGCAGCCTGCTGCAAAAACTTTATTGTAGTTTCATAGGCCCATGCAAATAATTTCTGAACTTGCAACATGTTTATCTCCAGTTAACCCTTTTTGCAAGATACATGTAATTCTGCAGCACTTAGCTGGCACTGCAGTAGGTATGGCCTAACCTTTGCTATATTATGAGGGTACAAGTCCTGAAGATATTTTACACATTCTGCATGTTATGTAGATGATAAGGTCAATATGTACACCTTGCACATTTTCACCACTTCACATTTAAAACCTTTTTCACAAATGGATTAAAATGTTTTTTATTACCTGGAAAACCAATTTAGGGAAAGGTTTGAACCAACCAAGTACTAAGTAAACTTTGGGTTGATACTGGTGCCGGTGTTCGGGGGTATATCAGGATTAGCCTCCAGCTTTACTGTGTAAAGCATGTTAAAGAATTGTTTTTTTTTTTTCATTTTATGTTTTGTGTGGCCTAATCCCTCCCAATGCACCCTACCCACCTGCATGTTTAGGTTTATACTGTAATCTCCAGGCCACCCCCACCACCACCTCACAGAGAACCGCATAAGCAGATATCACCGAGTCGACAGTTCCTTGAGGTAAGTCCGTCTTCACTGTAATACATGTAGGAGTTGCAAAAAACGTACCGGTACTCTTATTTCAAAACTGACCAATTAATGAAAAAATGCTAATTTCAAACAAATGGTTGCCAAGGGAATTAACTTACATGATTTATTCCATGCTTAAAGTTTTTTTTTTTTTTGAGAAATTGAGCAGAGAATCTAGCTTCATATCTAACCAGATAATAGATTCATAGCTAACTACATGTACACACATACATGTACATGTAGGGTGGATGATATGCCATTCCTTGTATTCCTTGGGGGTACGGTAAGTTGCTGCTTGCACACAAGATGTTTCATCAAATGATTTAAAGTCTTTCACGATGTTTGCCTGTTTGTGACAAAAATGAGGTAAGTGTCCTGAATGTACATGTGATGTAAGCCTTCGGACAAAATGCGGGGCTGGAGTCCTCAAAGATACTTTAGTCTTAAGCTTTGACTTAAGTCAGTAATCTGAGCGATGTGAATGTCTAAGAATCTGACTTGGACTAAGTCAAAATTTAGACTTAGTTATTTTTGAGAACTCCAGCCTGGACTCACCTTCAGCTAAAACTGATCACAAAATGAAGTTAAAATCCCAGTGACTACCTAGTGGTGTAGTGGTTGCTGCATTTTAAGACCACCTGGTTAACTAGAAAAATGTGTTCATTGATAGAAAATCACGTTATCACCAGTGTTTAAGTGAAAATCAAGAGCTTTTGACCCGATACTTCAGGCCTTCTTCATTTGTCTGCGGTTTCCGTGTCATCACGTGCTCCCTGTGTGGTATGAGTGTCACGTAATGACAAAAGTTGGTTGTAGACCGGGGGGAGAGTGTGCCTGCCTCTGTCTCTGTTTAGCAATGGATTTTCTTTAGCAATCTAGATGGCCTCGGCTATGCCACGTCGGAACCAGTCCCTCTTTGCATTTGACTGTGACAGCTTCTGGAGCAAAAGTGTGATTTTGGGCACCCATATAATACTTAAGTGTTAAGTGCATATATCGGTTTTAAAATGGACGGATACATGTATTTCTATTGAAAATTCAATGAGTGGTGTCACTATATAATGGCTGATCTTAAAATGGAAGGGGTCTTAAATCACAGGTATCTCAGTATTGTCAATGGGCCTTAATATTGAAGCTTCCTGACTATTACACCTTCAAAATACTGCTCTTGTCAGGACAATGTGCTTTTGTCGATAAGCCTATTCATCATGTTCACACCTATCTTTGCTATGCAGCTACATTTAGGAATACTCGCACGCTCTTTTATCTGAGTCAGGCTCCCAGTAATAAAGATATTTCTGCAGCATGACTGTCAGTAATTCTGCTAATTACCGTAATACCTGTGTATGTTATATGCAAAATACACAAGAGCTTTGCATCTTCTAACTTTATTTTGGCATGCATAAAAATACACAGCTGTCTTCACTTGGTATCCACTACTAGTCTTAGATGTTGTTGTAGTATATTTACACTGCAATTAAAGTGTTGAAATTACTGTATATTAAGGTTAATAACAGCTGTAAGCATGTTATGTGCATTGTGATTCTCTGTATTCTGAAAAATTACATCTTGTAAAATTTTATGTTAAATTGAATATAATGTTTGAATTTCCTTCTCATAGTAAGTGACTACTTGTACATGTAATGATCAATAGACCTATTGTCCCATGTTTATATAACCAGACTTAACTTATTTAGGGAAGTTCCTTTTCACTTAAAAAGACTCCAAAAATGTTCCACAGCTAATATGAATATAATTTGCGATTGATCTGTTTATGTTTGATGTAGTTTTTACAAGATTTAATTTAAATATTTGTGGTATGTATGAACTCCTCTACCTCTGGTTTTCCGCAATGATGATTCTATCCATGTAAATCATCTGTAAAATAGATGCAGAACCTTATAACTACCAGTAAGTTTAACCAAATTACATGTGTGTGATACAAAAAATGTCAGTCAAGATCCAGAGTAAAGCAAGTACGTTTAGTCTCAACAAATGGCCTTTTGACGTTGATTATGATATTCTCTTTGATGGACGATAGATCAGGTGACATCCGCGCTACACGTCCTAAGAAACAAACACACTATAAACATGTCTGTCTGTCCCCAAGTAAGGAACTGCTGCAGGTAAGTTCATGAATATGCATCTATAATATTCATGTACATGTATATACAGTGCAATTCTGGAATTAAGACCACCCGTGATTGCAGCCAAACTGGTCCTATTCCTGGGATGGTCTTAATTCCGAAACAAGATTTTATGTGTAACTCTAGGTTATACCATACAATAAGTAATCTTTTAATTCTGCGGTGGTCTTACACATGTATTTCTGGATGGTCATACGGTAGGATACTCCACTGTATAGATCATCCTATGGTAATGAGCGAGGCAGTGGAACTGCACGTACTGTACATGTACATGCAGAGTTCATTGTCTAGTCATACGGCCAGAAGCCCTTACAGGTAAAGTAGTAAGAGCACATTGAGACAGCTTGCATGATTGACACTATTTTTGCCCACTTGGAAGTTAGAACTGCTTGTTTGGCTTTTCAGCATGTTTGTGATTAAATAGAGTCATGATAGTCTAATCAGAAATATTATAGGGGGAGTATCTCCGACTATAATATTTCTGGTATTTCTTATTCCAATCCCATAATCTGATAATAGTGCTGAAGTTGTGGTAAAGTCATGAAGCACACATGTATGTCTATAGTTCTTTCAAGTTTTTGCTCAAGCTGCCAATGTGCACATTTTGATCCTTATGATTGAGCAACAAGTTTATGCGAATTGAAAGGTAGATGTACAATGAAGTATGCATAATTCAGAACATTATTTATGTATCTTAAGAGCTCAAATGTTTACACTTGTCTGTTAAAATTAGTACCAAAATCTATAGACGTACATGTACTTTGTACATGTATCTTGTAGAATGGTGTGTATTGTGCACATTGAAAAAACCTGCATTAAGAGACCACATATTTCTGGCAGTAGGGCCTTAGCATGCCCAATCCAGTACTAATTGAACCTCTCATTAGAGACCACCTGTGGTCATGAGACCATTAATTTGTTTGGCTAGTAGGGTGAGCTTTACTATTCACATCCTATTGCGAAAAAACGTCTATGTTGTGTCAATGTAAGATCCTCCCATCTTCAATTGGAGCTGTGTTATAAGTGTACAATACAATACAATCAGTTCAGTTAGACAAAATACTAGTTGTTTCCAACCATGTTGTCCAAGCAAGCACAACACTGATCATACTCATCTGATAGTAAAAAGAAGTACTGTCAATATGCCTGGTCCCTATTCCATTATAATGGTGGTAGTGTATAGGTACAATGTAAGAATATAATGCTAAATCCATTTCTAGTGTGATGTACATGTATGTAGGTCTTCCCCTTGTTAAGCCTGTTTAGTACTCAATTGTGTTGTGTGTTTAGGAGCTCCTGGATGAAGCCATACAGAAATACCCTTCCCTCAGCAACCAGATCTGGTCCAAGGTCCTCTACATGGAGAAGGACGTCCTGGTGGGAAAGGTTTACCTCAGGGACTGGGAGGTTGTTATAGACAACAGCACGCAGAAATACGACGGAAAAACGTGAGGCTTTCAATAGAATGGAGTTAAATAGCATGATGTAGCTTTTATACATGGGTGGTATTTTTGCACAATTTTGCTTAGGGGCATTCTGATTTGTTCTACTTGGACAGGTACACCTCTTGCAAGGAGAATTGCTCAACATTTGTGAAAATAAAATCATGTATATTGTATCACAACATGAATGTCTTCACGGAAGTAGGTAAACCTTGATCACACGAGCCTAGAGAAACAAATTGAATATAAAAAAAAAAAATAGTATGAGTTACAACATACAGTTTGCACTTCCGGTGTCATTTTAAATGGAAGTGCCCTAAATGTGAAATGGTGCACATTGCAATGTGTAGCTTGTAATCTGGTACATGTATTCTACACTTCTAACGGCAAAAAAAAGTATCCTGTGGTTCTTTTCCGGTCTCAGAATTGGCTTGAACACGGAAGATTTTGTAAATGAGGAGCGGGACAAGCATACGGAGACTGACTTACAGAAACTAGGAAAGGTATGCATGGGTACAACTATCTTCTGTATAATTTAAACAGCCAGTGGCTTGTTACATGTAATCCGTATGCATTTATAACTACTACAGATGTGACTTTTTTTTGGCAAATCATTTAATACAGTGCATATGGGTTCTTGAACTTTCTAGTTTTAACTTACATGCAAAATATGTAATTCACCGTGAGAAAAAATATGAAATTGAATTTGCACAAAGGCCCACATGTGCATGCACTTGTGAGCTTAATTTCCATTTTCTCCTTTCATGCTGAATGTTTTGTGGTGCCTGCATGAGTAAGACCACAGGCAAACAAAACACATCTGTATCTGCACTGCTGCTCCCCATAATTACATGTACCTTTGGCATACGGTAACAGTCATTTAGGCGGCGTCATGCAGAAATTGCTGGATCAGGCCATTGTGTGTGTTGGGCAATCCTATTTAATGATAATAGAGAATGCCGGAATCTGTAAAGTAATGGATAACGGAGAATGGTGTGTCTGTGCTCTCTATAACAGGTAAATAAGGGCTGTACTTACATGTACATGTAACTTTGAAATGAATTGGCCTACATGTAGATAGCACAGGAAAATACCGCATCCTAATAGGATGTCTCACTATCAAGGGTGGATTAGTCATCTGTGACAAAGTAAACAGACTAGTCATTTCCCACTTGACTAATCCACAATGATACTACCAGTGCTATGCTCATCCAATGCATTGCACAAACAACACATCAGTACCTGTTTTGAAACCACCTGCAATGGATATACATGTACATGTGTTTCCAGTTTCCCACCTTTGCTTGAAAACAACCCTCTTTATCACAATTTATCAGAATGTTCAAGGAAAGTAGAAAGCAATCGATCGACATGTAATTCTGGCAATTTGAGAGCCAGACGGCGGAATAATAAGGTAGTCCGACAACCTAAAGGCCATCGTACAGAATTGGGTATAAGTACCTGCCTTTAGACGTTTTACATCGACATTATTCATGCTATTCCAGGGGGTGAAATTCACTCGGAATGAGGACGGTGACATCTTCGCCATCAACCTTTCCAACGAGACGGTGGTTGCCAAGGGTTACATCTCTCCTTCCGACCACTGTCTTTCAGATGAAGTCATCAATAACCTTGGCCGTCTGGGACGCAAACCAATGAAGGTACCGCTACATTTACTTATTGTATTAAAATAAAGCTTATTCGCCCAGTGGCAATAAAATAACTCTGAGGTCATATTATTTTACCGATGTCTTCCAAACAGACAAAATCAAATTTGTCCGGGCTTTGACCCCACCCCCCACCCCCCACCCCACCCCACGATGGCTAGATTGCATCCTCCTCCCTTGACATGCTCAAGGCTGAGGGATATATGGAAACCGCCTATAATTTGCTATCACTAGTCCTACAAATCAGTTCTTTGTAAATAAAGATTTTTTGTTGCATCTTTCCAATAACTTTCAATATACTGGCATACATGTATAATGTATGTACATTGTACATGTAAAATCAATGCCATGATTGTGCCATTTTGATCCGTGTGGACATGATCACATTTTAGCTAAAGTACCGACTTAAAAATGTATCATATTCCCAGATGGGATACTGTCCCAGCCAAGCCACAGGGCCAACACCATTTATTAAGTTTAACTTCTGAAGCAGTTGCCAGTTGGCTAAAACATGTACAGTTGGAAGGCTTCCTGATCAAGATGTTGATTCTCGGCAGTGTATGAAAATACTGATTTTTACACAAATATCGCTAACACAGCTGGATGAAATAGCACCAACTCCCCTTCCCCAAAACTGAAGTACATGTACATTTGTTTATTGTTCAACCTCAACATTGTGACAAAGTCACCTTTAGCTAAAATTTATTATCGATGCCTGAGGCTCCTAGTGTCTGCTGAGAATGTCGGTGTGTGAAATGGTCCTGTAATGTGGTTGACTACGTGATACATGTACATCCAACCTGCTCTACTAAAGACCACCTGTATATAAAAACCAAATGCTTATAAAGACCATATTTGTAGAGGTCCCCAGGGGTATACTTTCCAATGTTATTGAACCTGCATAAACATGATAAAGATCTCCTGTGTATGAGGACCACTTTTTATTCGTTTCTAGGGTGGTCTTTATATGACAACCCATACAGTATGTTGTCTGACCTCTTAGTGTGTAACAATGTTGTGACCCGAGTCCTATATTCTACACATACCACTCCATATACAGGTCTTTGATGTTACAACCCTTTATTGTTAGAAGACCCCAAAATTTGATGTGTGTACTGTTAAACCTTTATTCGAAGACCACTTGTCTCCCCATATACTACAATCTCTATTTAATTTAAGACCACCCATGGAACCCAGCAAATGTTGTCTTACCGACCAGGTGGTGATAATAAGTGATCAATACATGTACTATTTTAGTACACAAGATCTCAATTTGGGATCAAATAATATAGAGGTACATGTAAAGGTGGTCCCATAATGTTTATATGGTTTATAGTGGACCTTCCCTTTTACCATTGTTTACAATACTCTATGGTTTGTTGAAACTACATGTACCTTGATTATAAGACCATATAATGTGGTCCCAAATTACATTGTGTGTACTGTTGCACCTTTATTTCAAGGATACTTGTCATAAAAGACCATATTTTCAAGGCTTCCATGGTTGGTCTTAAAATAGAGGGGCCACTCTACATGTTGGCATACATGTATCTGTGTATCATGGCCTCAACTGCCTGACTAGGTAAGTGTGTTGGTTGAGCATTCCCTGTCCAGCCATGTCAACAAAAAGGTGTCAAAAGTCGAGGTTCTGCTGTTCTACTTACCGCTTAGCAGAGTTAGAGACCGACTGGCCGGCTTGAGGTCAAGACAGTGGTCTGGGTTAGGACATCACTGCATATACATGTACATGTACAGTGGTCCCTCTATTTTAAGACCACCCTTGATTATAAGACCGCTTGATTTGGTTCCAAAGGGTAATTTTCTGTGTTAAATGACCTTTATTTTAACAATCCCATGGGACCAAAAAATGTGGTCTTATATTGCAGATTGTTAAAATAAAGGTCATTTAACACTGAAAAATAACCCTTGGGAACCAAATCAAGCGGTCTTATAATCAAGGGTGGTCTTAAAATAGAGGGTTGTAAAATAGAAGGACTACTGTACCTTTGTACACCACATGCACCAGCGGCTCACTCACTCTGGCTGATGCTTCTGCCAACTTGTACATGTGTCTCTGTTTTCTGCCTACTAGGTATTTGAGATGAAGAAATTCAAGGAACAGATAGCGTTGGAACTTAGAAAGTCCATCATTAACCAGAAACACCTGGAATATTTGAGCATGGTTAGCATAGCGCTGGTGCGGAACACATTTAACGACTTCGACACGCCTTGCTGGGTGACATTCATCAACTTCTGTGCCATTGACATGTTGGGACAGGAGACGCGTGAGTACAGGAGTAGGACAACAACAACAAAAACAACAATGTTGTTGGTATTTATTTAATGCACCCAACTGGATAAGATGTACATGATTGTATAAAATATGTCTATGCATTTATAAAGACAATGTGGATACACTTACGATATACCGGCAGATACAGTGTACATGTAGTTAGACGAGACATTTTGTTTAGTTTGCAGGTCACTTTCTCAAGAAGTTATCATGGTTATGCCAACTTTGTGTATTAAAATGTTGGGGCCTGGCTCTATTTGAAATAGAAGTTTGTATATACAGTAGTCCCCCTTTAATAAGGCCACCGTAGCTGCCAAGGAATTGTGTGGCCACTGGCCACATTAGAGAGGTGACCTGTGGTGAGAAGAAGTAAATGGATTTACAGTAGAAGCGGCAAAACTTTTTGGCCACATTAGGGAGGGTGGCCTCTATTGAGAGTGGCCACTAAGAGAGGGACTATTGTGTGCTTACTACTTCAGTAATATATAAAACTACATGTACATGTACATATCTGTCTTTTCAAAAGCAGAGCAGAATCTTGAATTTCCAACAGTCCGCTTTCTGCGATCATTAGTGAATTAATGGTTGCATAAATGTGACATAATGGGTTCGCATGAGAGCGGCTTCACAGTAATGACTAGGATCTGGTTTTCGAGCAGTGTGCAGTTACTTGAGTACATGCACCTTTGTCTTGAGAGATCATGGATTTATAGTGGATGGATTTCTATTTTTAAGGCAGGCTTATTCTACCATTATCAGGATTATAATATTTGTAAATATCTCTACAGCAATATGACTCCACTTAAGCTGATAATCTTCCACTTTCTGTTTTCCAGTGCTGCCAGAGTTGATGAACATGGCCAATTTAAAGTTGGATGAGGACAATGCCGTTCAGTTGAGAGTAAGTTGACCTGTTTAACAGTAGAACTCTGCCATGACAGGCCATTATAGACTGCCTCAGGTCTGGGACCACTGTATTTACATCTACCTGACCATTGAAAATGCTGCTAAAGCATGGCAATTTATGTCTTGGAGTTAAACCCGGACTATTAAAGTGGCTTCAGCCCTGGGTGATGATCTGAAATGCAGCCACTACTCTATGTAATGTGTTCTTCACGGGAGAGTGGTACTTGCATTTTAAAACCATCAATCCAGCTAGAATACATAGTCTTCAATTGAATGTGGTGTTAAAATTGAGGGATATTTATATTGAAAATATAAGAGCTGTGTCACGATGGATGGTGGGTGCTAAAATACAGGAAAGTCGCAAAATTTACAGGTCTTAAATTGTAGGAAATGCTGTACATTTGACTTCCTGTGTTGCTTCAAGTCAGCTGAATATTGTCATCTTGTGTTGTAACGCTTTCCAGACAATGTGATTAATGTACTAGTAAGTGTAACATTATGTGCTTGTGTCAATGTTTTAAGTACATGTGCACTCTAGGTGTATGTCAGTGTGAACTTGCTTGATCTTTCAGATGGCTACATGTAGATACAAATATAAATCAGGATTGCTGTTCCGTTATATTTATTCGAAAATTTTATTTAAAAAAAATATAAAAAAAGGCAAGCCTACCACACAATATGATATTTTATCATTGCATGCATTGTGCTTGTCTATAATGGCATGTCCTCATGTCTGTGTATATGTTGCGTGTCAGGGTAACTGGACAGATATGCATCGCGAGCGCTATCCATCCATGCGAGGCTCAACGCTAAGCCAGGATCATCCCACCAGTAGCTATGGCACAGTGACCCAAAACACCAGGGGTCACCCTACCAGTAAAGACCTCAGTACACTGCGGCCTGGGAAACCCACAGGTACAGTATATACCTACAGATAACATTGAAGCTTTTTCTACGCACGTTGGATTCAGTTTGGCAATATTCTGTTTGTGATATACATGTAGTTATCACAAGCC
>JAAUYG010157250.1_pt1 | contig 10682 bp, 4 predicted proteins | sample 7278091 | NCBI WGS metagenome assembly JAAUYG01 (sample SAMN14350201, study PRJNA611818) | marine sediment metagenome | isolation source: surface marine sediment (0.6m) | place: French Polynesia: Moorea | collected 2018-08
GCAATTCCTATCTGACTAGTTCCTAAGGACCATTATTGCAAGAAATGCAATTCCTATCTGACTAGTTCCTAAGGACCATTATTGCAAGAAATGCAATTCCTATCTGACTACTGAAAGAGCCAAAACAGCCGGTAAACGTATACAGGGACCTTAACATTGGAAAATCAAGAGAACATTGCGGATAAAAAAATAATATAACGCAAGACAACATCAACCACAATACAAAATGGTATTTCGCCAAAGTCTTCTCCAACAAATGCGGATATAAAGCAGCCTTTCAAATTACCCCCAACGTAAAAAAAATCCAAAATTTGCAATATATTAGGAAATTCTACATTGAAATGTCCTATTTACAATGATGCATACGCTTTTGCCCAACTGATTGAAGCATACATCTATGACGCTATTATTACAGGATATTACGGTTTGGAACTTCCAGTGTCTTCCTCTAACCCTCTTCAAGCGCTTTTGCGCAACCCAAAGCACGCTAAGAGCACATTACAGTTCAGAAATGCATTGGCTACAGCAATAAGCTACAGCCTCCCAGAACAACTAACGCTTGCATCTTTACCTTCACACATGATGTATTCAAAGCACTATTGAAGTCTAGTATGGCCTTGCTCTGGGTTCGGGGTCACACCAAGCATGCATAGGAAATTGTTGCATTGTCACCCAAAGAACCATTCAGCGTATCTCCCTTGGGTGCCCTTGGCATGCTTCACATCATGTTAATACGAGTACACTGCTAGTACAATAATAAAGTTGCATCGGACAACTACAGTTTTATATCAGAAGGCTGTATCAGTCAGGATATTACAATTCATGGCAGTGGCCAACTGGGCATCTTGGAACTGCAGTTTTTATAACAGAACGATATATCAGTCATGATACTACAATTCATGGCACCGGGCAACTGGGCACCCTGGAACAGCAGCTTTTATATTAGAAAGATATATCAGCCATGATACTACAATACAGGGCAATAGGCAACTGGGCATCCTGGAACTGCAGTTTTTATAATAGAACGATATATCAGTCATGATATTACAATTCATGGCAGTGGGCAGCTGGGCATCGTGGAATTACAAGTTCGTACAGTAAAATGTCTTAGCTAAGGTAGTATTGCCAATGTTTCAGTGTATTTCTGTACGTGGAAAAAATATTGCAAGATTTTTTCCTGAGTTGAGGGTGTTATACTACTTTCTCGGAATTGGTATTTTTCCAGGGTAATCCTGTGAAAATAGAAATTGAATGAGAAAATAGAATGAGAAAAAAGAAGAAGAAGAAGAAGAAGAAGAAGAAGAAGAAGAAGAAGAAGAAGAAGAAGAAGAAGAAGAAGAAGGAAGAAGAAGAAGAAGAAGAAGAAGAAGAAGAAGAAAACAAGAAAAATGAAAATTCGGGCCCTAGTGTCTAAAGAAATACATGTGTGGGGCACCTTTCGCGTTCTATTATTCGAGATCAGTTTGGGGTCATATTCGGTTTGGGGTCATTCGGCGCGCCTCTCTGAAAATCAGCATATAAGACGAAATCCGCTGTTCGTAGAGTGAAGCAGATTAACATTTGTTCTCCAGAGGTTTGGTTTAACATGCCAGGTTAGTGGTCAGGTATAATGCCAAAGATTCTGGGCCTCTTGTTTAAATTAGCTTCAGAAACCGCCAGAGCGTACTCAACGTTGGTGGGATGAGAGTGCTACCAATTGTGGGAAAGAAACAACACGGCAAAAAAGTAACGGAAAAAGTGACGGACAATAAGTAACTGGAAAAAGAGTAACGGAAAAAAGTTACGGAAAAAGTAACAGGCGCAGTAATATACACTCATGGCAGTATATGAAGTGCACGCGTTTGCCAAATTTTAGATCAAAGAGGTTTCTAGTTTTCTAAGGCTTTAGTTAGGCCTCTTGTGGGTGTCAGGATCTGCAAGGATTTCTCATAGGTATTGGGCATGCTCAACGTGGAATAATGTATTTTTCAGTGTATTACTTTAAATGTGTTATTTGCGGGAACTGATACATGATCTACCCACTCCATGTTGAGTGTACGTATATGCTTACCGGCAGTGTATCAATAGGAAACGTGCATGGCAATGTGAATGAACAAAATTAATTGAACTTTAGTAGCCCATTGATAAAATTTATTTCTGTCTTTTCACATTACTATTGAATAATTCATTAATAACACTAATGCCCATTACTATATACAGTATTTATTCGGATCTAAAAGGTGATGCAATTAGAGGCAATATACACATATAAATAAAAGATTAAATACAATTCATGCAAGCTCAATAGCCATACAGTGGCAGATTACAGTGAAGCACTGACTAGTTAAACATATCTTGACTATCACAGAAAATTAATGATCCAATTAAATATCAATCTCTGTTCGACTAAATACTCGTAGGGCGTCCTTTTTTATTTAATTTAAAAATCTCCCAGATATGATGTATCACAAAATCTCTCCTGCATGATTGCGTTCCATTGATCTTCACAAATGGATAGAACTACAGTTGGCAAATACATCATTACATAGACGAATCTTATATGGATAGTGATTTATGCCCTTAAATAAACTTGACTTACCACCTCTCAGAGCCAGAGTCATTAAAAATTTAGTGATATTGTTAGGACTCTGTAGACCTTTTGATACCAAATTTATTGACCGCAACATTATTTGTTTATCCATTGGCAAACACCCTAACCACGGCAGGAGGTAGCTGTGCGCGTTTGATATGGCATCCGTAGTATCCTTTCGTACTGATTTGCGCCAGGTTACATAAAATGGGTTGGTATATGTACCCCCCCCCCCCCCCCAAGTTCCATCATGAAGCAAAACAAACCCACTGGATTCACAGAAGTTTAATATCTCACATTGGTACTTTGCAAGGCGCCGTTACTTTTTTTTCTTTAGTTGTAACCCTTTTCCTAGGTAAATTTCTTACTTATTGTTCATGGCTTTTTTTTTCCTGTTACGAGTACTATCTGTCCGCTCACCGTCATGATTACACACATCCACTTTTAACTTTGTAAAGTGTAGTAGAGTTGACTCAACGATATTAGGTATCCTTGGTTAAGGATATATACTATTCTTGGTTTACTTGCAGACCAATTTGAAGTGTACAAAGAAATTGGGTCACCATCCCAGGGACAGCAAAAAGTCGTTACGATGCGCAGGTCGTCTTGGTCTTTTTATACTAAAAGTATAGCGCTGGGGTCCTTATGGGGTGCTTACAAGCAGATAGTTTTATACATGTGTGGTCTTTAAAGCACATTGCACTGTACGAATTACACGAAATCACGAACGGTGCTGCCAAAGCACTTGCAAAAAAAAAAAAACAACCCATTGAATACACCTTGATAGAGGCATTCTCGAATTCATTCATCGGTTATAACAGAGGATTATTTGTGTGGGCGGTCGCCGGACTAAACCTAGCCATTAAACGCATGGTATGGTCACGATCTCTTTCACGGGGTTTTATTTCACATAATACGCGGTCGGAACGGGATGCGCAGCGATGTATCGACTTGGCCATTATGGCGGAATGTTTAAACATCTGTCTTTGCCCACTTGCGAGCCACAGCACCGGGAAGAACGCTTCCGGGAAGGGGAATAACCTGCAGTCCAACTCCCTCTAACGAACATGAATGCACACAGCGCAATTTTTTCTGGCATGCAGAATTTATCGGACCACATAAAATGGCATTCTGCACTGTTCGTAACACCATACTGAGTCCATGCATACGCTATAACATTGTACATGCATAGCTACCACCAACAAACTGTAAAATCAATGTTTTAGCTCTGCTTGACTGTCAAACAGGAGAGCTATGGTCAAGGTGCAGACGTCCGTCATTTTCCGTAAAAGGCGCTTTGCAACAAGGGGTCAAGACGATTAACGCCAAATTTTGTGGAAACGTAAGGTAACTGTTATGGGGTTACCTGTAAGGGCATAATTACTATACCCCTCATGTTTTCCTACCTGTAGAACTGGCAGTTCTTGCATGCCTTTCCTAGTCTATCCAGTTTGAACTGTGACTTTGTTTTATATACGTATTACCGTAAATGTGTATCTGTACATGCTAAACTTTATCTCTCACCCCATAGAGCAATTCCCCAGGTAAGTATTGCAGCCCGTGTTCAAGGTGTGAATAAGTTGACACGATCCTGGATAGCAGGCATCAGGTAGCTATCTGGATAGCATATGCATAGCAGGATGCACTTTATGAAACCACATGGGTGCCACGTGGATAAGGCATGATAAGAAATCAATTTAAAAATAAGTTGATTTTTCAATATTTCACAATATTTTCGTCATCAGGTAAACAGGGTTAATTTTGCATCACTTAACCTTAAGCGAACTGTGTTTATTTACGTTCCCTTTTGTCACACAGCAAGGAGGATAGTTGTCACCCCAGAAAATGGTCAGTGAGCAATGTTAAAACTGTCACCTAAAGATGTCTTCTGGCGTCCTCAAACAAGGCCATAGCTGTAACTTGCAGAAATGTGCACAAATGCATAGCTGTAACTTGCAGAAATGTGCACAAATCCATAGCATTTCGATGCCAACATGAATGTCCAACTAGCTCTGCCTGTCCCTCACTGTTTCTTTGACGATATGTGAGTCGTATGTTACACGCCACGGGAGACGCAAAACGATTTCTTGTTCCGGTCTGCGCGTCAGAGGTTCCACAGCTGCGCCGGCGGCGACATAAACATACACAAAGAACGGTCGTTTTCCATTAGTGTAATGCAGACCAAAGGTGACATTATCACTTCTGTCAGGTTGGCAGACAGGCCAACCCCATCCAGCCAACCAGCTCGGGACCACAAGCGCGCGCCTGCTTAAATTGGGGGGAGCCAATATAGGGCAAAATAATCCTCCCTTTTTTCTGTGCTCGGCCGCAGGGTTCGAATGCCCCAGTCGGGGTAATCTCCCTCCGGCTTGCTGCACAATAGGCCACCAGAGCAGTAATACAGCAGCGGCAGGCCAGAAGTCACGCTCGTAAAGAACAAATTGGGGGTTCTAAGTCACGGACAAATGGCTTGACCTAATCCCTATATCACACGGTTGGTTGACAGAGAATGAATTACAGCGATCCAGGAAATATGGCAGCAGATCGCTTCTGCCGGATGGCATTAATCACAAATGATCCAATATAGTTACCGTTCATTTCATGGCTGATTACACCAGAAATACAGGAGTGAACTTTACAATTGGTGTAAAAAAATTTTCATGACAGCCTGGAAATCCGACATTGCGCTGTGATTTATAGAAAGCATTGGACGATAAATGCTTGGCTTGAGACTGGTTTGAAGAAGAGAAACAAGGGCTGCGAGAGAGAGAGAGAGAGAGAGAGAGAGAGAGAGAGGGAGAGAGATGGAGAGAGAGAGAGAGAGAGAGAGAGAGAGAGAGAGATGGCACCAATTAATTATTTTGTTAAAAATGTAGGCAAAACTATATAAAATGATAGACTACCCCTTTTATCTTCTCTCGTGACTATAAAAATCGTTGGCACCGGCAGCCTACATCAGCATTGCATAAACCTAAAATTGCTTATGTGAGGTTGTATCCTGTGACTCTAAATGGCAGTTTTCTAATCACTGACATTATTACTATGCCTCTGACGTCACATCCGGGCAATTTTACAGGAAGACACTAATCTGGGCGGTCGCGTTACTTGCCCAGAACACGCCAAGCATCCAATTTCGAAGCCGTCCAATTGTGTGAAACGACGCCGTGGAAGCCCGGGCTGGTAGGCTGTCGACACGTGTGACACGGCAGGGTGGCCACAAGGTGAAGGACAGATAAGGCGATATGGTAATTTAGGGGATCGTCTCCAAGTGATGGAAATGCTCCTTAATCGCCTGCTTAACTTTGAAACGGAGCTCACCTGAAAAGCTATAGGCTCATTTGTTCAGGATGTACCACGTCCACAGTGACGAGTGCAGACGAGAGACAAGAGTGCTCAGCGAGTTTTTGCTCTGAGCACATCGGTTCTTTTTAGATTTAGATCTGTATGTAAATGCAAATCTATTGAGTTTTCTTATTCTGTTTTTTATTTCCTTCTTGGACGCCGCTCCGCTAGCAAGAGATCTCATGACTGGTTAGTTGTAGAGTAATCAAGCTCGGCAGTGTTGTAGATCTCCATGATCTCTAGCCACCGAATAATTTTAGTCACGATATACATTAATTAAACTAATATAAATTAAGCATAATTAAAGATGAACATTGCTCTATCTGGGAAGTTCTTGCCGAAAAATCGAAAATAAGCTAAGTTTAACCCTTGAGGCAGAAGGAAAGTACAATATGCAACTTCTGGAACTTCAAAATTGACCAAATTTGAAATTTGATTATATCGCGGAAACCTCTGTTCGTAGAACGAAAGTAAGCGGAGTTCAACCTCCTAGGTTAGAAAGAGAGTATATATGTAACTTTGGAAAGTTTGCCAATGGCCAATTTTCATTCCCAAATATGGCACTGAAAATGGACCTTTATCTTGGAAAGTACGGCTATCTTGGGGGCGAAAGTCAGCTAAATTTCAACCCCCTCACGTACGACCCCCATGGGGGTAGAAAGAGTGTACATGTAATTTCTGGAATTTTGCTTCCCGAATACGGCAAATTTGACAATCGATCTTTATCTCGGAAAGCGTTGCTCGTACAGCGAAAATAAGATCAATTTCGACCTTCCGGGGGTAGAAAGTGTCTATAGATGCAACTTCTGGAACGTTTTTTCCAATGATCAAGTTCCATGCCCAAATACGGAGAGTTTTGAAAATCTAGCAAATCGTACTGTGCCTTTACTCCTTGATGCTTTTATTTTTTTTGTAAATGAAATAGACTACAAATGAGTTTGTTCACCTGGGATGCTTTGCCCTTCGTAACACTCTCACAAGCTGTACACCTGTTCGCTTTTCACATTACACGAGGCACCAATCACGCAACAATGCTCACGTTGTGCAGAGCGAGTGCAGATACAAAGGGTCATAGTTTAGAGAGCGTAAAAAGAAATGTAGCAGAAACGTTTAGTTTTTTTTTCACACTGACCTTCACAAAAATCGAAATTTCGATCTTAAAATTTTCACGGGTGTAGCAATCCCTTTGGCTTCACAACCACGTATTGTTCCGTATGGGGTTGTGTTCAGTACCTTTATTTTCTTAAATATCTCAAGATAACATAACGAGGTCACAGTTTAAGATAGGATTCTAGAGATGATGATTTTGAGATAAGATAAATTGATAGGATGTTGAGATATGATTTCGTTCCATATCAGGATCTCGAGACAGGATCTCGGGATGCCGAGATAAGGATCCTAACATCCTATCTGGAGATCCCGGATCCTATCTCGAGATGGTGGCATTCTATCTCGAGATTTCGAGATGTGATCTGGTTATCGTGAAATACAAATACTACAAAAATTCAATCACCGTAGTTTAGAAAGTTAGATACAGGGGCCGCTCTATTTTGTTGTAAATACGAGTAGTAGAGCTATTGCTAGTCATTGTTTCAAGTACAATTTCTGTTCAAAATACATGTATACAATCCAGTATTGTGACATTCGAATTAAAATTGGATGTAGAATTGAAGAATTCACCAAAACTTCGATTTAACCTTTTGGTAGCCATTATTTTAGCAGGCGAATTATGAGGATCTAGGTGCACAAAATGGTAACAAAATTCTCCAGGTCTGAAACTGCTACAAACTTCTAGTTTCATTCCTCCATAAACAGTACAAGGCAATAGGCGAGCGATGGTGTGTCTCTGCCTTCAAATGATGCAAAATCCAGTGATAAATTTTCCTGTCATCCACTTCACGCGCCGAAACAGTGCAAATTTTAAATCTCTGTGTTGACTCTTTTGAGGATTGCCGTTAAATCCACTTGCTCAGCGAAAGCTAAACGTTCCTGTTTACCGTTGCCGCCTATACTCAAAATGTAGGTGGCGCGTTAGACAATCGAATAGCAAGATCTTCGCTAGGCTTAAGGTTCGAATCCAGTATGAAGCATTTTCATCTTTCACCCCAGTTTCTGCATGCTTCTCAATCCAGTTTTAGCCTCCCACCGGTCCATAAGTTCTCTTGTGTGACATGCAGGTTAATATACCGCCGAATGTGTACAGATCCCCAACCACTCAAAAAATAAGTGACTTTGAATTTGACCTTTCAAGGTCACTCAAGGTCAAATGTAATGATGTAGTTGGATTCTGCATGTACGATTTCCTATTACTAGAGTAACATATGGCCTAGTGTGGCGGCTCCTTTTTGCGAGATATAAGCCCTCAAAATTTGAGTGACCTTGAATTTGACCACTCTACATGCTCTAGGTCATATCTAATGGTGCAGTTGGACTTTTTCTTATATGACTCCCTATTATAATATATCTTTATCCGTACTTGCAGTACAATTGAACTTTCACATATTATTTACTTCGCATGGACACATCACATTGTTTCGTTTTCATCATGAGACATAACTCAGGCATTTATCTGCCATAACTTGAGGCATTAGCCCGTGACGGGTTTCGAACATGTGCAGCTGTTATAGCAACTCGATTTTTTCCTATCTCTTATCATTAGGCCAACATTTTGGACACGCCACACCTGCCCTTACCCTGGGCGAGTTTTTTTTCAAAATCAAATGGTTCCATATCTGGATCAGAGGGAAGGCTAACCCTTTCTTCCAAACATGAAATAGTAAGATTGGTTTGATAGTTTTTTGAGATAGTTTACACACAGACGAACGCAAAGTAAGAAACCCCGTCCAGCAAAGCTGGGGCGGGGCTTAAGGAACATATCTCAAACGAACACGATTGCAAACGGGTGGTTGCGGGGGCCAAAGGAACCTCAGTGCTGTCATATGTTAAGAGGATTCTTGTCATACTGAACGGTTTAAGAAGCCTCTGGTAAGACGGTCGGCTTCAGATTTATGGGTCGCGATTTCCAATCCAGTCTGGCCCACGTTTACATTTCACCTAATTTTCCTGCACGATGTTTGCCCGGTTTGGCAGTTTATAGTAGTCTGCCATCATTTGTGCGGAACAGAAACATAAAAGGTACTTCAGTAGCTTTTTTGTCAGTCCATATTAACATCTCCTTTGCCCAGGGCCTAACGATACTTCCCTGTGTATATTGAGGATAAATACTTTATAATTTCGCGTCTATTTGATAAAGTGCGCATTTTGTATATATTAATATATGCATGTGTTAGACGACTTTCCGGGGAAATCGTGATTTTCAGGGGAAATAACTACGACTTAATGATAAATACGACTTTCCAGGAAAATAAGGCAAACGTTACTTCTTATTTGGTACGACTTGGAACGACTTTCCCGGCAAATAAATTAATTCTGTTATTCTGAGTACATTAGCCTTTGTAAGCCCTTTTGTGGCCAATTCGTCTAAACTACTGGTAATCGGAAGAGATTAAGTGGTAAAGGAATTATTTGTCACTTTATTTCCCTTACTTGCATGTACAAACGTATACAGTTCTTCCTAATAAAGATTGAACATGGATAAGAAAGACCGCTGGAAAAACCGAAAGCCCCACCCGCCAAAACATTCTCTTAAAGGACATCCACATTAATATAATACTGGGAAATATAGCAGGCACCTAGCGTCTCCTACTACATCTAAATCTAAGTGCCCTTGACTTTGACCTTACAAGGTCACCCACCCAAGTCAAATCTGATGTGCATTTGGATTCGCCATACATGACATCCTACGACATTGTAAGAGAAACACATCGCCTAATTCGTCTTGTTTTTGAGACATAACGTAAGACTTTTCAAAATCTGAGTAGCCTTGACTTTGACTTTTCAAAGTCCGTCACAGTCAAATGTTATGGTGCAGTTCGACTCACCATATATGGTTTCCTGTCAGTGTTTATTACTGTCTAATAGTAACCACATGTCCATCTCTCAGTGTTTGGCTGTTATAGTGTTTGGTCGTGAAAAAGTCCCATGTAGGGGTTATGAAATCCTACATATTAGTTAATAAGTCCAGCGTATGAGGTAATACGCTCAATGTATCAGATAAAAAGTCCTGCATTGGACTTGCTAAGTCATATAATTCTTATAAGATTATAAGTCCCACAAAGCCAACAGTAAGTCCTTCGTGTAAGTTAATACATGTACGTCCCACGTAGGAGATAATAAGTCCTTCGTGGGAGATAATAAGTACTGCGTAGGACTAAGTTCGATGTATGAATTTAATAAGTCATGCATAGCCGATGCTACATATATGAGATAATAAGTGCTGCGTAGCAGACAAGGTCCTGTGCAGGAGATAATAAGTTCTACAAAAACCAATACTAAGTCCTATGTAACAAATGATAAGTCCTACGTAAAGGATAATAATTTGCAAATATGGATAAGAATACAACAAGAAAGACCGCTGGGACAGCGGAAAACCCCACCGTCAACAAATTCTCTTTTGTGACATCCAGATTAAGGCGGTAATAAGCCGCAGGCAAATATATGTGTAGCATACAGATCAGCTACCACTCAATACCTGAGTGACCTTGACTTTGACCTTTCAAGGTCACTCAAGGTCCAATTTGATAGTGTCATTGGAATCCCCATATATGGTATCCTATTCATGTTTAATAGTAACATAAGGCCTAAATAGGCTCCTTGGCGAGATATAAGGTTTCAAATTTTGGTGACCTTGACTTTGACCTTTCAAGGTCAC
>JAAUYG010158139.1_pt1 | contig 10682 bp, 10 predicted proteins | sample 7278091 | NCBI WGS metagenome assembly JAAUYG01 (sample SAMN14350201, study PRJNA611818) | marine sediment metagenome | isolation source: surface marine sediment (0.6m) | place: French Polynesia: Moorea | collected 2018-08
ATTTGAGGGAGGAGTAGCGTTTTGAAGTTTTGGCTCCCATAGGGTCCCATGTTAACGAAAACGAAAAAAAATTCCTAAAAAATCAAAATGATTTTTTTTTCAAAAATTAAAAAAACGTCTGGGCATATGGCCCAGGGGAAGCTACAACTGAAATTTGAAAGCAATCCATGCAGTAACTTCAGAGATAATCGATGCCACGGACAGACGGACGGATGACGGACGAATTTCGACTTCATGAGCTCTGCTGACATAGTCAAGCAGAGCTAATAAAAGATTGAGCACTAATCTATGTGCACTCAATTTTTTAGCAAGGAATACTTGTGGAATGATCATGAGTTCCTGGTTTTCTAACTTTATGTGGTTTTCTAATTTCAGTTGTATAGACGAATAACTGTCCTGGGAGGAACATCGGCCCATGCTAATAGTAAGGCCATATCCCACATAATTCCTGAACGATTTTCATAACTCTAATTATTATATGCCTGCTGACTTACTATATTTAGGCGTTACTTTTTAAGCGTTACTTTACAAATGAAAAGCCAAGGGAAGTGTCGTTTTCGGCAGGATATCACAGCCTAAATATTTCAGACCGTTCACGTTGCTTATGCATCAACACGTCCTTAGTTTACAAAAAAATTCAAACACCAAACATCTGTAAAAAAAAAACCCAATAAAATGAAATGCTTTCCGCCCTTTGCGCTCTTCTCTCGTTGAATGTGGGAAGTCCAGTTAATGTGCAGTTACGCCGTGCAGTTATTTTTGTGCCGAGTCCATGAATTGCATTGCAGTTGTAAGGACGAGTCACAGGCGCTCGCGCAGGCGAACACCGCTGATCCAGCTAAATTCTTTCACGACGTACATCTAAACGGGAAAATCTAAAACGTGACTGTTACGACCAAACAGCGGTTAAGAAGGTGTCCCTGAATGCTTTACAGGGCTTTTTCTAATCCTTGTCTGGGCGTTCAGCTGGATTTATTCCCTCACATACAGAATAACTACACTCCCGCCTCGGCAATTTTTCCTCATTATGTGCCACGCTCCCTTCCATATCGGCCATGTTTGGGGCAGGCCCGGCGGCACCCGGGTCCCTTCTATCCAATAAACTTTGATCAGGTGCCCTTTACGAGGCAGGAAGATGCGAGAGAAAGAGGAAAATGAAATGCGAGGTCAATATATCATAACTTGTTTGCCTGATAAAATCGATATGTCTCGGATTATCTGCCTCCTACCTAGTAGAGATCTTGCTTTGTGCCTGCCTATATGAACATATTATAACCCAGATTAAAGAACATTGCATTTGTTATTAATAAGCGAACATCTGTAAATGTGTATAGACGCCGAATCCATTTTACTGCGAAGGGTAGCAAGATTTGTAGGCAGGAAGCACTTACAAACAGCCACACGGTCAGACATTGGATACAAGTCCTTATATCCTTTGGTTTGTCACTGTTCATTACGTCCAAGGATATGACACCAGTTCAGAATGGTAGGTGTGCGTGGTAATAAACTTTATCCAGCGAATGACAGAACGTGCAGATCAAAGAACACTATATTCTGCAGATTAAACCTCAGTGCCAAATCTGTCGTATGCAATTGCATTCCGCAGTAAGAATGTTAGGTTTTCGTGCAGCCACAAGGGTTGGAGCTTTTTTGTGTTTAAGCATAACGAAGTCTTCAAACAGAAATCCGAACCGCAAAGACATCCTTGTGTCTTTAAAGAACCAGCGTCGTGTAATCTATATTAATCTCCGTGGATCTGGGAGCCGATGGCGAAGTCGTTGCATCACGTCTGGAGACCACATATCTCACTTCTTGCGCCAAGCCACAGTGACGGGAAGTGAATTTATTTCCAGGATCACGACAAGTTGCTGCACACGGGTAGCCTACACATCTTATAAGAAAACGCCAACCTCTAAAATATAAATGCTTTTAAGGCTGAAAAAATGACCAAAAAAAAAAAAAGAAACAAAAAAAACAAGAAAGATTAGAGCAGGATTAGCACGAAGTGGAACATGTGTCATGAGATTAAGCACTGCATTAATTGAACAATTGTCACCTTACATCACATCCGGCCGAACCTATTAAAAATAAAATATATTACTACAGCACCTCCGTCGGTAGGGATCACAGTTTGATAGACATATGCATATTCAGTTGCTTGTTTTGCAGAAATATGTCGAGGATAAAACACATAATTTAAAAAATCCTTAATAGGTGAACAAATGCAGGATGCCATCGTATTTTTCCCAGTGAGTTAGTGAACTGTGTTGGGTTACATTGAGTTGTACATGTAAACGTTAAACTGCGCTGTCTATGTATTTCATAAAGTAAAGGTACAAAGACAGGTAACATCTGCAACCCAGATGGACACGCTAGGGTTGTAGACAACCGAATGAAAACGAAATTTTCCCCAAATTATGTTACAACTCAAGCTATATATAAAAGAAGAAAAAGAAAAAAAAAAAAACAAGCTATATATAAAAGAAGAAGAAAAACTTTCAAGGTCTCACAGGGACAGATTTGTTACCTAATCTGAAATATCTTCACGAGTTCGGACATTTTTTTTGCTCCATTAATATTTGAGGGATCCGCTGCGCGATTTTTTATGCCACAAATGACCTTGTGCGACACCCCAAGCTTCACACAGCCACCATTGGATTTATCGTCTCACGAACCCAGTTTTCTACTACACAATTTGTCATAACTCGCAACTGTCAAAAAGTTGCCCTTCCCAACGGCAAGGAAAGGCAAACTGATGCCATTTGTTTCCTCTGTGACTCCCATAAACAATCCCATGTAGCTTGTGGGAGGAATTTGGGGCTAGTTCCTTTAAGTTATACGAGGACCCGTCGTTATCTCGACATGCCGTCTTGGTTACCCCGTACCTAAAACGAAAAGGGAAATAATTCACGTCTCCGTTCCCCTCCCAGCGATTTACTTTACGACCGTCGTGTGGCTCCGTGGGTTGGATTTCTTTGAAACACGCAAGTCTAACGTGTGACAATAAGCAAAAAGTCTGAGAAAATGGATTGGCTTAAGGCAGAAGTTATATTTAAGTGTTTTCCTGAACTCCAGCCCTTGGAGTGAAGAATTTCAAGGAGACACGGCGTCAGCGTCTCAGAGGCCACCAATCGGGGACACATTAATAACCAAAATCTGGGGACATTTAATATATACGACGCTAGCTTTTCTCGGCAGAGGGACATACCGGTTTGCTACCGAGACTCACTCTGTGTGTGGATGCCTCTGATAATGTTTGAATTATTAAAGTCATGCGGGCACGTAGTGGAAACGGTTAGCTTTAATGCTAAAACCCTTTTCACCCGGAAGGTCTGGCATGAAGTAATTTAGCATGCTTAATTAAGGTGCTTAAACCCAAGTACAAATAAATATGATTTGTTTAGGAAGGGCGAGTATAGTGCTTTATAGTGCTACGACGCTTTTATACTCTACGAATGCAAGGTTCTAATTTCATCACCTTGACGGTGTACATCCATACTGTTGCAACGGAAATTGCTATTAGATGTGACAAAGTTCTTCATTGGGATAAATATCTGCATTATTATACTGAAATGTACTGAATACCATGTTTATAATAATCCTTATAGACCTCATCCATACCGTAATGCGATGTGCTATAATCCCGAACCTGGGACGGAGTTGTCAAAACAGTCCACGGTTCGTCTTATGTCACCAATCTCCATTCCGGCTTATCTTGACAGTGAGCACGCAAGGCTCTGGCTTCATTCGCCACTAGACCCGTTTATGTCTCATCGACTTCCTTATATGGTATGGCAGCGGAGTACTTCTCAAACGTTAGTATCGTTTATATAACGCACTGTGTAAAATGCTCTGAGAATTGCCTATATTTTACTCTACTCAATGAACGCAGGTGATTAATTAAGACTAGATGGCTATTGGTTGAATGTATAACCACTTCGCCGACACAATCACGACAGCGTGAAACCGTGGTATGATTGGTTCTGGGTGGCTGTCCTGAACTGCTTTTGATTGTCCGAGAGCAGTTACCAAAACGAGACCAAAACGACTTTGGCCGCCACTGCAAGCACAGCTACTTCCGATGTGAGTAGCAGCTGTGCGTATAGGACACTGTCTCCCAATCTGAGAAGTTCTGCTCTCCTCGGTGGCTTGGCACCCCAAAAGTGCCGGACATGGATCATGCGGCCCAAGCAAGACAGGTCCACATTAAGCCACCGCACCTACACCCTCATACAACTGCATACTCCACCGAATCCAAACTGCAGTCTGTGGTATGATCTTGAGAGGTTGAAAGCCGACTTTAAGCCTAATTCATCCCCCCACCCCACCCCCAACCTGATGGCTATTTTGACTAAGAATTTGAATAAAGTTCTTAGAGTTAAGTAGTTTCGGACACTCCAGCCCTGCTTTCCAATTATGTGTACTATTGTTTAATATAATATATCTTTATTCGTACTCGAGGTACACTGGCAAGTTTACAACAATAGATACACATTATGAATCTTCATCGTTCATCGTTCAATTTTTCACAACCTCTGGCATGTAATGACATTATCCCTGGCGGGTTTCGAACCCGCACAACGGGGGCATACCGGGGTATGTGTTCCTCTGCCGGCGCTCTAACCATTCGGCCAGTGACGGCCACCGGACAGGGACAACTACTGGGACTGATGCTAACTACTTTTCTTACGTCACCATTAGGTATCGGCATTCTGTTTTTAGACTTTAAGTATGTATGTTACATGTACTCCTGATTAGCGAGTGAATGCTGTTACAATAGGGACTGTTATTTGGCAAGGTAACCAGAACTCCTGCCGTCCAATGGAATGATGAACATTCTGTGACGTCACTGAATGTGCGAAAACAATAACAAGCCAATCTTATAGGGTGTGCCCAAACAGACACGCACAAAAAAAAGAAAACCAATTCATCAACCAGCAATATTCTTTTGCCACACAAGTCACGAGGCAATTTTCTTCACTGCTCGAAGTGCAATGGGGCAAAAGCTTATCACCCCGAATTGCGGCACCAGAAGCCGGCGATGGCTTCTTCGCGTAATAGAGTTCTGATATATGAGTGGGCCGTGCTCCAACACGCAAGCCAAGCAGGATTTAGCTTCGGAATGTTTCTAGCGGTGTCTCCGTCATGCGAACATTACTTTGGAGGTACAGCAGTATGGGCGCTAATTATATGAAAGCACATTTGCAAAGACTACAAAAAGTATCACGGTGACGTGCGATTTAGGTGGCTGGTTATTCGCCCGAAGTTCTCCATGACTAGATCGAAAATAGGAAAAGGCAATATATTTTGACGTCAACAACGCACACTTCCTTCGCAAATAAAAATTACGTGCCAAACCATTTCGGTAAAAAGAAATAGTGGAAAGCCTATGTTGTGCTGAAGTCCTGAGCGTCATGGCGATTATGTAGACTGAAATATAGATAGTACGCCCCCGGGGCGTCTAGCTAGTCCACTGCCTCTTCGTCTTCATAGCTATATATTTGCGTAGCTGCTGAGGCAGGGGACCAGCAGGATGGATCATCTGACTACTAGCGTTCAGTGAGAACGAATTGTGTGACGGCCTTTTATGTTTATCTGAAAGAGACAACCCAAAGATAAAATCATTCAATGTCGTCATATTAAAGCCTTGGAGAAATAACATTTTTTTTAAAAAAGTAGCACTGAACAGTTCTAGACTGACAGAACCACTGCAATCTAAACACATCTTATTAAATGGGAATAGACGTGATTTGAACATTTATTTATTTGTTCCAGATGCAGCAATTATTTTGTTCCGAAGTAGACACATCGGTTACGGAGCAGACGTGATAAAACTCACACCTGGTTGTAAATATGCCGGGAGACCTGGAAGAAATGCGGAATGCATTCTTTGGTCGGTGAATTTTCAAGCTTGTGTTATACTTTCGACGATTGAGAACAGTATCCAGATAAGGTTAGATCAGCATTCATTATACTACTCCTATTAACTGTCCTTGATTTAACATTTTTCGAAGGCGGTGGTGACTAAAATGTGCTTAGTTTGATTCTGGACCCTTTAGCACGAAATCACTCCCACACAATAAATGCCACATAATTTAATCATGGAGCCCTAAGCACGAAATCACTCCTACACAATAAATTAATGCATATAGTTTAATCATGGAGCCTTTAGCGCTCTCATACAATGGGATATGACACCAGTAATAGAATATTTATAGCAAACTTTGCAGGTAGTGTAGCATATACGCCGGTCTGTATAATTGTCTTCCCTGGAATATATCTCACGTACCCGAAGAGGAGTTCATGCAGTGATATCCGGTGACGGTGGGTCCTCGGTAGGAATAACATGTGTAACAGCTGCGCTGAGAACTGGAGAACCTTCTAGGAACATCCTCGGTGTTCTCAGAAACTCCATAACTTTCACATCCGGGCATGTCCGCTGGGCAATTATGGATTCTTTGTGCCCATTTCTTTTATTAAACACTGGTGGTTTACTTACGGCGTTGGTTTACTGCTACATGTACCTTGCGAAGGTATATCGGAAGGAATTTGAAGTTGTATGTCTGGATACATGTATGCCACCACCTGCTACATCCGGTGATGGCCATCTACAAATCAGATTCAGTGCACTCAGAGATTCACAATGATTAAGCCACAAACTAACGGTTAACGTTATCAACATAAACACGAGGAATCAACTCAATTGCATTTGCAATACGATTTGGTACAAGGCGTGAAAAGGTGCAGCAAGGTGATTTCCTATTTTATTGCGCAGAGGTGGTTGGCTTAGCACTCTGTGGTTGACATGTGCCGTCCTTCTCGAAAATTCTTAAGTCTAAGTTTTGACTTAAGTCAGATTCTCAGACAACCACATTGCTACGATACTTGGGTTTAAGTACTATCGAGAACGCCGAACCTGCGCCATCCTCCTTTCAGCAGTGGGACGGCGAATGAAACAGAGTGACTATACGAACTATGGAGCACAAATGGAGGTAATGACGGCTTGCATTAGACTGGTATCTTTCACATACTTTGCTTTCAGTTGAATAACTGCTGTGTCCATGTCATGGTGCGCGCGGTCATGTATTTTGGTGCCCATTGCGATACTTCCCTCTGCCTTTTACTCGTCGTTACATAAAGTTCATGCAAGTTATATTCCGCTGAAATATGAAGCGCACGGAAACTCTTGGGACAAACGATACATAGCTTTACATGCCCGAAAGACATTGTTTAACAGTTGCAGGACGGTGGATGAAAGTCATCACTTCTTGCCCTATGGTCCCAAATAAATCTTGAGCAAAGTGTGAGCGGTTATGGCAGTGGTGATGGATTTGCCGGGATATTGCCTCTGCCGCATCACGGGAAGGAAAGAATATGGGTCTTGTAACTTACAATGTAAAAATGACTGATCACCCGATGTAACTCACGACAGTTATGACTTTTATGATATCTGGTATGACATACCCTGTAGCGGTTGACATGGTTCTGTCATAGAGCCAGAAAGCAAAACTGTCATCTGCAGGCAAAGCCTTGGTTATATCATATAGCTCACACCCCGTCATTGTGAGAAATGAAAGGTCTCACGTTTATTCTTACGTTACATTTGAAAACTTCTCACGATGGAAACTGTAATATCTGAAAAATATTAAGGCAAATTAATAGCTAGAACCCTGTAGTGATGTAAGGTGTAGGTAAATATGGACATTCTGGTTTCTTTTTCGTTAGAAGAAATCTATGGAGTGCTTCAACGTGGAGCGATGTAAGAATACAGTTGGTGAGTATTATAAGGGTAGGAATTCTGTGGGACTGCTGAGGATATCTACCACCTAAGATAAAGAAAATAAATGATTTAGCTTTACTGCGCTTTATAGGATACGTATCAACGGTTAGATAAAAGAAATATCTGTGAAACCATACGCATCACTTACGTCTACGATTTGACTCAACAGCTCAAGTGAAATTCTTTAGCCGATCACATTTCTCAGTTGTACCAGTCACCATGCAACATCACCACACTGGAATATATATGTGGGCCGAAGTTTTTAAGAAAATACTTAAGTGTAAGTTTTGACTTAAGTCAAATTCTTAGCTCAGATTGATCACTTAAATCCAAATTTAGGCGTACGTATTTTCGAGAACTCTGACCCACCCATATTCTATTGTGATAATGGTGCCTGTTGAATGATTTGTGTGTACTGGCAACTATTCGATTCGACTTTTGGGGTGAATGAAAAATCAGACAAAAGTTTGGGTCAGGGAAGGTAACTGGCACTGTGTATAAGTTTACTTATATCATTAATTAAATATAAATTGTGGATACCTTTAAACAACATGGCGTAATATTTGTTAAAAGTGAAACATTTTATCAAGCGCGATATCAGTATTGCCTGGTCTAGAGCTACATTTTGAATTTGTTCTCCATGATCAACGAAGCCTCAAACAAAATTTACAAGTAGATATTCTTCTAGATTTGCTTGACCATATGGCTATACAAGTGCTACCTACTCTGGAAGTGAAATATGGGGGCATTAGCATATAGCTGCTTTAGAAATGTTGCCTTTGAAATTGTAAATATATACTTAGGGGATAAACTATCAATCCCGAATGTTGTGGTATATGGAAATTTAGTGTGGCAACCTTTGCATTGTCTCTCTTTTAGACATTACCCCAAATGTTTACTGTATAACGAGACTAAAGATCAGCTGCAAATGAACGATTACGTGATAACCGTTCCACGTAATCTAAATAAAACTTTCTGCAAGTATTAGTACTTCTAACCATAAATGGCTAACTGAAGTGGTCGGTACATAGGGCTAGAAAGACTTTGGCGACTTATGACATACATGATATAATAGATTTAGGTGATAAGTACTACTGTATTTGTGCGCGGAAAAATGAAAATATTATTAACCCAAGGTAGTATATCTTTCCTAGGTACTACTGGCAACGCCAAAAAATATTTATATTTATGTGCAAATGGTATTAAGTGCTATAGCGTTCCAGAAAAAATGAACGCGTCTATATTTTCATATGTACGCAAAAAAATGTATTTACTATCATAAATCGTTTTGTTATTGCATGTATTGCGTAGCCATTTTTGTTGTTTTGTGTACAAATGCTCGTGCTACGTTTCTAGTTGTACTACAAGCGCAACTAATTGATGGACCATGAAGGTATAGACATCTTTCCTTGTATAACTTTGTATGGTAGTTCCTAGCGACGTTTAATTCTTGGCCGTACTATAACAGTCCCTGCTAAAACTAAACACAAACCAAAATCAAATTTAAAGCAAGCAGTGAGTGTAACATGTGCATCTCATCACCATATTGGGCATTCCACGTTCCCCAATCTTTAATAGCCATTCTTTATCCATAGAATCCTCTGATTTTGATAATTCCCTTGCGGCCGCTGCTGTGTTGATGGATTTCTCAGTCGCTGTCTTAAAGACATGCTCGCTGCACATGGCACTTCTGCCAATCCTTCATCGAGAGCCAGCACAGTGTTTTTTATATCTCCCCGGACACTCAATCTGCCCCCTACTTTTTTCTAACAACCATTAGAAACAGGTAGGTGACGTATGGTTACTGCCTTTTCGTTCCACGTCCCATATTTGCCTTACGGAACGAGGACTTCACCACTCCATGTCCCCAGTGTAGTATTCTCGCTGTCAGCAGCCTGGAGCGCCTAGGGATCAGTATAAGAAATGGAGGCTTCGGGTTACATGCATAGATCCCATTTTCTTCCCTGGAGAACACTATGGTTCATGTGTTGACAAATTGAATAACGTCTTTCTAAAACGTACGTTTAAATGCTGATTTTTCTCATAATGTCTAACTACTTGACGGTTGTCATGAAACACTGCACTTTCTCATATTAATTAATTTAACATTACGGAAGTCAGGAAAATCAAGGCAATTTCTCATAGTGTGTGATGCATTTCCTCATAATAATGTTCAACTTGGTAGTTGTGAACATCAAGACATTTTCTCATGAAACAAGAGGCCCAGCGGTCTTGACCATCTGCTTGGTCGCTTGCCATATAGGGACAAATGGCGTTTTATACCTAACACCCCACGTGGCTACTAGCTAAGTAGCTTAAATTTGTAGCTGAGCAAACCTTTCGGAAATCAGAAATACACTCAATGACCCCAGACTGACCTTGAACACCTAATGGTCCAAAGAACCCTATATATGAAAAGTAATTATCTCCCAGGTCGAAATTTTGGTTTGTTTCGTTCTCCGACCAGACTTTTTCCAGATACAAGGCTGTCGAAAATTGGAAAGCATCAAATGATCTAAATATGACTTTAAACATTTAAATGTCAAAGGTACCTCATATATATTATGTGTTGTCAGTATTGGGCTGCAACACTTCTTCTTCCGACACCTGCTCCCCTACCACTGCTCCTCCCTACTGTCACCCCTGCCTTTCGCTTCCCCGTGATCTCACGTCCCCAGGCATGGTCAGAGGCCTCCCCCCCCCCTCCATCGATTTGGCGGTGGCCACAGTGGTGTAGCTTGTCGCGGATTCTCGGGTCGGGGGGGGGGGGGGAGGTGTAACGTTACAAATATTCCCGTGTTTTCTTATTTCTAGAATCACACAAAGGGGTAAACTCCGATTTGGCATAAAGGTTTAATATATATTATTTTCAATAAGTCATTCAGGCTTCAACGCCCCTTTG
>JAAUYG010002594.1_pt1 | contig 10681 bp, 8 predicted proteins | sample 7278091 | NCBI WGS metagenome assembly JAAUYG01 (sample SAMN14350201, study PRJNA611818) | marine sediment metagenome | isolation source: surface marine sediment (0.6m) | place: French Polynesia: Moorea | collected 2018-08
CTGCCACTCAGCATATAATGAGCCTACATATAGAACGGGTCTTCTGAATCACCTCTTTATCAAGCCTCACTGACACGCGTCGAAATAATTAAACCAAGCACAACGTATACTAGTGCTGAAAGGCCCTCAATAGTAGTGATTCTCCATGGGACCATATCGTTTCTGTGACAATGCTCGACGGTCCTACTATCTATGAACTGTTCCAGGAAACAATGAACAATTTAGCTCATTTTCCAAGAACTGCATGGATTGAAATGATAAATGTTTTAAGCAGATCTGAAATTAAGAAAAAAAATGTCCAATTGGTTGGGTTTTTTACAAGATGAAACAAGGCCTGTCCATGAAATATAACTAGGCAAAAGTGGTTGGGAAGATCACCGATAGATAAGAGTGAATATAAGGGGACTATATAAAAGTGCCGGATCTTGGTAACCGCAGATGACATGTACTTATGTAATGTCATGCATTACGCAAGTGATACTTGTAAACCTTCGCGAAGGTGACAAATTGATGTATGGATAAGGTGAAAGTTTTGTGAGTTTTCTTGATCTTAAAGTTATTTAGTGAGGCGTGTGATAAGAGCCCTAGTTACAAATGGAAAGATACTTGACGGGGGATCATAAGGCAGTAAACGGCGCCAACAGGTCATGGACACAAGTATATGGAGTGGCCGTGGGAGTGGAAAACTTCTCATATATCTGGATACAGCTGGGGGTGGTGATGGTCTTCCATAGGATATCAGCTCCAATTTGAAGATTAAACACGGCTGTTGCACTACTAGAGACGCGTTTTTTATTGTAGTTAAAGAATATAATGCTAAATTAAAACTGCATGTTCATGCCTGGTTTTATACTGGTAATGATTAAGCAAGGCATGTAAAGTGCCATGACTTGTTTCAATGTAAGAATATGAAATGTGGACGACTTGTGTGACGTCCATCACAATAGCATGGGATTTTCCTCGACATTCTAATATTACTATACCATGCCGCAGTCAGCGTGTATATGTGCATCTGCTGCCGAGTATCTTCTACCGTGCCACAGTTTATGTGCATCATAGACGTACATGTACCATGTTCCCACGCTGTAGTCCGTATACATTTCTATAATAAACGTAAACCTTTGGCCATGTCACAGTGTGCAGTTGTATGACAGACGTACCTTCTACTATGCCATATTCATGATAAAAAATTCTGTGTGCGTATCTACGACAGCGGTATTCTCTTATATGCCACAGATCCGTGTGCGTTTTTATAACATACATGGACATGTACACCTTGCCTTATACCTTGCCACGATCCCTGTGCATATCTATGACTGAGGTACCCTCTGGCATGCCACAGTCTCGCTGCTTTCTTGTGCCACATGTACCTTCAACTATGTCACGGTCAATGCGCATGTCTATGATAGACGTACCTTCTATCATGCCGCAATGTGCGTCCATTTCTATGCGGTATATCCTCTGCCTACCATGCTACAGTCTGTGTGCATTTCTGTTACAGAGTGCGTTCTACCATGCTAACGTTACAGTCTGTGTGCATTTCTGTTACAGAGTGCGTTCTACCATGATGCTAAAATATTGTTGTGACGTCACACTATTGTTTTGGGTGTTGATTATAACTTACGAACCAACACTTTACTGTTGATTCGTGTTTACGAATAAACAATAGACCTAATTTTGGTTCTTTTTTATTGTGCTGAAAGGGGGAAAATATTTATCAGAGATAAGAAACAATAAACATAAATGAATTTACGTTATGACATAAAAACAATGGTCCTCACAACTATTGACAATGACTCTGCTCTGGTTGACCAACCTTACGCCAAGCTCCAAATAGTATTACGAATTCCTGGAACCACACTATATAGACAACAGTATCCAACTGCCCGCACACTAGGCAAAGTGTTTATCCTTAAAAACAAAAATCTGGAATAGTATTCCAGTCCTTGAACAGTGATAGGTCCAGGTTATCCAAGGGGAACGGCAGCGGTCCAGAGAAAGTTCATTCGGGAACTGTCAGAGTTCGTGTATCCATTGACTAAGAGTTCAGCGAGTGTCCAGTGCGTTCGTGTGAGATTATTCAGTTCCTAATCCAGAGAAAGTTCATCGGTCTCCATCTTTATGGCGGTGGACTTGATCCCTAAACGGTGGCTCATATCTGGAAAACCGCACTACACCCAGTGTTAATGTACGTCGTGCAGGCGGTACACTTAAATAGGTCTCAGCTATCAAGCTTGGATTCTGCACAAGCAAGTCTCTTAAAAATAACACTATAGGTTTAAGACAGAGTAGCAGAAGTACAACCACACTATAGTCATGAAAGATTAATAAGCTTCATTGCTGTACTAAATTAATTGTTCATTTATATCCAAATTAAAATCTTCAGATGCATCTCCGGCTTTAACTGACTGTATCAACAGTATCGACAAGAGAAAATGTGTTTGCGTGATAAGTACATCGTCGTCTGAATCCATCTTATCCTTGAAAAGCTGCAATCTGGTAAATGACGTTTAACATTACCTAACAGTGCCACAAAAAGAGCGGAGTTTGACTGTACCTCTGCATCACAGTTAGAGAGCAATATACATTATGAATCCACAGTTATTGTATTATTTCTCACACTGTTTCAACAGCTCAGGCCTGAACCTTGTTGAAAACTGGTAGCCTTTGTACATCGACTAACTCACTAATCGGCCAACAAGAAGGCGTGGACCAAGCTAAAAAGCACCCACGTTTACCTAATGCAATATTTTAAGTCAGAGAAAATACTCGAAAGATGTTGATTCGTAGCTACCAAATCCACTCGCGCTTCGCGCTCGCGGGTTCGGAGCTACGAATCAACACTTTCTCGTGCCTTCTCCCTGACCTACATACAGTCTGTGTGTTTTCCGTGATAAATGTACCTGCGTCCATTTCTATATATGGCGGAGGTACAATCTACCGTGACACGGTCTTTGTGTATGCTTACAGCAGACTACCTTCTACCATGCCATAGTCTGGGCTTTTTCGTGACATGCGCCTGTTTACCGTTTACAATAGTACGGGTATGGTATAGGTGCCTTATCTATCATACTAGAGGTACCTCCTAGAGGTACCTGGCATAGTCTGTGGACATTTTCATTATAGGCATCCCTTCCACGACACCACTATGTGTGTATTTTTGTGACATATGATCCACAGAAATCAGAAGAGATACCTGTACCACAAATGGACTACCTTTTACATATCACAATTCACAATCAATGGTGGCATTTTCTTTTTACTATCCTGGGGTCTACTGCTGCAATCTGTGTGCACTTCCGTCACGGTTTAATGCCAATGAAATGCCCCAACTTATAGAAGATGCCTACAGAAATTATATTAAAGTGTTGTGAAATTGTACTTCGAGTAAGAATAAACATATACATGTATTATTATAGGCGTGCCTTTTACCAAGCCACGACCTGTGTGTCTTTTCATAGATTCACCTTCTATCATGCCACTGTCTGTGCATTTGCATGACAGAAATACCGTCTGTCAGTCTCTGTGTGTACATTTTTATAAAAGATTTACCTTATACCATGCCAACGACTGTAAAGAGTTTTTGTGACAGAGGTACTCTGTGCTATGTCACTGAATTTCTGTGCATTCTTATAGAACAGATAGACGTCCCTTATATCACAGTATCTGTGCATTTTCATGACAGACGCAGTGTTTACCACGACAAGGTCTTCTTTTTTTGGCATTTTTGATAGAAGTGGCTTCTATCCATGCCACACTATGTGTGCATATGATTTCTATGACAGAGGAACCGCCTGCCATGCCCTAGTCTCTGTGCATTCTGATATAGCATATTTACATACCTTTATATATCATGCCCCAGTATCTGCGCATTTCTATGATAGACGTGCCTTCTATCAATGCCACAGATGTCTCAGTCTGTGTGAATTTTTACGATATATGTCCCTTTTACAATGCCATTGTCTGTAGGCATTTCTATGACAGATGTATCTTCTGCTAAGCCACAGTCTACACGTATGTGCATTTCTATGATGGAAACACAGTCGACTATGCAGCATTCCGAGATAGAATTTGGGGCCATTGCTCATTATATACATGTTGAAATATAGGGATCTAGTAGTGCTTCTGGAATGTTGATTATATGTATATATAAATAGATGGTGCATTATATATAACAATCTCTCCGATTTTCTTATATGGACACTGCCACATTCAAACGAATGCAAATACATGTACCAGTTCTACTGCAACCACTACTGTACAGGGCTGAATTGTTTCCTGGATCAGTATGATGTAAAGTCGGAAATATTAATTACTTCGTCATTTTTTACAACGGGTTACTTCCTTACGAACAATGGAATATGCTCTATACATAAGGCAAAGGGAGTATATCGAGCAGAATATCTTATGTTGTTCCGGCTGAAAAAGGGTTTGCCTGTTGTAATTGCCGACGGAAAAATTCGCCATTCCCGACACTGAGCACCTCTGTGCCTCCCTCTGTCCGTACTCATGCCTGCGGACAGGCCAACCCCCGAACCCAGCTCACAGTTGGAGCTCCACGCAAACACGCCGTTAATTGGCCAACAAATACTGGCCAGGATCATTTGTCATGGGTCGGGACATCCCCTCACCACCGTAATCACTTCCATTAGAAAAAGCGCTTTAATTGAAAGCGAGATAAGAGAGAGTAAGCGCCGCGCGTCAGGCACGACTGGTGCCCCTGCTATTGCCTGGATACGGGCCTCCTGTGGGCCACACAGCTTTCGGCACCAAAATGTCGGCGTTGCATCGCGTGGACTAATATATATTTTGGTTACTCTCAGTATCCTTGGTGAAGTGGTTACAATCCGGTGAGGACTGGCCAATCCGGGACGCCTTAGGGACAGTTTACACGCATACTGTACAAATGCCACCTTCACCCCTCCCCGCAATATGCCTGCAGCAGCGAAACTAACCATTTTTTTTTTTTTTTTTTTTTTTTGGGGGGGGGGGTTAATGTTTTGTACCGTATATCTAGAGCTCTCCAGCAGAACCCTGTATTAAGTAAAACATAAAGAAATGGGTCCATAGACACTACACTGTAACAGTCGAAATATACGGCTCTGAAGTTGAGGCTTTCCTTTGGTCACATTTAGTCTACTAAATCAATTCCCAAGAATATCAGAAATGTGAAAGAACAGAGGAAAGTTCTTCATCTTGTTCGGATTTTTAAACGCCGATGATTAACTTTACTCAAATTACTGCATGTCGGCGTGTCATGACACAGTCAAGCTGGTCCATAACTTTCTGTGTAACGGCCTCTCTAAGACACATGGACGAGAGGAAGAGCTGCAGACATTCCCTCCCCGGCCATCCGTTCCATCTCTTCTCCCTGCTTTCCGCTATTGGCGGCGGTCGCTACCTCATAAATTCCCTGTCCCCCTTTCAATGGATGGCGCGCTCAGCGACTGTCCAAACGTGTCCAAAAGCAGCATTAAATTACAATGATGGAGATGGGGAGAACCCCCGCTCCCGGCCGTTCGGAGGGGTAAAAGGCAATTCGTTATCGGGAGCAGAATTTAATCTGTTATTCGATAATTCATACGACGATGCTTGTTCGCCCTGTAATTAACGACGGTAAATACGCAATATTGACAGTGAACTTGACTGAGTTGGCTAATTGGTATCCCGGTCAAAAATCAACCCCCCAGTGTAGGTGAGTCCGGGTCTTGGGGACGGCCTCTGTTCTCGGGGAGGGGGGCATCCATCGACGTCACGGCCAGACAGAACGGGGGGAAAGACGAGAAACTCACCCAGGGCTTCAGTTCTTGAAAGTTCTTAAATCTACGTTTGATGGACAATTCTTGTTCTCGGATAAATTTAGTAAAGTCTATACTTAAGACTTTTTATCGAACCCCAGCTACGGTCAAGGGGTATTGCCGCCACACACACGCACAGAAGGATCAGCAATGTGGAGAGAATAAATATTAACCCCAGTTATTAACTAGGAATGTGTAAAATAGCGGAGGCTGGGTTGGAGAGACAACAAGTGACTAGCCATCAAAACACGATAGCTGCAAAGAGCTTTGTGGAAGATATACCGGTATAAATCTCATGGAAGCTGCGCCAGAGCAAGCTTTTAGCAAACGGCAGGCTGTAAGTGGTTTCCGCATTCGTTGTGCAGCTTTATAACAACTCTCAATAATCATAGAAGTCGTCCACAATTCACATTCTTACATTGAAACAAGTCATGTCACTTGTTGGAGATCCATTCTGCTACTGCTACCTCTATACTATCCTACCCATATGTAGTTTATATCGAATCAATAGTGGACTGCATATGCACCTAAACCATCATTCATTATCTTTTACTATTGTTTGATACCCATCCTCAAAATTCATTGACAGATTATTGAATAGTACTCTTGTACATGTAATGGTGGTCCTGGATTATCCATATGAGACATCCTGTTAGTGGCCAACAGTAACTTATGCATAACGCTAGTCGCAGAGTTACGAGGGTTTAAAATATACCTGACCTTGAACTTGACCTTCAATGTTGCTAAGGTCAAATATAATGGTGCAGTTGGCTCTCCCATACATGACTTCGTTTTAGTATTTTAGTAACAAATGGCGTAACCTAACAGCTATAAGCCCTCACAATCTGATTGACCATGCTTGGAGCTGACCTTTCCCATTCACTCAAGTTCAAATGTAATGGTGCCATCGCACTCCCCAAATATGATTTCCAATCGGTTACCACACATGTCTATGTCTCACCATTTCGTGCTGCTATAGACGCTTAAAAACGTCTATCTCTTACACCGGGGCAAAATTTCACAAATCACTTTAAGTCAAGCATTAAATCGAGCGGACAATGATATATACACCATGCACTATATTACAAACAGCAATGATGCAAACAGGAAGATTGATTACCTAGCTGGAATACATTTAAATTTTAATGCGTAGATACGGGCCGTTAAACTTTGAATCATCATCTTCATGATGTCAGCAAACATTGGCAGTTTATCACATATGAAGCTGCAACAGTAAAGTCGTTGATGTGCGTGAATTTTTTTAGTAAAGCTTTATGGGATTTTCCTACCTTTCATACGAGTACAGATATTGGCTAAATTCATGGGGTACCTTACTTTGGCATTCCGTGCATGATAAAATCGCCAGTGTTTGGGCCACGCTTACCCATAATGAAAGGAATAGGTCCAATGCGTGCAGTATCTGCTCAGGCAGCTACGAAAGAGGGGAACATTAAAATGCCCCGGGGGCCTGTAGCAAACCTAAACAATGAAATACGTCTAGACAAAACAAATCGTTCAAATTATTCAGCACCCCCTTATTCACATGCTAAGAACTGGGCCAGACTTCCTCAGCTCAGTTCTGTCGGGACGTTCAATTGCCAAACAGATCAACACAGTCAATACAAATCCTATAGGCGTCTGGGAGTTTAGATGTTTTAAATGTAAGGCGCACGTGCACTGCTGAATAGAGGGACATGATGAAGCTAAAATTTTAACCAAAACCAGATTTTTTTTCGATTTTTTGCCTCATTTTTGACCTTAAAAATAGTACATTGTGGTAAACGTCCACTAATTTTTTTTAGTCCAAACATTTGGTGATTTGTAGCATCGTATTTTCCGTGGATCTAAACCTGATATCCCGAAATAACAGTTTTGCTGAATCAGGCAATTTATTTACAATGTTTATGATAACATTGAACTGCAGTCCTCCAGTACGGTTCTTCAGTAGTCAACAGGTAAGATTAAAAAAAAATACACGAATGGTTCTTCTTAAATCATCAAGCGTTAAACTATTTAATAAAATGTTTTTGTCAAATTATAATACGTATACGCCTCACTTTAGTAGATCAAGACTTCTGGCTATTAAGTTATGCATGTGTTTTAGGTGCTTAATTTCCAGTTTCATGAATTATGTCTTTATCAAGAAAGTGCCTCATTACAGCATGACAAAATATAGCTGTATAGCGCCCTTGCCAGTTCAGAACCATGTGCCAAGCACATGTGAAGAGCGCTGCATGTATCATGGATTTGAAAATTATAATTAAAACATGGAACGGTTCAACATGCACCTCTCCATTGTGTCAACACGTGTAAAATTTTCTCATATATTCAAATGCAAACTGATATTTATATTGTACAATATCATTCATAGTCTTCAGTCGAAAACTGCCGCTGGGGCTGATGGTGCATTTTACTACATTCGACAACAAAAAAATCTCCTTATTTATTTTTAACTTCGTACGTACGATCTAGGCCTAATAAGAAATTCATCAACCTGTGCATTTCCATTTTTCACAAGTTATTTTACGTCAAGTTTTACAGCGTAACAGTTGTCAGTAAATTGTGGCTTTAAAGATGTAAATGTGTATGGTATCTCTAAGGTTATACTCTGTACCCTGATTTTCAGCTTACAAGATCGTCCAATCACATTAAAGATTTTCTATTTTCTATGGCAAGAGAGCGATAAGAGCCTCAGAACATGTTTTGGTCTTAGGTCAGGTCTTAGACTTGAGTTACGTAAGTAATTGGCAGGTTATGTAATGTTTCACATAATGAGAAAATTGTTTGATTGAATTTTCTAATCCCGAAAGGTATATTCAACTTTGCTATAGTTTCTTATGAACACCAGTGTTTCTTCAGAACAAAAATTAAAAACGGTTACCAAAAAGTTACGACTTATAGTGACATAAGATGTCACAATAGAAAATTTTAAAAATACTTTTAATAAGAAATGGCATTTTGAATTTATTTTCACACTTTTGTTAACTGAAAAATGGAGACCAAACTGTATATGTCGCTTTGGCAAAATTACCAGACAGCCTCATTCAATTTCTTTTTTTGTATCTATATCCGTATTAAAAATGAAAACATCACAGGTTTAGAAACTAGGTTTGGAATCAAGTATCTTCCCATTTTTCGTTTAAAATCACCAGTGTTTCAGTCTTTTGCATGAAAGTGTTGTTACCCAAACATGAGAATCTTCTCAATTGTTTTGCTATATTTACCAGAGACCACACCACACGGCCTTTTTTGCGAGGCAGGCGGATTTAATTAAGGGTGGCATTTACCAAGGTGAAGAAGTCTGCCAATCACTGCGGTCGCTTGAGTCCGGGAAATAAATGACATGAAAGCGGTCAAGAAGCTTTGTCCTGGGTCGCGTTTGTCTTGTGCTCCAGGCGTCCTGTACCCTCGCTGTGTCAACAAGTTTGGAGCCAGTAGTTGCCACTGCGAAAAATGATAATGCATGAATGTAACCTGTTTGTCTTGGAGTCTGCTGAAGGAAGATGGAGAATTACGGGGCAGTAAATTGATAAAATTCAAACGAATTTAACATGGTCTGTTACTGAAACATTCTGATAGTGAACGTATTCAACAGCGCACAGCGTTTCCTTGCACGAACAAAATAACTAATACGCTTGGCTTACAATAGCATAAAACTTACGCTGCCATCTGTGAAAAGAACGATGTACATAATAAGGTACTTAAGGTACTTGTTTCGTGTTTTTTATCACATACAGGTATAAATTATGGATAGCGTGTGCTATACAACTTATGACCATAATGATGTGGGAGGCTCAAAATAAACAAGGTAAAGTTACATGTTATTAGTCTCTATTTATGCGACTAAATCCAGTGATAGCCGTAGTTAAGGACAGGTCCATCAGATAGGCTGGTATACTGTGATTTAATCTACGACCTGTTGGGTGTCATTCGCGAGCTCATACTTGATGTGCCTAGTTTGATTTACTTTTATAGTACGCACCAGAGAGGATATTTGACTTGCAATATATCAAACGCGTAATATCTTATGATAAGAAACTTCCGTGTTCTTCATATTGTATAAATAGCACCGAACCATTGCTGGCACGATCTAAAGCACCTGTGGGACGTTCGAGAGGTATGTGTAGAGTACATATATATATGAATTCAACTGAAACTGGCAATTATAGTAGTTTGCAAAGCCAAGTAAACGTCCATTGAATGGGCAGTGTTGAAATGATAGAAAAGCAAACAAACAAAAAAGAATGACATAACCCCAGCATGATACGGTCAACCTACCTTCCACAGTTTGTATATATTTTGTGCGTCATAGCAAGTGTCAGTTAATATATGACGTCTGTTATGTAAATAAGCCTTGAATATTTGCTATTAAAGTGTTTGGAATCTAATTTTGGTAAGTCAACCACAAATTTCAGCATCGTGTAGCTATGTTCTGGCATAGGTATTCATGGTGTGCGGTGAAATTGTAGTAGGTACTGAAGCTTCATAACTTGTTTAATAGCTTTATCTCTTCCCTTATCCGCCCAACATGCAATGAGCACGAAATTTAAATGTATTTTTTATAGCCCGTAACAAGTCTGAATAAGCAACTTTACCTAGCACCCTTCATGACACAACGAACATGAAACTTTCGGTTTCTGGATGCCTGGAATTGTATGATTAAGAGCAAAAAGCCAGTGTAGCTGACCCTGTTACTACCATTACGATCTCTTCTCTGTCCACAGTACGAGTCCAGGCAGTGATCCTGTAGTTGTTCTTTCTGGGGGGGGGGGGGGGGGGGCGGGGGGGGGGGCCCGGGCGGGGGGGCGGGCGGGCGCGGGCGCGGGGCGGCCGCGGGCAGAAAGAGCGACTGGGGGAGCGGGTCGGGGAGGAAGCGGAGGTCC
>JAAUYG010034071.1_pt1 | contig 10681 bp, 6 predicted proteins | sample 7278091 | NCBI WGS metagenome assembly JAAUYG01 (sample SAMN14350201, study PRJNA611818) | marine sediment metagenome | isolation source: surface marine sediment (0.6m) | place: French Polynesia: Moorea | collected 2018-08
AGAGAGAGAGAGAGAGAGAGAGAGAGAGACAGAGACTTGAGGAATGAAATTGAAATTTGGATTATATTTTCAAGCCCATTAAGAACAGTGCTGCATAGAAATGAAAACGACCAGTGCGCAATTTTCTGTACGTGTTACATGTACAAGTGGCCTACCGGTAGTTATTTGTGAGTAGAATTTCAGACTTTTATTGATTCACGCCACCACTGCGCACACAACGAAATATTTCTGCACACGACACAATTCTTTTACTTGCATCTAAACACTGGTAATAAAACAGGGTATATACATTAACACGGTATGTGTTCATTGATCTTCAACGAAAAAAAAAAAAAAAAGAAAGAAACTGTGTTTGAATGATTTATATCATTATAGAAGTCTTGAGATATAACTAGTGCAAATAGGAACGACGATTAACGATTTCGGTGAAGCAGGTAGCATTGCTTAACCTAAATCAGGTATACATATATATTGCCTTGTCTTGTTTTTGTAAGTAGGCACATTGAGTAAATACTTTATTTAAATTGTCTTCCTGTGAGTCAATATTCTAAAGTAAACATAAATTCAAATAATCATGCGATAAGAATGCATCTAAATCTACAAGATTAGATATATCAAGTAACACTAGGTTGGAGTTATTGGTATAACGGTGTTCCTGATCATAGCAAACCATGTGCAGGTAAATACAAATAAATACGTAACATGAACGAGAAACGTATCAATGGTTTCCCTTTATACAGTAAAATCTGTCCTTAAGACCACCTGAGAAATAGGGACAACCTGCAAATTAAGGACACGTACTTCAGTCCCTAGGTCTATTTAGTACATAGACATTAATCTGAGAAATGAGACCACCTTAGAATTCAGGACACTTTTTGGCGGTCCCTTGTGTGTCTCTAATTCCCAGGTTTCACTGTATAAGCTTACAAAGAAGACCGCTGTGACAACGAAAAATCCCTCCCGATCACAAATTCCCTTGTGTGACATCCAGACTATTATATTCCCACCCAATCTATCAATAATTTCAGCTTTGTTACCACTCAACGTTGACGTGACAAACTCCTTTGACAATTCAAGGTCACTGAAGGTCAAATATGATGGTTTAATTAGACTCCCCTCATGAATGTTTAATAGTAACCCGTGACATACATGTAGGGCTTATATAAATTCGTTCCCGAAATATGAAGACTCGAAATGGGTAACCCCGGGTAACCTTGACTTCGACCTTTCACACAGAGGTTGTGCCATTTTCCTTCCCATATATGGTTTCCTAATAATGGCTAATTGTAACATAGGACCTATTTAAAATATACGGGATACAAGGCCTCAAAGTCTGAGTGACCATGACTTGAATGTCGCTCAAGGGCAAATCGGATGGTGCAATTGGACTTAGGAATCTCGCTGATCTTGACTTGGACCATTCAAAGTCACTGAAGGTCAGATGTGATAAAGCCATTGGACTCCCCCTATATTGTTTCTTATTAATGGTTAATAGTAACATGGGACCTATCTATGCTCCTTTACGATATATAAGGTTTCGAAATCTGAGTGACCTTTGATTTTGTCAAGGGCAAACGTGATGGTGCTATTTGTACCCCCTATGTATGGTTTGCTATTAAAGCTTAATAGTAACATAGGACCCATCTAAGCTCATTTACGAGATATGCAGCCTCAAAATATGGGTGACCTAGAATTTGATCTTTCAAGGTCATTCAATATCAAATCTATTCAAATCTTCCTAAATATCTGACTTCTTATCAATTGGCTAATAGTAACCACATGTCTATGTCTCACCGTTTATCTGTTATAGGCACTCGAAAAGGTACCAGTATCTCATTTCATTGTACCAAAATTTCGGCCCCCACCGATTTTGTCGGGCGATTTTTCTCAAAATCAAATGACTTCATCTTCGAGCGAAAGAGCGAAAGTTCCCACAAAGAATAATGTCGGTTACTAAAGTAAATACTTTTTGAGATATTTTCTTAACAGGCTCAGAAACACATGCACACACATACAATGATGCTTGTATCACAGTTGCTGTGAGGACCTTGACAGGGACCCGTCCCTGTGAGGACTGCCGTGTACTTTGAGTATAACAGGATTCTAGCTGAGCAATTTTAGCGTCTGTGTATCCTAGAATACATCATAGAAAATCCTTCCATAACTTTTTAACGTACACCTTGAATTTACGTTGTTATTAGATTATTTTGTGTGGACACTATGAGTAAAGTGTGTGTCTCGCCGATACCCATAGTCCCATACACACATTTCTCAGCACATTATATCATTCTGACGACTTCATCAACGCATCTTTTAGAGACATACATACATCTTTGAAACATTGTCAGTGTGAATTTATAATATTCATATTTATGTCTTCTTCTAAATGTAATCTTCACAAGATGACAGTTAACAATTTGGCTGCGTATTAGTGATAACGTGTATAAGTCCTCCCAAGCACATCGAGCCCTCACAAGACTGGTGTGTAATCAAGGTTAAGTCCCCTCCCCCACCCCCCCACACACACACTTGAGCAAAACAATAAAACAATAGTTTTTGGTAAATTACACGATACTAAGGGCAATATCAAATATTAGTAACATGCTAACACTTGAAACAACAGTAACAGGAGAGAATGAAACAAAATACTCAGTCACCGGGGCCTGCAGCACCAGTGGAAAAGTCAAGTCTTGTTAGAAAGTCATTAAACTGAAACTTGAATACGCTTTGGTAAACTAGCAGCGTCATTGACGCAGTCCGGAAGCAGCCTATCAGTTGCTAACCTGACGCATCCCTCACAAGAAATTACATGATGGGAAGGACGTAGCAACCAACATGGTGGTTTAATATATCTAGTTAAAATAGAAAATTTTTTAGTATTTAGTCCTCGTGTACAATTATCTGTGTAGATTAGCTTTATTCTCACGTGCATTCCACAGTCAGGGAACTTACTATATTAGGTAACTTTGCCAGATTCTGGTAACAATGCCCACTTAAAGATTATGACATTACCTTATATAGTAATGTGCATATACTACCAGTGACGGCCCCCAGGGGGCACCACTGCTTACCATTACTGAATGTTAGTAACTTAATACCCGAGTTGAGGGGTACTGTAGAAACAGAGGTAACGAAGAGAAAGTAAGAATAACGACTTAATGAGGATAGAATTAATGGACAAAGGAGATAGCTGGCTACCTCGGAAAGTTGCCCCAATGTCTGGCAAGATTCCTGGGGCTGAAGCAGGCGCCTTTAACCACACGGGGCCTATTAACACCTGTCAAGGAATTGACTATTGTAGTCACTAGGAAGGTAGCAGCATCATGGTTTGGGCTTCCTGGCAGGAGGGATTGCTTATTGTGTAATATTATGAGGGAGTGATCTGTAATTTGCTGGCTAATTATTAAAAAAAGAAAGCAAATTGTAAAACACCTAGAATTACTGGTTACTGGTAGTGTCGTTGGTGACCGATGGTAGCTCATACCCTATGTTTGTGGCTGACAGGAATATTACCAAATATAGTAAGCTCCCTGGCTGCTCCACTGCCATACCTATAAACACGAAATATAGGTAGAACAATACCGCAAAGGTAATATTTGAAAGTACAAAGCAAAATATGATGGCGATGGTATGGTCTTTACGATAGGGTCGTATAGTTGAATACTGTATGTCAAGATGTAAATGGTATATTTGTGAAATAAGTTGAAATATTGCTTACATATTGGATTGTCCTATTATGTAAGATGGATAATACTTTATATGGTCACGAAATTTAATCATTTACTAACTGGAAAATCAAGAAATATTTACTGGAAGAGCATGCATCGTACTGTAAATTGTGAATTAGTCGGCGCATTGGTACAGCAAAAAAAAATCGATAAAATGATGTGTGAGATTACAGGGGTGAGTGCGAGCGACAGCAAGAAGCGCTACCCGTGGGTCCCAACACTAGCAGCGTTAATATCGATGAGAACACACACCTACTGCTGAGAAATTCATGCCCTGTATCTCCTTGACGTCATGTAAAGGGGATCACATGCAGGATTGTTTTGGGATACAGTGCAGAGGATTTGTTCTGTAGACCTTTGTGTTCTAGGCATTCATTGAACATCCCGCAAATCAACCAGTCTGCCTACACACAGCGCAGACATTTATTCTGGCAATGAGGCTGAGCTGTCAATCAATACTGCAGATTCAAAAAATGCGTGCTTAGACACGTCACATTTAACGTCTGGACGTCGGCTGTGTTAAGCAGGATATTTATCAACAGTGGGAGGAACGAGTGTTGTGGCCATAGCATTTCTGGTGAGTTTTATTACGTTATCTTTGACTTTAAAAATTTTGGCAATCTTGGCTTTGATCTTTTGTTGTAGCTTGTAGGCAGACACCGGGAAATGAAGAAATGCACCCATACATATAGACTTTAATTTGGACTTTCCTTTGTATATGTATATAGATCCGGTTAGCCGTTTCGACCACAAGAGGTAAATATAATTTAAACTGCAGCCCATAAAATGTTATTCGGGTCTGAAATAAATATATCCGACATTGATAACTTTAAAGTGTTTTGTATGATTTGGTTTGGGGGTCGAACATCAGACTCATTATACTTAGGATAACGTGATTGGGTCAGACGACACTGAAATAGACCCTATGCTGTCTAAGTTTTAATTAAAATGGTAAAAATTACATTACACCGTACGTCAAGGGACCATGAATATGATGAACGGTTAAACCGTTGCTTTATCGGGTGACGTACCACTATCCACCAGCATTGCATGAAACATGGTATGCAAATTGGTGAATATATTTAATCACACACAGCCAATACCGTGTTTCACATAGGTGTTCGTAAAATGTCATATCGCCCGAGTTACACATTTTTAGCCCTGCTTTCTTAACTTCATTGTTCCAGTTTGCATGGGTGTCGCAATGGACAAGTCCAGCAAGCCCAAACAGCCTAATACTAGTGGCGGCCACAATCAACAGGTGACCCAGGCCAGACATACCGTCATCTTCTCTCCAGAGAAAGTACAACATTCTGGACATGGAAATCAGCAATCCGGACACCAGAAGCCAATGAAACGCAATCCCGAAAGGGAAAAGCTCGCAAGGCCTACAATGGCGCTGTGAGAGCAGGAGAATTAATCTGCCCCAAGATACAGAGAAAAAGAAACAAATGAGAATAATTACACACTATTACTATTACTACTATTATTACTACTAAGAGTGACTTTGTTTACAGATCATGTGCTTTGCCACCTCGATGTCAGGATAGCTATTTGAAACTCTCGCCATTGAAAGTTGAATTACAAAATGCTTTCGCAATCCCAGTACCATTCGGAAACATGGTATACCCCTATGATATATCAAGGATACGGTATCAAGATTCCTCTGATTATGTACTTGTGTTATTGTGTGTATGATTGTATTTTGTTACGGAAATCCTGTAAATATTGTAGTCAAAACGCAAACGTTTGGCTCTTTTAAATGAATTTATTAATTTTGTTAGGCTTATAATCATAATCAGGGACAGATGAAGTAACGAAACACTGTTACTTTTTTTTCTGTTGATATAATTGTTGTGCCTCAATCATGTATTGGGAATATGTAAAGTTCACAAATAGGTTCATATGGACCAGCTGAAAAAAAAATGTTCTATTTGTGTCTTCAGCTAACACCACAATGCACGTCAGCTCTTACACAGCCAACACAAAGCAAGATAAAAGTTCAAGGCAAAGTCAAAGCTCTCGTAAACCGTTGCAGACAATAAAGGTGTCATAATAGTAAAACAGTGTCAGTTTTTGACTCTGGAAGATCTTACGTTGTTCATCCTTAATAAAGTAAAAAAATCATTGTTATAATTTATGTTGTTATAGACATTACTGAAAAATATCTGTCCTTTTATTGACAGCCACAATTATGGTAACACCTTATGCCCTAATTTTGTTTAGCTGACAGACAAGTGTTATTGCTTACATCAAGGAGCATTTCAGTGAACATACTTTAAGGGATGCCTTATTCATAAAGAAAGAAGTTCAAGCATATACTTTGTCAGTTTGGGTCAGAAATACATTCAACTTCTACGACGTGCGACAGTTCAAATCAGCTAACAGTGTTGAAGCTCAGAATATACGGAAATGTACTGGAATCAGTTGCCATTCAAAATGTATTAACTTTACTGTTAAATACCCATGTCATTAAAATAAGGAAGGAAGGAACGAAGGAAGGAAATAATCAAAGGAGCATGGTCGAAGTAAAGGAACGAAAAGATGTGGGGAGGAAGGGAGCACGTAATGAGGAAAGGTAAGGAGGAAAAATTGAAAAATGGAAGGGACTAAAGAAAGAGACAAGGGAAGGAAGAGCGAAGAAAGGAGGAAAGAAGGAAAGCAGGAAGGAAGGAAGAAGGAAATGAGGAAAGAAAGAAGATTGCAAAGCACAAAATGGAGGAAGAAAATTCAAGAAATAGCGAAGAGAGGAATGTATAGCGATAAGATGAACACTAAAAAGGTGAATCTTGCATAATGGAATATACAAATCTGTAATACAAATACTACTCTCAACACTGCCCTAGACTGCAAAGGCACAATTTTTTTCTGTGGCACAATTTTTTTCTGTGTCAGATTTGTGGGTAGCCAGTTGCCCCTCTGACACCCAAATGAACGGGGAACACCTGCTATTCATCCTGTTCTCAGCAGCCCAAGAATGCAATACCAAATGGATGTTCTTAGCATATACAAAATAAGGAACGAAAGTAAGAACGCAATAAAACAAAGGAATTTCTTGGTGAATACGTGTGTCACATTGATGCAGGCTGCATCCGAAACCCCCGAACCAGAAAGTTGCTATTTTTTAATACATGTAGCTATTAAAATATAGGTACGTGAATAGGATTTTTAAAGCATATTCCCTGACACCTCGAGGTTTTTATGAACCATTTCTGGACCAATGGTATAGTGGTCTTTATGTACACTTTGGTGGTCCACGCTGCCTCGGCCGATGGAGGATGCGTTATGATGTTACCGCATAATCATCATCAGGAGGCAGAGCTTACTGGCGGTGACACGGTCTGTCTTGGCAGTTCCCGACTTTTATAGCTGAAGAACAGAAATTTGAAGACTTGCGCATGTATCCCATTAACACGTAGTACAGCCCACCGCAGGATTCCATAACAATTCTCCTATTGATATTGGTCGGAACTTGCACGTGGGTGATGCCAAAAAATAAATACCCAGAGTGGCATTTTTGTTGTTACATTATCGATTGTTACATTATCGGCAAATTTCCGAGTTACACTATCGGGGCCTATTTTGTTACATTATCGGGTGATTTTGTTACATTATCAGTTAGTTGTTACATTATCGGTAAATTTGTAGTTACAGTATCAGTTGATGTTACATTATATGGCGTTGTTACATTATCGGGCGTAACACGCCTTACATAGCAGCGATATCTATGCTACCAAAAACTAGGGAATTAGAACTAGAGAGTATCTAACTTACGACAGCAAGATTTTGAATGGTGAGAAGTGAATCACAACGCATAAAGCAGATATTTATACACACAAAGTAGAATCAATGTTTCCATAGACACATTCTTCCTCCAGCACCACACGTCAAAATAATTACGTCTACACTCGTAAGGGAATTTGCCAAATATGGCCAATATGCACCACTAAATGACGTGATCGAGGATAAATATCTTACGGTGGCTAAAATGGGTAATAACAAAATTGTCACAGCAAGGATTGTTTGTATTGTTTTTGAAAAATATCAGTCTTTTTCTTCTGGCCCATTCCCTGTTTCCTTTTGCTCATGCATCAAATCCTGACTAGCATCACCTCGATCGTCAGCTCTGATGAGAGGAAGAATGGTTTATTCATGTAATCGAAATCTGCGGGTTTCTTAATTTTCCACATCTGACGCCCGGGGGTGAAGCACTGGACAACTGAAGGCTTAGTTGATGGAGTTGGCTTTCAACGTTAGTGTGTTCAACGTTTCTGTTGTTTCTTTTTGTTTAATACCAAGGTAATTAGGGCGGAGTATCAAGAGTAACAGTCGGAAAGTGTTTTGGCCCAAGTAGCTCGTGTCATACCAGACACCAATAGCAACACCACATGTAACGCTATGTCAGTTCGGGGATCCGGTTTATCGTGTTTACAGGGGCCCTTTTTAACCCAAGTTTTGACTGTAAGCCGGCCTGACCATACGAGATCGTGAATGATTGATAAAACAGTATTACGTAAAAAATAATTGGAGCCAATTTGCCACTGCGTTATATCCGATTCCGTGGGTTACTGAGGCGCGTTGACTGTACTCTCTATGATCACTGCAGCCTGGCTCGGTGCCTGGGGGGAGGAAAAAAGGACACCGGAATTACAGGTTTGCCTAATCCCACACACACCCTTTCCCCGCGTGGGGGACTAAAATGAAATGGGTCAGTACCATACTGGTTTAATTTTATTTTATCTGACCAATACCTCAAGCAAAAGCTGTCCCCCTCTCCTAATTACGCCAGTATAGACACTCACTTGGAGCTACATCACAGGCCTTAATGCGGTGTGACTGTCTTATCGCTCAACAACTAAAATGTTGACAGGGGTATTTGTAAAGACATAATTACATATTACATAATTACATAAATCCAGTCCTTGCATGGATTTGCTAGTCTGTCTAGTTTAACCGTCATTTTTATATGTTCTCTTATCAGTACATGTACGTATCCAGTTACTTTATATCTGTACAAGCTAAAATGTGGAGACATTAATGAGCATCCAGCAATCTGGCATGTACGGGCAGCTTCACGCTTGCCTCATATATAACCATGAATACAAGCATCAACCAATTCATTGACCTACAATTAGACTAGATTTCCCCAGCTAAAATAAACTGCAGAGTAAAATATCAAGACTGACGTATATACAGTAGTGCCCCACAAATAAGGACATCCCTTCTATCAAGATGTATCATACCCTCCATAGAGATGTGCCATTTGGTGAGAGGAAGCGTTAAAAGGATACTCTATTTGATACCAATATTGTATGTCCATTGTACAGAGGTGTCTTCTGCAAAGAGTGCCCTATAAGAACGTTACCAGTGTAATGTCTGCATGTTCTTTCTGGGTGAAATTAAATTGTGGCATGCTTCTTGTGCACTCTGTAGCAAAAATACGATTTGTTTATTGTAGCATGGGCTATGGAGAACAAGTGCAATAAAGCACAATATTTGCCGTAAAATGCCAAAAAAAAACCTGCAATAGAGCAAAGTTGACACTACCGAATCATGAACTGTTCAGATGATCAGAGTAGAAAGCTTTCAGTCTGCATGTGCCTTTTACACACAACACGTGTGGGTGTACATTTGCATTGACTTGATACAGAACTAAAAGTTAAGATACATGTGGGCAACCTGTATGTCAAATGTACATGTATGTACGGTACAGTTTATGGGATGTCTGGCAAAGTAACTGTAGCAACTGTTCATCTGTGAACCCAGATTACTACCAGTACTCCTCCTTCCAATCCAGCTTCATACTCTATAAAACGTGTTTTTCTATAAACACTGCACGTACAAACATTACTTGTCCGAATAATTACATGTGTGGCTTTACCAGACATTATTGAGCTTTAACGTCCATCAAACCGAGGGGATACATGTAGGTTCCTAAAGTGGAAGTTTCTGTCATAAATCTATGGAAAGCCATTTACTGGGAGAGTAAGAAGCTTTAAAAGGCAATTGGTCAGTATATTTTAACATCAGATCACCCCGTTCATTTGGATATCAAATTCATTACCTGTAGATGTACGTATGCTGCGGTTTGCTGTGTATCAAGGCAAAGGTTTCTTCTGTCGATGGAATACTAGGTAATAGTACCCTAAAGAACCAACCAACGATGTGGTAAGTTGCTGAAAGTATAACATTCCACATGTCTATTTACTTACACCGTTACAGGGACAAAAATGCACACAATCGAATAGTGGGTGTTTTAGAATTCATTACATGAACCCTTTTAAGGCGAGGCATCCATGGACAGAAGATGCAGATAAACGAGCCCACGCGGAGTGGTGGGAAGATTGCCACATAAAGCACTGTGCATGAAGATTTATATCATATGTGATAAGAGGGGTAGACTTATATTCCCATACTGAACTCCTCACATGGTCTGTAACGGAAATTAGAACGCTTTGGGAATTCAACATTCAACTATCTGATTATCAATAAGCTACGTCCTGTATACTGCTCTCTTTGGTGCCTGATTCCAACATTGCATATTGCTTTGTCTGCCTTTCAATATTTAAACAATTTCCGTATGACAGGAGTGTGGCAAGTTACATGCAGACACAGCTTTGCACGGGATGAACAGCCAGTGCGTAATCATGTTTCAAGTTAGTATTTGCCGCGCAATATAACACTTTTTTATTACAGCTATTGACGCTCTGCTGGTGTAAAATTGATCTGCCCCAAAGCTTGGGATTTAATATATATATTTATTTACAGCTAACACCTGCTCAATTACATGGCACACTACGTAGTATGTGCATCCCATATGTCGAGTACTGTTTTAATTTGCAGCTTACGTAACTGTAACCAGAATTATTTTTGAGAAAGTATGTGGCAATATGCTCTCGGGGTTCAGACTTTATTCAACAAGCACCCAAAATGACTTACCCTTTTGAAATAAT
>JAAUYG010060886.1_pt1 | contig 10681 bp, 8 predicted proteins | sample 7278091 | NCBI WGS metagenome assembly JAAUYG01 (sample SAMN14350201, study PRJNA611818) | marine sediment metagenome | isolation source: surface marine sediment (0.6m) | place: French Polynesia: Moorea | collected 2018-08
CAATAGACCATCATAACAACATTAGACATTGTGCAGTACATTATACATCAGTATACAACTGTATGCATGTCAATAACACCATAATACTCAGCAATGTACAACAGTTTCAATAGAAATTTGACACACACAATGCTTCAGTGTGATTTCTCAGTGTACCTTAACATCGAGATAAAGCATCACAGTTTGTTAACTGCCAAACAACCTTGTTGTAAACCTGAATAGTTCATCACAAAAGCCACAAATACACCAAGGGAAACTGCTTGTAACACAACCTGCGTACAGCGGAGAATGGTCCATGCAATTTAAGACCCTGTCATTTTAAGACTTCTATCTATTTTAAGACCACCTATCAGTGACAATCTAAGGACCTCTCCATAATAGACCACCTTCAATTTAAGACCTTTTTCGTGCTGAGAGTGTGGTCTTAAAATGCAGGGACCCCGGCATGTCTCATCATCTTGAACCAAACAAGGTTGTCGATGTCTGTTCAGTTGAGATTATTTTTGCAAATCTTCTACAATTATCTTATAAATCACACAGCTAGATCGATATACTTACTAGTAGTGCATGTAGCATGTTTTGCTACCTGTGGTAGTGGCCATAGACCCAGTATACTGAAGCTAAAGACTTCTAGCCCCCTACCCCCATGCTAAGACATACATGTACCACTGTACACCAAGTGATAGCAGCCCGTTACATTGAAGCACCGAACCCAGCACCCAAATTACCATCTCAATTCTTCTACAACTAAATAATGCATCGATAAGAAAAATAGAAACGTGTGCAATTCTCTGTACGTGGACAGAACTGGATGTGGGTACAAGGCAATAGTTTAACCAGTCAACACAGAGATTGCAGAACCCATGTACAAGGCAGTGTAAGCAAATAGCAGAAAAAAAGAGACAAATATTTACATATTAAATCTTAGCCAGTACTTCCACAAGACATTAGTGTGATTTGCATAAGGTCATTTAGATTTTTTTTTGTTGACAAAAAGCACATCAAAGACACATATAATAAATATGCAAACTGTACACAACCACACATAGTAATAATTAAACACCAGTCACCGTAGTGGTTGCATAAGATAATAATGCATAAAACTTAAACACCCAGTAAAAATAATTTGTAAAAATATTAAAAAAATATCACAGATTAAGTGGGGAAATGTCACCAAGTGCCGGCCGGTTTGTGAGAAATGAGCATCAAGGGGGGAGAGATTGGGAGATCTGTGAAAACAGGGAAATATGTACACAAAGGAGTGTGGAAAGAGCACAAAGCATTATGGGTAAAACAGACATTGTATGGCAATTAGAAAGCATAGGGACTTTCATGAAAACGGTGAGTTTCTATGGTTAAAGCTTCACACGCTTACCACTCTTACAATCAGCATAAACACTTATACCATGGTCACCAGCATAAACATTTACCATGGTTACCAGTGTAAACACTTACCATGGTTACCAGTGTAAACACTTACCATGGTTACCAGTGTAAACACTTACCATGGTTACCAGTGTAACACTTACTATGGTTACCAGTGTAAACACTTACCATGGTTACCATTAAGCACTTACCATTATTACCACCATGGTTACCAATGTAAACACTTCCATGCTTGCCATGATGGTTACCAGCCTTTACACTTACCATGGATACCAACATATAAACTTGCCATGATTACCAGCGCATTCAAATTTTAAATTATCACTGGATTGAATTTCATGTTTTTGTTTACACAGACATGTATTTCAAGTTATAGTACAGTATAGTCCTGATGCTAACAGTATGGTACAGTCTAACCTGTAGGTGGTCTCATTCCAAATGTAACACTCCATACAAGAGCCATTTGTACAAAGAAGCCACTTTTATCGTACGGCAAATTTAGGGTTCCACACTACAGGCCAGGGTTGTCAGTGTCAGACCATATTCCCTGTCCATGTGTTGATTATCAGCACCATGTATGTATAGATCGGGTTAAACATTTTGATGTATAAGTGAACCAGTAGGCTTCCACAAGGCATGGCAGTTAGTTAATTGCCAAATTGACCAGGTTTTCTGCATAAAATAAAAGCAAATAATTACTGTGTATAAAATTATACTTGACATACATACCAATGTCAGACAGACGGTATTTCACAAGAATATTACATTGTACATGTTGTATGTTTACCGGTACTATAGCCACTGAAGCAAGTCTTTGTCAGGTTGTTTTCTATCTTTGTGAAATCGTAAAATTATTCCATTTACCGGTTTTGTTTCTCTTACCATGGTTACAGGCACAATTTATGGGACTTTTATTCTGTGACTGATTCATTATAACTCGATCCACTGAGCTGATAGTGTAACATCGTAGATGTCGTATTTTACGTTGAGTATATACCAGTATAGCCAGTACCCCCACACACAACAATGGCAGCTAACAGAGGATTAACTGCCCAGGCAGTATTTTATGTGTTAATGCTTCCCTATATTACTGTGGATTTGTGAGTGTCAACAAACACCCATAAAGAGCTATTATTCCTGTAGTCCCCCTCTCCCCCCGCCCCGTCTCCCGCAAAGCTACCCTGTCCCTGAGTCACCAAGGCGACTGGCTCGGAGCTAGCAGTGACAAATCCAGCGCCCCGCCACCCTTTATTTGTGGTAACTTGGGGTGTTGACCTCTTGCATGTGTCACGGCTGCCCCTCAGAGGGTATTTGATGCCCAGTGAATGGGCAAAATGGATCGTAACCAGACATTAGTTGGTGGCACATCCTTCCGTTGACAACTCGCCACGTGTGTGCGTGTACTGGGGTAGCCCTGGCTGATAGGGAGGGGGTGGAGAGATACAGAAATAGCAGAAATAGCTCCCACTGGCTGTAAATTACAGGCTTCTCCTCGCTGGAGCACCAACCCACACAAATCGGGAAAACTGTAATTTATAGGCTCGGCTGACTTACAGGGATCTCACTGTGGGACCACCTCAGAATGAACACCACCTCGGAATTAAGACCAACTTAGAATTAAGACCACCTCAGAATTAAGACCGCCTCAGAATTAAAACCACTTCCCACCAGTACAAAGACTTGCTTTACAATGTTTAATAATCTCGCAAATAAGACCACCTCACAAATAAGACCACCTCACTAAAGACCAGTCCAGGATAGTCCTATTGGTCACAGGGCTTAATTCTGTCACTTCACTGCATGCAGAGTATTGTACGAGAGCTTTATTATATTTCGTACACTCTGATCATATAATACACAGTTGTTTGTACTCATAACCCTGCCCTTGCATCAGCCCAATAGCTCAACCACCTGTCATTTCATTCTGGTGCTAAATGCCATATTTCATGAATACAGTTTAAAACATTTGTTCCGGCTGTGTGCTATTTCCCGTCTGTGAACTTGTTGGGTAGCATGCAGCATTATACACATTTTGGTGCCAATACCTATCCACTAAAGGCTTAAAAACATTTGTTCACCCTTCCAATGCTATCCTATCTTATACATGTATATAATATTCTATACGAACAAATCGGTTTCGTGTACACATTATAGGCACAGGGCTTTGTGTAGCATGCATATTTGATCGGCTGTTATATTCTTGTTGTACGTCCCTCCAGTTCCCTTGAACTCTTGCATAGAAACTCAGAGATCATCGTTCTAACAAAAATAGAATTGCACTTTTCACAAAATCAAGATTCATAAAGACCGTGCTACACCATGTAAAAGTCATCTTATTACAGACAATACGATATACTATTATATATGATGGAAGATATATTTTTTAAGTACAAGTGCCAGTAAATATTTCTGCTTACAGTTCTCTGTTGGTCTGATATTATAGCATATAACATACTTATACAGTGTAGTAGCAGTGTTAGCAGTGGTAGTGCTCAGATTTAAGGATGTGATCCTTTTTACCGACTATTAAGTTTCCAATTACTTGTACAAGGTGATGCTACGAAATGGCAATTTGGATCTAACCATCTTTGACTTCCTAAAAGGGGGCAGCGCCAATCTGACATACCAGGTTACAATGAGGTAATGTGGAAATATTTCTTTGCTGGAATGAGAACCAACTGATAATAATAACATAAGTTAGGTAGTTGTATATGTATTCCATGTATATGCCCTGAAATTTTTTCCAGGATTTCTCCAGGTTTTCCTCCTGTTGTCTTTAACTCGGACTCTGTCGCTGTGTACGATGGAAACTAGCACACTGATATTGTGGGATCCCAGCTTGGTCGAGGAACTACACAGGCACACTCCCACGGACTGCGAACAACATTGTAATACTCCTCGGAGTTGTTTTCCTTCTTTCTTAGTGTCTGAGCGTACATCAAGCGCCATCCAGATGAGAAGTCCGTGCTTGCCGGAACACAGCTTCGGTTTCCGCCATGTCTGTGTATGTCGATCAATATGGCGTAGTTGTAGCGTATCTCTCCGTACGGACAAAATGGGGCATAGCTGCTGAACTGGAATGTCACTCTAAGACTGTCGGCTTGGGGCGTCTGGCCGGTCGGCAGTGTATAGTTACACTGCGGAGGCAAAAATGTGTTGTCATGGTTACAAGAATAGTCTGTGGTGTAACCAGCGTCACTGGCGTTTTTTATGGTCAGCAATCTATCAACAAGCGAGTGGTTCCTATAACTATAGCCTTCAGCAGCTAACAGACGGTGCAGGTTAATATCGTTCAGGCGCGGAATTTCGTCAATCGACCGCGGCAGTTTGATGAACAGCAAGGATGTGTCTCTTAGCTGCTCATCCTCCACCTGGAGATTGAACTTCTGTTCACTCCAGCTGGAGATTGAGAAAGCCAGCGACACGGCGAACAAGGCACAGCCACCCAGGAACACTCCTTGTTTAATGTCGTGCTTGTCGTTTTTTCGCAGCTTGTGACCCTCTATGTGAGCGTACCATACAGTCCGGGTGATAACGAAAACGAGGCGTACGGCACCGCTCACATTCTGCATCAGTGTGGCGTATTCACAGCGACACCGCGAGACAAAATAATTGACGGCCGACAATGGAACATGTTCTATCGACATGGTAACCAGTAACTCCAGGGTGATGGGAACCAAGGTTTCACCGTTCCGTACCAACGCAGACAACGTGTTGACAGTTTCCGGGATGTAAAGAGCCGTGCCGACACATGTAAACGCCAGCAGCAGTATCCATAGCAACTGAGTGGGAGGCCCGATGACCAATCCACGTAACATCCCGTCAAAGTTGCTGAGCTGGTGTAGGTTGTACAGGTTAGCTAACATATCCCCTGTACCTAGCAAGAACATTACTAGGACCCAGATAAGACACGTACGCGTCTGGGGGTTACAGAGGCTGCCACACCCTCCCTGTGTGCAAGGCATTGTGAGATAGACTACCAGGAAGATCCACTGCTCCAAGATTTACTAAGACATCATCAACTCGGTCCTGTTCATCCGTAGTAGCCACTGGCAACGTCAGTGAAGCATGGCGAATTGAATTGACTTATCACCTGCACATGAGGCTGCAGCTACCATATTTCTGGAAAGACAAAAAGTTCTCATATATAGAAGTGAAACAGGAGGATCATACTGACATAACTGGGGACTGAAGAAGATGTAATAACACAATAGTTGGAACGTATACTATCACCTGATCTATTACAAACGATTGTCGTTAAAAAAAACCCACATGTATTAGGCATGTACCTAAAATTACCCGGTAATCATATTTCTTTGGCTATTATTTCTCATGCTACAGTACTTAAATGTCAGTCAAGTGTTGTAGCATTAAAAACAAGAGGCCCATACAGGTGACACCCTTGATGTTCAGCTAGTATTCTCCAGTAACTACTCAAAAACCAACAGCTGGGAGAAGAAGCATTTAAAGAAAAATTCGCTTCTAGAAACCCATGCACTTCACATGCAATAAATGGATGAATCACAAAAACTTCATCTCACAATCGGCGGCATGAATTAGAACATTCAGACATATGTCGTAAATAATAAGAGATGGATTCGACTATGACAATTTGCCAGGACACGAAGCCAGTGTGGAATAACCCACAGCACTACTGTTACGAAAATTACGGTAAGTTATTATATTGTACCAGGCCCCGTTCTATGTGTAGCAGCTCCTGCTATCAAGATCAATATGGGATTATCATAGTACTAATCCTGATTTCCACATGATGACAACAGGACACGCTGCCATAGATATACATAATCACTGAAGCGTGACCAGGCATGACAACAGGAAATGGGTCATCTCTACCTGCGGCAGGATGTGGGCATTCAGGCGTATCCGGACAATAGCGGCAGTCACAATGAAGGACAAGCCTGGGGAAAGTGGAGCTCCCTGTCAATAATGTATGTCCCCCCAGAGTTATTACCTCTAGTAGTAGGGTCAGGATCAGACCTATAACATTGATCCCTGGTGACATGTATGGACCGGTACACTGGCTGCCCTATAGTCCCCCACTGTATGGTGGAACCCGGAAGATCACCCCAGTGGCCGTCATACTGTGGTCTCCCAAGACAGGTGTTTTTTGGTGACAGGTTCAGTTACTACATTGAAATATGTATGAGGACCTTAAGCCAGGAATATGTGGTCTTTCAAGACAGGTGGTCTCTCATAGCAGTGGTCTCTCAAGGCAGGTTTCACTGTAGATAGTGGTAATGCGTGTTCCCTATATGCGTGACCACTGTACATGGAAGCTATGTATATAGATGATATATATCGTAATAAACTGATCGCTAAAAGCACATACTGATTGGCAGATGCATGGTTGCTCCTATAACAGCTACTTCCACACCAGGAAAATAACCTAAATCCATTTAGGGAGAAAGTGCTTTTAGCACATGGAAGTGCTGCTATTCCTGGCGCCAGGTCTCAGTCAGTGGCACAGAGGGTGCGAGCCTGCCTCCCTCAGGCCCTGGGACCGTGTACAGCCACTGAGCACACCCTGTAACCAGATATAGGAATAATGCATTACCCCGCCCTGCTTTTAAAGTTGCTTCAGAGTGATTAAAATCACCATTCCGTTTCTTGGCGTTTCCCTGGTATCGTGTGAACATACAAAGAAAGAAAGAAACGCATGAATCTTTTATGACCAACCCCTTTACAAATTGAGTTTGCCACCTTCAAAAACATAATCTTTGGGGGAAAGTTTTCAGGCCCACACCCCAGCCCGCATCTCCAGTGGGACGGGAATTACTCCAGTTGTGCTACACATAGTCCTTCAGAAAGCGAGCTGTCGCCAGTTCAGGGGCTGGCATTCTGGAATATACTTAAGTCTAAGGATTGACTCAAGTTACATTCCCAGCTAGTCACAGTGTTTGGCACTTTCCGTGGTGTTTTTGAAACTTCTCATTTACATATACAGGTTTCCTGCAATTTAAGACCCTCTATTTAACAATTCCCTCCATTTTAAGATCACCTCCAATTTAGAACCATATTTTTGGGGGTGAACAGGTTTATTTATTTAAAGTGCAGGGAACACTGTATAATTAAGGTAGAACATTTGCATTTATTAACTTATTATGCATTCATTGTTTGGGTAAAAGTGTGGCACATGCTGAAGTGGAATTAGTTATGTGTTATTGGCACTAGGTCACTATGAAGGTGCTATTTGGCACTTTAAGTCAAAACTTGTACCCTGAGTGTTTTGAGAGCTCCAGCCCGGCGCCATCCGTGTGAACCTTAACCAGGTTAACTATGCATAATGTTAGTGACAGTGATGATCTGTCACACGTTTTTCAGCTATCGCTGTCAAGAACCCTCACACCGTGGTAACAGCATCAATATAACGCCTTCAGTTCTCACTTTCTGAGGCGTTAAACTGCACCTTTTACATTTGTTTGTTTGTTTGTTGTGGGGGGGTCAATGGGTCAAGAATCATTATAAATCCCTGTAGTTACCAGTACCCGGGTAATATGTATATGTCAAATAGTTTATTATAACATCCATTATCCAGCTGATTGTACAATTGAGTACAGTGTTCCCCGCATTTTAAGACAGAAGAAAACTGTGGTCTTAAACTGAAGGTGGTTTTAAAATGGAGGGATATTACTGAATGTATAGGGTGGGTGTCACAGTCAGAAAAAAAACAGCCACGTGAGGTTACCGGACTCTATTGGGACAGTAGTGATATTCTAAGCGTTAGCTGTGACCCCCTGTATCTGTTTATGACAGTAGTAAGTAGTTGTGGCGGTGCGGGCATATGTCTCCAATGTTGGTAGATATTACAGTAAGTTACAATACACACCCAATGTAACTGTTAAACCAGTATGATTACTGTGACTGCATGCATTGGTCAGGTATTAGTATGGGTAGGTATTGGATCATCTAGGAGGAGCAGTCATGACAAAAAAGAAACGACTCTCGTAAAGGACTTCATTAATATTGAGTCCAAAGCCTAGTAAATGCTGCCACCTTTTCTAACACGCTGCCAGCTAAAACTCACCATTGTCGTCACAGCTATTCGAGGGAATTGTCACAGCTATTCCAGGGAATCGTCACCTACTTATTTAATAACCACCCCCCCCCCCCCGCCCCCTCACCCCCATCCCCCAGGGGAATATTACAGAATGACAGAATGGGTTTGGTTACACATCCCAATCTGGCGCGGTGGGGAGGCAGAACAACTGAACTGGATTGCCCACATTGTCTCTATCTCCCGCACTGACACCATGCAGCATTATACACCCACAACCCTTAAACAAAGCTGGTATTAGCCTGTATTGTGCTACCACCAGCACGACTGTCAATAGATAATTTATACCGGATAACAGACACGTCACAAGTAAGAAGTGCAACCCGAGTACCGTAATCCTTATCATTTCCAACTCTCGTGCCGACATGTACTCTGTTTTTGATTTATTTATGTATACAGATTTCATTATTGTTATTGTTATTATTATTATTATTATTATTATTATTATTATTATTATTATTATTATTATTATTATTACCGTATAATTCGTATTATTGCTATTATTATTATTATTATTGTTATTCAATTATTATTGCAACAGTAACAAGGAAAATAGCTATTGCTGATGGCACATTAACCTAAAAACATAAGGTGTACAACAACCAAAATCCCAAATGTCAATGCAGTATAGTATTCCCCAGAGCATCAGGATATGACATCACAAGTGTCTGCCACACAGAGGGCGCTGTAATAACTTATCAGGCAAAAGCAGCAGCAAAAAGTGCACCAAGACTTTGTCGCTGGTTTGGACAGCATGAATATTCCGCGGATGCTTCCCATGGGAGAAGTGGCTGAAGCATATGCGGCATACATGCCAAACCCATCCCTCAGGGAAGCTATATTAATGTAAGTTAATGTAAGGTAATGTAAGCTTGACTGGAGCCGGTTTGCTTCTGTTGTTCAGCCATTGACAACATCAGTGTCGGTGTCACTGTATAAGCACCAAACTAGGGGACATGATGGCCAGTCTTTGCACTTCTTGAAATAACAACATTGACAGTTGCAAGAACTGGATATTTAGTCACAAATTGTCACCCGTCACACCCTAATTTCTACCAGACTTTCACTTTTGACTCCTATACCTGCTTTACCACCCCCGCGTAGCACAGTGGTTAGAGCGTCCGCTCGGGGTGCGGGAGGCCGGGGTTCGATCACCGACCACGTCACACCAAAGACGTAAAAACTGGGATGTTTGCGCTTCTCAGCTTGGCGCTTGGTATTAATGAGTTAGGCAACCGACATGGCCGGCTGGAAGTCAGTATAAATGGTCTGAGTGATTCCTTTCTGCTCACCTGTGGCGGAATTGAATCAGTGGCTTGGCACCCAAAAATTGTCGGGCGTAGATCGTTCGGCCCAAACAAGACAGCTCCACATTAAAAATCACACACTTACACCTGCATACAGCATACACCACCGAATCCAACTTGCAGTCAGTGATATGACCATGAGTGGTTTAAAGCCGACTATAAGCCTGATCCCCCCTCCCCCATACCTGCTTTGTTGCCTAGATGTGGTTGTTGGACTCCTCAATCGTGTAACACTGTGTAATGCAGAGCAGTAACGCAGTCAAGCATACAGTTTTTCGATGGGTGGGTCAGGAGTTCAAATCCGGTCTCATCTCACTACTGGCTAGGCTGCTTGGCCTAACTTAAGTTGTGAAGGTAGCTAGATTAATCCTCTCATTCTAACTGTCACCCCGGTGTGCTGCGACTGTTATCAGAGATAGGAAAAAGTATACTAAAGCGGTGGTTATAGCATGTATAGCGTTGAACCAATCTTTCAGTGGATAAAGATGGTTAACTTATACTCCCTCTTAGCTGATCCCTGCCCGGTGTCAGTGGGTATGGGGAACAACATAGGGCCAAACGCTTTCCTGACAACCTCAGTAACATTACTTCTGCATGTCGCTTTCCTGGCAACCTCAGTAACATTACTGCTGCATGTCACTTTCCTGGCAACATCAGTAACATTACTGCTGCATGTTGCTTTCCTAGCAACCTTAGTAACATTACTGCTGCATGTTGCTTTCCTGGCAACCTTAGTAACATTACTGCTGCATGTTGCTTTCCTGGCAACCTTAGTAACATTACTGCTGCATGTCGCTTTCCTGACAACCTCAGTAACATTACTGCAGCATGTCGCTTTCCTGGCAACCTCAGTAACATTACTGCTGCATGTCGCTTTCCTGACAACCTCAGTAACATTACTGCTGCATGTCGC
>JAAUYG010136387.1_pt1 | contig 10681 bp, 7 predicted proteins | sample 7278091 | NCBI WGS metagenome assembly JAAUYG01 (sample SAMN14350201, study PRJNA611818) | marine sediment metagenome | isolation source: surface marine sediment (0.6m) | place: French Polynesia: Moorea | collected 2018-08
AATGCCACTCTCCATTTCTCTCTGTAGCATCGCAGCCGCATGGTGGCGCTGTGGTCACCATAGCACGCAATTTGACGTTAGTTTTTTCTCTTATCATAATAACCTCTTTGATTGAAGTACGTAAGGAGGCAACCCAAATTTTATAAAAGGTAGTAAATCGATTGAACATACACATTGACACAACGAAATGGAGTTATAACAGAGTCTGCACATACGGTGCACTTAAGAGACTGGCTTCCAAATTCTGCTTTACATTTACTGTGAAGAACACAAGTCAATACTGTCTACACTGAAACCAAGTGATGACTCTTGCGTAATTTACCTTATCTCAAATATCTCAAATATCAGTCAGAGCGTCAATAAATTAGTAGTAAACTTACATCATTTGAGATCTCTATGTCCATAACCTCCATGCCCAGCAGATCTCTCTCGCCCGGTTTCTGGCCAGGGTCCAGCCCTGCACGATTAAATGCCACTGGATACGAAAAACGATATTCAAATGGTTAACAATTACAGCAGCAGACACATTAGAAAATGTAGTTTTCTCTTCACCGTACGAAAAAAAAAAAACTAACACAAAGAGATATTACGTATCAATATTTCATAAATAATCTCGATATATAAAATGTAACATATTACAAATGTACATGTAAGTACGATAGTCAAAGACCAAACCATCACTAAAACGCTTGCTGCAAAATCTGCTGATAAGTCTATTTCAGCACTAAAATTTGATGTTTAACCAAAATCCAAATGCATTCTATATGGTACCCACCCTGGACATCTCTGTACACCACCTGGAACTCCCTGAAAGGATAAGTTGCATTAGGTCTTTACTGACTGTTGGTTTGCACAAAATCTGCTAAAGTCTCTAACAAAGCCAATATCCACAACTCAATTGTTTATCACACATTTCGCATTTAGCATGATGGTTGCAGTGGAGTTTTGCTTATTGCAAGTATGCATTGCCAGCTGTAACTGCCACGGTGTGCCATTATTACATATTAACACAAGGGGCATATTATTTATAATGACACTCATAAAACTATGATACAATGTCATGTATTCTGCATCAGATGGTAGTGAGCATATAACGATGCGCCTATGAATTTGAAAGTTTTAGTTTCACAAGAGTGATATAAGACATTTCAAGAAAGAACAAGTTGTAGGAAATTCAAAGCAGAACTTCAATTTTTGTACAAAGTTTGTACTAATTTAGATACTTTATACACTACACAAACATCTATTATGTAATAAAATAAAATATCAAATTCAAAACCAAAATCTGCATATATTTTGAATCTGACATTCTTCATTGTTCTTAATACACTATCAAGACAATTTACATGAAATAAATACTTACAAAGACGGGCATGCAAAGTAAACAAGATAAAAAGTTTACTTCAATCAAAGTACCGGTACATTACAAAGGTATGTAGAGAGCAAGCATATCACACTGAAAATAGTCTCATATTTAATTTCTTGAGAACTTTTACAAACAAGGAACACAAGTCATAAGTTCATGAAACAAAATCTGTTCAAACCCCCTCTGTGTAAATCAGAGCAACCGATGCAGAATTACAAATCAAATGGGTACAACACAGCAACTTGACAAGGCAGAAGAAAACCTAACGTGGCACGGTCTTCACAATGAACTACCTCCCCCAAACAGAATACATGTCCTCCAAACCATATGTACAGTGGAGAAAAGGTAAATGTTTATACTGCAAATCATTAAAGTAAGCGAGAACCTAAACCTGCTAAAAACTAGAGCAACCTAAACAGGACCAAAAAGTATAGCAATAATCGCGACGGTTTGTACCTTGATAAATTCCAACTGATGCAAAGCATGAAATAGAAACAGGGACATAAAGCCACCTGGTCCAGTCTGACATGGTCATTGGGATGCTCCTCGCACTCTAAACTAACAACAAAGAAGGCGACTACTACTCCTTAGCCTGCTATTGCAAAAGTAACATGAGCGCAAAAAAGCATTGCCTCGTTTTACGCATGAAAGCATAAATTCACTAAATATTTAAGCTTTCTAGGGAGGGTTTTACTTCCTACCAAGTTGGGGACAGTGATTCAGCAAAAGGAGTGACTGTGACATGCAACACCTTGGCGAGAGGGGCGGGAGATCTGAATCGCTTGCTTGCCCAGTCATGCCATAGAAACATCCGAAACCACAGTGGTGTGAAAAAATAACATAAAGAAAACAAACAAATATTTGGAGAAGCTTAATACACTTTTTATCATGACAATTTTATTTTGGTGAATCTGCGTGTTAGGGTAGTGAAGTGAGAACAAACCTGGCCAGTTTTTCCTCTGGTGTGGGTTGAATAACCGGATGGAGGTCAACCGACGTTGTCGAGACTTCGGGTATACACTCGAGAGGCAGGCAGCCATCTTTGTGTTTCTTTGAGGACGACATGGCACTGGAAGAAGTTGATTCCTTCTTCGGGGGTTTAGGGATGCTGCCGTTCCCTGCCTTACAGATATGCTGCAGCAGAACACTTGCCTGGAAAGCATGAAGCACAGCATGCCATGTACAGAACTTGTAAAATCCCATTACGTTCATGTGTATGCAGAATCCGTAAATAGCTCATCACTTGCATCAGCAGAAAGTGCTATTTCTAGTAATAGTAATACTGGTAGTAGTGAAAGTACCACCAGCAGCAGCAGCAGTGGCAGTAGTTGAAATAGTAGTTCAGGTCAGTAGTAGTAGTAGTAGCAGCAGCAGTAGTAGGAGCAGCCGGAACAAGTACTAATAGTCGTAGTAGTAGTACATGTGTACCACAAACAGTGACACAAGATTTACTGCAGGCATTTGCTGTCATTCACTTTACTAATTCAATAGTCTATTTAGTTTATTTATTATGACTCTCTCTATATATATCTTGTGAAGGGAAGCTGCACTGATTTTCAGCATCCTACCTTCTGTTCCAGCACCTCCAGGAGGGCATAGACAGACTGTGACTGATCTGGCAGGGCGCCGAGCAGGGGAACCAGTTGATTCTGCAGGGCTAGAAACAGAAAGACTGTGTCACTATCACGGAAGATCCAAACAAACATTTCAAACTTATATAATCAGTTCAAAAGATTATTTTTATAGCTGTAACAACAAGATGAGGTCACTCCAATAAATCCAAATCATTAAGTTTTTCTGCATCTTGTATTGTTACATACGGGTAATAACAGCTACTGGGGTAAACACATCCTGTGATGGAAGTAAAATTTAACAACTACTCCACATGACTTTTTAAGTTTCTAGTTTCCTCTCAACTGGTCATGTTCGTCTGACTAATTTTATTTCAAATCCTTAACCATGTATGATTCTGCCACTGAATACGCCACAACACAAATACAAATTAAACACCAAATGAAGGTACCAGTATAATACAATTGACTAGAGAGACAGAACATAGACTTGATAACCGACACGGATTTTCTACATTTCCAAGTACACTACACATGCAATCATGCATGTACTACCGGCGGTACCTAGCTCTTACCTATTTCCTTTATGATGTCCATTATAACCTTATATACCTAAAACAGAAGAAGAGATCAACTTTCTTTTAAACAAGCACCATCAAAGATGTGCACAAGAAATTTGTCTGAAGAAATGGTAAGTGCCTTCAGCATAAGGACGGATATTTCTGTAGCTCTTCAGTTTGTAGGAATCCTGCCACAGGCCTCACTACCTCACCTCTGCTATTAAGACAGTCATCATTGGCACTTGCTATTCCAGGGGTCCCTCTTTTTTTACAACCAGACATTTTAAGACCACCTTGATTATAGGACTACTTGATTTGGTCCAAAAGGACAATATGGTATGGTAAATGACCTTTGTTATAAGACCAACTGCAATATAAGACCACATTTTCTTGGTCCCATGGGCGGCCTTAAATCAGCGGAATCACTCTTTAGTACATGTACTGGTAAATAGGATTTTTATAACACATACTGTTTGGCCCATGAATAAGGCAATTCCAGTTATCTATACTGTTATGCTTCAATTTACTACATAAAACACATTAATCTGCTATTCTGATAAAGTGAACATACAATAACCATAAGATCTGAGTTAACTTTGTTTGCCAAAAATTTCTGAATCGTAAGGGTCATTGGAAAATTAGTGATGCCAATTGGCAAATTACGATATGTAGTGATATGACATTACAAGTTACATGTGCTTGCACTTACTGCCGTGTGTCGACAGATCTCCAGGAAAGAGTCAGCTCGGAGATATTGCTGAAATAGCAGAATAAACATCCAGTAAATAAATATACAATACTCCTCACACAAGCAAATATTCATGCTGTGACATTTTACAAGTTCAGATTTTGCCAAGTCTATCTTGTCTATGAGCACACAATGTTTATACGCTTACATTTTGTATAAGTCATCATTTACTTCTACATGTTCTATGAATGAGACGAGAGCTAACTTACATGAATATGCACGAATTTGATAACGTCATCACTTCTATGAAAGAGGACAGAGCTGAATTGCATAAATTTAATATGTTCTTACTTAATTTCTATGAAGAGGACCAGAGCTAATTTGCATGAATATGCATGAATTTAATAAGTCCTCACTTCTATCAATGGGACCCGAGCTGAATTGCATGAATATGCATGAATTTAATAAGCGGTCACTCACTTCTATGAACGGGACCAGAGCTGACCCTTCCAGTATATTATATACATCTTCCACAGGATCAATACTTTCATCAGAGTCCATTCCTTCATCGCTACCACTGCTACTGCTAGCCACCAGGACATTACCAGCTACGTAGCCAGTAACTGTGTGTGTCACAGCCGTAGCGCTGGCACTGGTGACAGTGTGACTGGGAGCGGGGCTGGAGATATTGTTGGTGACAGTAGCGCTGGTGACGGTATGACTAGTCTTTTTGGCCTTTCGAGGCTTTAACTGTGGGGCGTGATTGGCATACAGCTTCTTCAGTTCCTTCATTATCTGGTGTAGAACTGACTCGATCTGAAAAAAAGAAGCCAACATTCCAAAGCCAAGAGAAAAAACTAACAGGGATGAGAAGTAGCATTAGCATTAAGTAATTATCTTGTTTGGATTCTAACACCCATAAACCGACAGGACAAAAAATTAATTCTAGTTAAATCAAAAAATCTATTAGGATTTAGCCTTGTTAGTGATTCCTTATTACTGATAACTCTATTTAGTATGTTGTATTTCCCTTAGTCATTCTAATATTAGAAACATTTTTATGCCTGTAATTACTAAAGTCATACCTGTTTATCTTTTTCCTTCTGGGCAGCAAGGTAGGCCTTAATATCCCACTCTGAAGAAACAATTTTGTGTGCAATGATAGTCTTCTAAAACCTATGAGGTCAGAATTCTTAAGTTCACATACTGTACATGTAATAAAATATTCTGCACTATAATTATAATCATTCCATAAATAGAAAAAAAAACTTTTTTATGTTGTATGACAATATTCTTTTTTTTTCTTCCTTCACACCATCATATTTTTCACAGAATCACACCATATTTTTCAAGAATTTGCAGCATCATTATTAAAAATTTTCATCCTCACAGCTCACCCCCAGATATTAGCTGCATCAATCAAACCTTGATCTCTGCTTACCAGGTCTGTTGTGATGCCCGTAGCCTACACCAGCCGCCCAGTACTCATCTTTCTTCTTGGAAGGCTGCGAGAGAAGATTAAAAAAAGAAAGATTGAACATTTCACTCAATCCAGAATCAGGCTAGGATCATCTTTGATCCTGAAGGCTGCAGTCATATTAAAAGTGCTTTGTCAAGGAGATATATATGCTACAGTAAACCATACAGCTTTACCTCTGTGGACAACCTGAAGTTCAACATAATAATACTTTGGACCGTACAATTTTTGTTTCTTTGAATGTACATGTATATTTGCCCAAAATGAAATACTAACAGTTAGTCCCTCTCTAATAAGGCCACCCAATTTGCCAAGAAGTTGTGGCCACATTAGAGAAGTGGCCTTTGGTGAGAGGGAGTAGTAAATGCATTGGTGGTAGTAGCGGCAAAAAATTGTGGCCTAATGAGAGAGGGTGGCCTCTGTTGAGAGTGGCTATTAGAAGAGGGACCACAGTGACTGTAGTTACTTAATACACCTTTTATAGTCTTTCATAACCCAACTGTTCGTCTCTCACAACAACACTCATGATAAAACCTAACTGGTAACCTGTCACCACACCCTTCAACATAACCTAAGCATGCTAAGGGGTAATCTTTCACCACATACCTGTGATATAACCTAACTGGGAACACCTCCATGCAACCTAACTGGTAATCTGTCACCATGTCTCAATGATATAACCTAACTGGTAATCTGTAACCATGTCTCAATGATATAGCCTAACTGGTAATCTGTCACCATGTCCCAGTGATAGAACCTAACTGGTAATTTGTAACTTAATTTGTCACCATGACCCAGTTATATAACCTAACCGGTAATCTGTCACTTAGTCCCTGTGATCGTTCAAAATAACCTAACTGGTAATCTGTCACTACATCCAAATGACATAGCCTAACTGGTAATCTGTCACCACGACGCAGTGAAATAAAACCTAACTGGTAATCTGTCACATGTCCTGCCATCATTCACTCACCTTTCCATCTATCATAGTCACCTTCAGTTCCACAGGTTTGTCAATGTCCAGGTGATACTTGATATTTGCTCTGGGGTTCACCTCGCTCACCTAGACAGGGCGCAGTTACAGGTAATGATGGCATTTCTCTTAGATAATGAAACTTAACACCAATTGCTAGATCTACTGTGGAAGCATTAACATATAAGTTTAAAGACACATTTGTGTCTCTTCAGACATTATTAAGATAACTTTTATCGAAGATGTTTATATGCTTATTATACCCCCATCATAATCATGCCTTTACCCCCAAACCCCATTGCTTTGCAAAATGTTGTAAGAAAATACACTGGCTGAGAAATACACTGGCTGTGTAATACACTGGCTGAGTAAAACTATAATATATTACCAGTAATTAATACCAATATAAAGAACAGAATAAATTTCATGAAAATTTACCATGTATCTATTCACACAGAAAAACCGTGCTAACATTGCAGAATATTTTTTGTGACATTTCTTTATCAAGTAATGCACCCATACCAAGGCTAGCTTCAGCAAATGATGCTCAATATCCACATACGAGCCAAGAGGATAGCGTCGTCGGTCATTTCTCTCGCTAGATACCTCTAACCTGAAGCAGTGTCGAGGATATTTTATTAATTCAAAGGCCTTTATGTTATCCCAGGTTATTTTTTCTTTAACCAGCCACAGCTAAGCGAGTGAATCCTGGTTTACGTTGGTGTTCGACCTATGGTGGTCAGTGGTCACATAGCCAACAGAACGTGCCCAATTTTGTCGTCTTTGGTTTGATACGGTCAAGGATCAAAATCTTTCCCCCTCCTCACATAGCTTAAGCAGATGCCTTAGCAGCTAGGCCAATGGAGGCCAGCACCAACCATGGCTAAGAGCTCACTCTAACAGCACATAATAAAACCACTGTGGCATGGCTTGAGATGATGCTACAAGAAGATTTACCCGACTCTTGGCTTCTGACGCCTTTCCTCCTGATTGGGGCCTCGCCTATAGCGGGTGTCAGGCTCTACGGTAAAGTTTACAAAATGTTTGTTGTCCAAATGTTTAATGTCTTGTCCATTAGGAATTTGTCCCCTGGGAAAATGATTTTAACCAGTGAGCCAGGCACAAAATAGAAGAAACACACAGTGGAAACTAGAATTAAAAACATCCAAGGGCTGTTATCAGCTGGTCTTAATTATTGTGAGGTGGTCTTTTCCTGAGACTACTAAATCATTACAACAGCCACAAAACTGGTATAAACTGGTCGTAATTGTGAGGGAAATTTATTATGCAAGACCACTAAACCATATAAATATAATTTCTGGCATTACTGCAGAAATGTTCCTCAGTCTGAAGTGGCCTTTATTCTTAGGCAGTCTTAGTTTGACGCTGGCTGCAAAGTTAGGTTCTTCTGCTGGATATGATGTCTATATTATGTAACATGAAGGTTTACCATAGCTGAGACTGGACATCAGAGCTCTTCCCGAGCTTTTCTTCGGCTGTTGTTGGCCTTCTTCAGGGCTGGTGATGCTCGGGAAGAGCTCCAATATCCAGTCTCAGCTACGGTAAAACTTCATGTTATTTAACATGACTAAGACCAAAAACCAACATCTACGCATGTGTGTCTCTATGTTTTCCAACGTACCTGGCCCACTGCTGTAGGAAATGTTTGATATCCAGCAGTACCCCTTTCATGTCTTTGGCCGGGTTCCAGTAGGATAGTTTCAGCATTTCCATGTTAGTCACTCTCTGCATCATTGAGCCCTGACGAGGAATCGAGACATATAGGAATCCAGGCACTTCTAGCTACAAAACTATTAAATGAAGTAGAGAATTCTTTTTAATTTTCACAACGAAAATACACAGCAGGAACTATGTGAGGCTAGGTGTATGTAACATAATGAAGCCATGATCAAGATGCTGCATAAGAAAAAGTTCTCATATGAATGAAAATACTATCAGAAAGGCTGCCAGTGGTACACAGCCACTCCTTACCCCACCCTCACACGAAAGACCACTGCGGCCATGAGAGGACCACATATTCCTGGCAGAAGGTTCCACATTTCAACGCAACTGAACCTGTCAAGAAAGACCATCTGTCTTGAGACGCCATATTTTATGGCTGACAGGATGGTCTTTCAAGAATAGGTTCTACCATAAAATTGCTTACATACAGGAATTTTCTTTATTCACCGTGCTAAGAAGACTTGATTGGGTAAGTATTTTTGAGATATTTTGCTACATGGACACACATAGAAACGGACAGATAAGAAGACACACAAAGTAAAACCAAGAGAGTCTGTTCAGCAAGCTGGGGCAAGGGTGCAAAGATATATTTCCACAGGCACAGCAGTTTATTACATACCTGGAGTCTAGGTCGGACCACCTTCACAAGTGGTGGGTAGAAGGGATATAAGTCTATTGCAAAGTCCTAAAGTTGAGAAGAATATCAACAACATATCAGTATAAAGTGAACCATGCACATACAATCAACTCCTAGCACTTACGTAAATGCTCAACTGCCATTAAGTCAAATAGTGTGAAGAAAGAAGCTATACTTGTAGGATTTATTTTAAACAGAGATTTACACTCATCATTCTTCATTATCTCATACGAAATACAAGGTAGCATTCTTTACACAATGTACAACACAAAACAACTAACGGATGGTGACTTACCAACTGCAACTCGATGTAGTTATACCCGTAGTTGACATTGACTTCCTCCAAATCTCGGGCCAGGTCACTGAAAGAGTGACAGCGAGACATTTTTTTGTTACAAAATTATTCATTTTAAACCAATAACTAACAAAAAGACATAAAATCTATATGTTTCCATCCGTAACAAACCAGACGTACCTGTCACTTTCAAAGTTGTATAGCTTCACACACCACTGGTAGATGTTGTCGTCAATAGGATCAGCAGTAAATCCAACATCCTGTAATACAGATCAGACCACCGTAAAATAACTTTATGTAAAACTGGCAGGGCTCGAAATTAACACCGCCCCCCGTGAGTGGAGAAATTTACCGCGGGACAATGGAAATCCACTGTTGGGACGTAATCAGGACGAGCTGAAGGCCACCATGAAACAAACCTCTATCTGCAATATTGCCATTTTGGGACAGAACTTTTGTTGACACTGGGGACCGTATATATTATAAACTGGGATGGTCCACTCTTCAAGTTACTTTTGAGCCTTGACACGGTAAAGCGAGCTTTGTTTTCAGAAAGTACAACAGATATTCAGTAAACATTTTAGCCCACCCACAAACACATCAGCTCCATCATAAGATGACTTTCCTGTAACAATAATACATTCCTGCTGCATTTTTATACCACACTCCACAGAGGCCTTACAGCCTACACTGATGGAAGATTACAAATTTTGATTCGCATGTACTGAACATGAATTGACCGATATTCATTTCTCCTCATGTGGGACTTTCTTGTTTCCATTACATACATCGTGTGCGATAGCCATTTCAAGCACTTGTAGCAGCCAGATTTATTAGAGCCTATTAGCGAGCAAGTTTCTACAGATTATACAGAAAATGACAGCCTCGACCTACCTGTTCACATTCCATTATTCGAAGAAGGTCGTTGGTCAGAATGCCCGAGGCGGCAGAGCTGGTGAAAATCTGCTTTGCCTGTTCTTTCTCCTGCCCGCTTGCTGAATAAAAAAAGATGCACAAATATTCTATGCATTTTTTCATTTTCAGAGTATGTACACAAATATTATAAACATCAAATTTTGCAGCAAATGATAATTTTAGTTACTTTTGAAATAGACATCACAGAATCGCAAAGACTTGAATCAGACATACCCTGAAAAGCAACCATATCTGATGAAGTCGCCCCCAGTTTCGGCTTCTTCTGTAACTCAGCACGTAACTCTTCCTCTTTCTGGGCCCAACGCTTCTACAAAATAAAAACACATACAAGAGGCCCATGGGCCTTGACGCTCTGATTGACAGCATTAGCTGTAAGTTTTGGGCAGAAGTTCTTGGCAGACTGAGGGCCCCGATGGTGTAGGTGTTGATAAAAGG
>JAAUYG010177057.1_pt1 | contig 10680 bp, 8 predicted proteins | sample 7278091 | NCBI WGS metagenome assembly JAAUYG01 (sample SAMN14350201, study PRJNA611818) | marine sediment metagenome | isolation source: surface marine sediment (0.6m) | place: French Polynesia: Moorea | collected 2018-08
ACGACAGGCAAATCAAAGTTCCACTGTCTCTTAGCCTCACTATAGCTTTCGGTACAGTTCACTGTACATTACAGGCGCCCGTTTCAAACCGGTAGCAGTAAGACTCTCTCTGACACCCATAGCTAACTGACGCCGAAAACGACACTCAGCCCATGCTAACGAAGGCTCATCCGAAACTTTCCTGGTACTGGGTCAATTTCGCAAATTTGCCAAATAGGCAAATAGGCTACACGCTACGCAAAAGGCGACAACGCTCCACCCCCCCCACCCCCACCCCCACCGGTCAGGTGAACGAAGAGCCTATTTCTAGAAACCGCTGAATCTTAATGAGCTACGGTCGAGCGAGAACCGGCCTTGCCAAAGATACGGATTTTCGAAAACACGCAGATTCTGGGAATCGAGGCACGAATCAATAATACTGTATACTGTCCAACAACAGGGGCAAGCAACCCACATGTGTAAACTATATGTGCCATATAACAATAATAATTAACGAATTAACATTTTGAGGAAGCGAAATAAAATAGTCATTTCCAGAGAACGAAATAACATTCCTATGGAGCGAAATAATTATCCGAGGGAACGAAACATTTCCAAAAATTTACCCATCCAATGTCCCCTTACGGCCATTATCATCTAAGATTACCCAGCATAGCAGCAGGTTCATCAAAATGATTTTGTTAATATTATTATGTGGGTTTATGCAATTATTTAATTAATAATTTAATGAATATGCATTAGTTTGATTATTAAGCACTACTATCAACATCCGAATGCCTACAAGCTGCTGAGTCCCCATTACGAATTTCATTCTATACATGCTACTGAGACAGACAACAATAATCTTTTTGATCAGTTACAAACGATTGGTATGTGTGTCATTAGAGTTTTTTACTGGAGAAGATTGTATCGCACTGCATAAGGCCTGATATTCCGCAAAATGTGGATTGAAGTATAGTGTAAAACATACACCCTTGAATGTTTTTTGCGACACCATCATTGTGATGATGACGTTAAACTACGTACAGTACATTAACAATATTGATTAATGCCAGCTTAATTTACAGTTGAATATCCACCTGGTTCCCTACAGCGAAAGCGGGATCCGAAAAAAGGGGGGCGACCATAACCGTGGTTTGTGTATGCGGTCCAGTTGAAATCAATAATCGCCGATCTTCCTTGCTATATAGCCCCTACTGACACTGATTGCTACACAAAACCGTAACATTAAAAGACCTATTAGTGGTAACAGAGTTATTGTGCGCTGATGAATATATTTGCCTTCCTTTGAAATGCAACGATTCCACCACGGGGGTTGCGCCTCCACATGGGTGCTGTACATGTATTCTCCTGTCTACATGCGTAATTCTGGACTCATGCCCCATGCTATTTCGCCATGATCACCGGACAACAGATCGCCACAGTGTCCAAGTGGCTATCACCAGTAATAGCTGATGACATATGGCATTTTATACTAGTAAACAGTCCTTCGCTGAAACATACATTTCCTGGTCCACCCAAAAGGTACTATAGACAGTGGACACTTCTAATTGGTGTATGAGGGATTCGAAACCACCGTACGATAATAGCATATATATCATGCAGAGCACAGGTCAACATCTATGAAACCACGCATTGGAGACAGCTAGCAGTGATCGCTATGGTAGTAATGTTTCATGTTTTTTTAGTTGAACACATTGTGCTCTAATATTATTGCGGTAAATGGTGACCACATTGTGCGCTCAGATGAATGCGGTAAATGGTGACCACATTGTGCTCTCATATTAATGCGATAAATGGTGACTACATTGTGCTCTCATATTAATGCGATAATTGGTGACCACATTGTGCTCTCATATTCATGCGGTAAAAGCAAACTTTTATCAATATTTTCAAACATTGGTGGTCAAATTTTGATATCACAAAGTTTTATTATATCCCTTTCATTTTCAATGCCAGATTTTTTTCAACCACTGAAAAAGTGAAAATCAGTGTTCTAAACACTAAGACTATGGATGCGTGGTCTTGGTTGATATTTACAGGGCTGTATCAAGACCTGTTTGCAGGGCTATTACCTAGAGAGTTGTGGCTGCGCCAATCCCTACTTCCCCATACAAAACACAGCACCAGTGCCACCGGTGTGCAGAAGGAACAACCAGTCGCAAGGTAAAGTAGACAGCTGTGTAAAGTTAAAATTTGAAAAACTTCACAAAAACATAGTAGTTGTAATGATTTTTAAATGTGCCGAGATGTACGTTCTATTACATGATGAAAGTCCACATGTACATAGCTAGCATATAAACTTTAAACTGCATAATATAGTAACAGTGTTGAGCATGTTGCGAGAATTATCAATTCAGAAATGGAAACACACCTGGTAAGTAAAATATTGATCGATTCGTTTTGACGTGAGCCCCTGACCTTTAAAGATGCCATTTTAACGTCCTTGATTTGACAAAGAAGAGGATTGAAAAAAAAAAGAACAGCACACAGGGACACCAAACTCTCACGAGCAAACCATTTCCAGGGTCCTCCTCTATGCTGCGACTTTATTTTGTTATAATAACGAAAATGCTGGACAAGCTACGAATAGCAGACAAGCGACACTGGACGCCTGCATATGTCTTGTTGCGCAAGTGTTGAAAGGGATGTCATGTTCACGGGAATCCCTTGGAACAATTGTGGCCATATGAGTTATCATAGAAACATCACATCATAGTAACTGGCCACTGTACGCTGTACCGAAATTTAAATAACCTCCACTTTACCGGAGGAGAAATAGTCAGTTGTACACACAAGCCTTGCACACCTTTCTTCCCATGACCTGTGAGGTTTCTGTGATAAATAATGCGGCCATAATTGTTGCAAGTATACGTCTAATGTCGCTTGCCTGCTATTTGTACTTTGCCTGGCATTTTGTTGTGTCACTATAAAAGTCCCTGCACAGAGAAAAAAGCTATTTGTCAAATCATAATACCTTTTCTGCCATTACTAGCAAGATGATTGAATACATGTACCAACATAAGATCAGATAAGATATTTATTGAATGCAATCAGATGATTGGATTCACAGTCACACTCAACATGCTCACTCACACAACAGCCTAACGCTACTAATAGAACACACACATTCATTAACAAACCATGTTAATTAACCCAGTGGCATATATCAGCACCTACTATATCCCCAGCTTCTTAATTCCACAGAATCATGTGTCGCCGAACTGGTTGAAGGATTCAGGTCGAATAACTTCTCCTGCAGTTGTCCACCTGAGTGCAAGTAAGCATATCGTACGCGTGAAAGCAACTGTTGTAGACAGTTTGTTAATCACAGCGTTTCAGTTGATTGTCGACTATAACCTTTGTATCAGCTATTTTGGGGATATCTTGGCAAAGATCTTTGATTCATTTTCTGCTACAATTGTAGATGCAATTGCAAGGGGTTTCTGCTAACAATACCTCGTAGGTCTGTCTTGTCACTGGATAACACCACATGGGTTGACGGAATGTATCAGAGTAGTGGCTTCTACTATTCCAACTTAATTTATAACACGCCTGAGTGTAAATGATGTTACATGCTATGATGGCTATATACGTTAATTGCCCTACTTGGCACGCTGTTACAAGTAAACATTGTAAAATTGTTTTCAAGAAGTTGCCCTTGGTGTGTTGTACAAGGAAGGTAGCCCCGTGTATTTCTCCTCCAGACAGATTAGTTTCGATGTCACAGTATCAACAGCATACTGGCCGGCTGACAGAGACAGGGTAAGTCAGGTCAAAACCGCACGGCTGGAACTTGCTTTAATTGAATTGACGCAAATACATTTATAAAGCTCACCGAGTATATCACCCAAGAGGCTAGCCTTTGACGTGGGTCTAGGCGTAGAAAATAGCATCTCATCCGACCATGCAGACAGTGTCAGACACGAATATGTGTTTAACTATATCATGTTTACTTGTCCATAGCTGGGGTTTATCCAGAGAATGAGGACGGTCGTTCCGGAGTTGTTCAATGATTTCTCGGATCCGGACAAATTCAAGAGGAACTTGGTCAAGGTGGATGTGTACTATGAAGACTTAAATTTCCGCACGGTCACCGAGAGTCCCGCATATACGGTTAGTGGGAAACATGATGGAATCATGTGCATTGTCATTGATGTTGTAGTGAGTTTAAGTCTAGGCCATCAGAATTTGAGATATATAATTTGGTGTGATTGTCCAATATACAGCAGCAAAAAAAAAAAAAAAAAAAAACGCTCACAGTATAATACGATACTTAATTTCTTAGTAGTCTTATCATCTCAGCCTTTTTGTGGTCTTTTTCTCATGCAACAATTAATCGTTCTAACACACTTCAACTTCTTTGAAGTAAATATTGCTCATTAAAAGAAGTAAAAGTATGAACGTTATAAATAGACAGTAAAGGTACGAACGCTATAAATGGAAAGTAAAGGTACGAACGTTATAAATACACAGTAAAGGTACGAACGTTATAAATACACAGTAAAGGTACGAACGTTATAAATAGACAGTAAAGGTACGAACGTTATAAATACACAGTAAAGGTACGAACGTTACCAATGGAAAGGAAAATAATTTACCTTACACAAATCCGACTTCCGATTTCATGATAGTGTTTTGCTATATATAGTCCTTATACCTAGTTTCAACGCAGTTGATTACGCCGACCATTGATAATTTCTCCCGGTTTGCACGATCTATCTAGGAAGGTGCCTATATATCCGACCTCGGCGGTATCGCAGGCTTGTGGCTGGGATGCTCCATTCTAGGATTGGCTGAGCTCGCAGAAGTTATTGGTGATGTCATAGCGATGCTTGCGACGAGATGTCGCTTTACAAATAAGACGAGAAACGCGCGGTTCCCGTCTAGACAGACTGGAGAGTTTAAACAGTCCGGTTCTGGTGGAACCGGAAGTGGTAGGAACGTGTCTGTAGGCCGTGAAGACAGAGGACAGGACAAGGCTGTGGCTCCACTCAGTTCTACTCGGACTGTTGACCACATTAATGTACTAGGATTAGAACCTGGTGGGAACTAATGACTTCCGGTTTCGAGAAGACTTTATTTGCCGTTGAGGTGCATGAAAACGCCCAGTTCAAAAGGCCCGGTTCGCGGCAGATTGCGGGAAACACTCATTGATACCGTTAGATGGCGCTCTTCATCTACTCGCCTGACGGATCTCGGGAAAGGGCCCCGGGGAAAGGGCCTACTAGTATGGAAGTGAGCTCAAAGGGAATCAATAAATTTGGTCTTGGCGTTTACATTTTTTGTCCCCGAATGTCGCTCTTGCCTTAGGGTTACCCCCCCCCCAAAAAAAAAAACCCTAAGGTAAGAGCAATACCGTTCCGTGGGAAAGCATATAGAGTTCTGACACCTTTACCAAGGCGACACTGCATCCTTCTGCACAGGCACATTTTGGCCCCTTTGTACTACCTAACTTGACTCGTGTGTCGAACACTTTAAATACTTCCTTCAAAAGGAGGTTATGTCTGAGTGGAATTAATATCGCCGTGAAACTGTATTATGAGCAAAAAAAAAAAAATCTAATGAGCGCCGGCATATTTATAGCCAACTATGTTTGAGGTTACTGCACACCACTGTTAATACATGCATTTTGAATTTTAAATTTAAAAACAAGATAGATAAATATTATTGAAATGTAAGATTCTGGTCAATTGGAAAATGAAAAAAATGCAATTACGTGGACAATGTGAAAAGGCGGAACCGTCGGCCTCCATTCTAAATATGTCATCTATATGGAAAGTTTTAACCATTTGATATTTAATGTGGCCTGTCACAGGGCTCGTCTATAAAAGGTTGGTTGGAAAAGAATGAGTAACGTCTTAAAAGTTCTCTCCCCATATGGTCATCTGTAAGTCATGGAATTTTAAATCAAATATGTTTGCTTAAAATAAAAATTTTAACAGCTATCCATTAAATGGTGTCCATAGGCTAAGTACCACAGACATTTAATTGGACTGGCATAAGAAGTGTGGAAGGAGTAGTGTTTTGAAATTTTCACTCACATATGGTCCAATGTTAACGAAAACGAGAAAAAAGAACAAGAGACCCAGGAGCTTTGGGCCACTTGCCAAATGACATCAAGTTGTGTATACCTAATGGCAATATAGCTGAGGTATTTTAATTTTAAAATTTGGAACTAAAAATGCGTTTTATACAACACACTTGTCACTTGTGACGAATGCTGAAGTCAACATCGGCAGAAATATCAAGGTATATAAATCTGTGTTATAGTAACATAGTGTCATAAGTTTTTTTAATATGGTAGATCGTCATATAAAAAGCAGCACGAATTGAATCATGATTACCATATATACTATGAAGCATGGTTGAAAATGAATGACAACTGCAGGACGAGTAGCCTTTTGAACTCTTAACTACTGAAATGTTCTTCAAAGCGCACTGAATAATACCCAAACCATCTCTAACCATGCAGTTGAAAAGTGCACTACATAAGTAGTCCAAAGGATCATGGGGCACAAAACTGCCATCCGTTTCGATTTTCAACTAGCCGTTTTCCGGATATTCAGATTTTAGTGTTTTGCATTGACTCCCATATTAAAATTTCAAAAGGCCATACTTAACTTAGCCTATTGCCAAGAAAAGTTATTGCCTGTATCTCCCTTTTTACCAATGTCCTCATATAGTTTGATAAAATACTAAAGAAACTGTTGGAGTGGTATTGTGACACGTCGCGCCCCACGTGGGCCTGTATTTAAGAAAACTTTCCAAAGTGCCATATTTTTTTAAATATTTTGAATATTTTCAATATTTCAATTTTTTTTTGCATATGCTAAAAAGTAGTAGTCTGTATTCCCCTAGGATTGTATACTCTGAATTTGTTTGAAATCAAATGTAAACCGTGGGAGGAGTGGCCTTTTGAAAATTGACATTAGCTGTCCAGCAGATCTAAAAACCGGAAAGGTCTATGTCTGAGAATAAATTAAGCAATTTTCGTAACAGTCTCCGGAAATGAACAGCCAAGAGAAACAGAGTTCTGAAACAGAAACTAAGTTTCTACATACAAACTATGGAGCAGACACTCTTTAGGTGGAAGCTGCGGGTATCAAATGCAGAATGCCCTCAAAGTCAATAGCTTGTGTAGAGCATGACGGAGAAAATTACGGGGCTCCTCAGTGAGAGTTATCATAAGCACTGGTAAATCCCAAGAAGGAATCAAGTTACATGTACGTCGAGGTGGATTTGGTATCTTTTACCAACGACTCAACTACCACCACCGGGTGTTTTCGGTTTTATACCTATGGGCCGGAAGGCATACTACTAGGGCAGATATATGGTCAAAGGTTTAATATTCTGTAGGTGCGGGGGGAAACCTAAAATAGCCCCGATAGAAGCGTGAAGAGGATCCTTCTTCCAGAACATCAGCAACAAGTGCATAAATGACGTATCAAGTCTAAGAGCAGTTCCTATAATATCTGTAGCTATCATGGACTGGTCCGATCATCTGGGAGTCCCAATCTGATGATGGGATAGCCAGAGGGCTTCTACCCTGTCTACATCAATTACTGTAAATACAGAGATGCGACAACTCATACACCACGTAATGAGCTGATTGAATATCCTTGAAATAATACATTAAGATTTGTTCTGGTGAAACATCACCAGTCTTACAACTACGGACATGCTGGCCAAAATACCATACTCTCAGCGCTGTCTCTCTTCTCTCAGAAACAACAGACCCAGGGACTTTTTCACGTTCAGCTTGACCTTTTGCCATATGATACCAAGACAGATTTATGGCTAATGACAGTGTAGCTGAGGTGACAGGTCTTCAAAATCCCTTTTTGGCCGATTACCAAAAAGGTCACCCAGTGTCCTGATATCTATACAGTGTGTTGATATTGAATGAAAAGTGTGGGAGGAGAAGCGTTTTGAAATGTCCATCCTCATATGGTACTGTGTTAAGAAAAAGCTTTCACCCTAATGTTCATACGACCCCATCAGTTCAACCCAATACAGTCGAACCGCCCCTGCGTAGCACAGTGGCTAGAGCGTCCACTCGGGGTGCAGCCCGACCGCGTCACGCCAACCCGACCGCGTCAGCCCGACCGTGTCATGCCAGGTTTGCGCTTCTCAGCTTGGCATTAATGAGTTAGGCAACCGACTGGGCGGCTCGGAGTCAGTATAAATGGTCTGAGTGATTCATTTCTGCTCACCTGTAGCGGAATTGAATTGGTGGCTTGGCACCCAAAAGCCGTCGGACGTAGATCGTTCGGCCCGAACAAGACAGGTCCACATTAACTCACACGCATACACCTGCATACACCACCGAATTCAACTTGCAGTCAGTGATATGACCATGAGTGGTTGAAAGCCGACTATAAGTCTGATTCACCTCCCCCATACAGTCGAACTGCGCTGAGGCAGCAGCTTCAAGTTGCTGCTACGTCGCAGGACTCCGCTAGTATGCCAAAACTGGCTAATGCTAAATCTGCGTCAAACGTGACAGGCATAAGCTATTCTGAGTCCAACTGGCAAAAGCAGCATAACCGAGAAGACACGGTTTCTACGTGTTTACTTGCTTTTATACCCAAAACGAACCTGCCGTCTGCCCGCTATGGTTTCCAGTGGCGCCCAAACTTCGTCCAATGAGCTATCAGTCTGTACGTCGCAGGACCTGCGTCGTCCAATCAGAGAGGCTCCGACGTAACGCACTCGAGACCGTCTCCGACGCACTCCTTACTATGGGACTTTCCTATACATACTTTAATACTAATCAAACCATGGCGTATTGAGCGCATAAGGCAGGGAATCCTATTACCTTTACAATGGTACTAATCCTTTCTCTACTCCAAAGATTACCTAAGTTATAACCCATCGCAGGTCTGCCTGCGCTGGCGAAGCCTACCTGCGCCAATCCTGGCACTTCTGTACTGAAGCACCCTAAGAACGGCGGAGGTCTACAATTCACAACCAAAACCTGGCCAATCCTTATTCTAGCTGGGAAGTACATCTCCAGCTATTCAATAACACACGATATACCCTGGCCTCTACATTTCGGAGCCTTACCAAGCTATAGCAGCTCTCTAGCGGCCCTGTACAACAGTCCTATACGCGTACCCTGTGCGGTCTATGGGAGACCGACCACCAGTAAAAATGACGCCTAACCAAAAATGATAAACTCTTCTAGACTGTCTGGAGATGCCGTAAAAAGGCTATAACTCATATAAAATCCTCCCTCTTGTCCCAACAGTGGCTGTGATACTACAATAGCCATAAACCTTCGTCCATTCGGGTGACTAAACTATGATATAATGAAAATGCATAAAAAAATATGGCTAGACTATTATTTAAACTGAAAGTCCAGCATTGAGCTGATAAAGAGTTCAAAGAGTGGAATTGAAGCATCATAGTGTTCAACAGACATAGTCCCTCAGCCTTGCTGGCAACCGCACTTCTTGGCCCCAAGATGTGACCATTGGTACCACCAGCTGATTCTGCTTAGAACACTGCTTTTTAGGCTTAGAGGGAGATAACCACTACCCCGCAAGGTGTTACTTCTGGCGGCTCTTTAAGTGGCGGCTCGTTTTCCACTTCCAGAGCCTGTGGATCCTTGGATTGACCCATACACCGCACGTCAAAAACATGTGCTCGATTGCACAGGTATTGGCAACCACTGAGTTTAATGACAACTACCAGGAGCCAAATTTGATTTAATGGATGGAGACCAGGTGTGTATCTTGGCTCTCACTGGCTGTCTGATCACTAGATCCGGAAGTGCCTTCGTGTGGTTGTCATAATACATCTTTGCCAGTCATTGCTTGTGAACCACATTCTGTGTTGTCTTCATTCTGCACAGAACTACAGATGACTTGTTCAGATTCGGGCTGCACTGCAGGAATGATTTTGTCTCGTCATGAGATGTTGCACTGGCAAGCTGTCTGTACCTGGGGTGACTGTATCTGAACTCCAGAACTGCTACTCAGATACCATCTTGATCCAGACCATATAAATCCTCAAGGTTGGCACTGGACACATATATAGGAAAATCAACTCAAATCCCGATGAACTGGGAACAAGACATGTAATTCCACATACGATGACAAGACCACATCTGTATTTAATTCCAGGTTAACTGCAAATTTAAAAGACTTCTGATTGTCGAGCAGAAAAAAGGCTCCACTGAAAGGGCATGGAGCTCTGAAACTCAATGAGCTGAGGACAGCACAAACATGAACTAAACCCTTTGCATAAAGAACACGGTTTTCACTGAACATAATAGTTCAAACAACCCCTCTATGAATGATGCGGGGACGAATTGCACTCGACCCCACCCTTAACATCTCGGGTGGGAAACATGCATTACGACTGGTGACATAAAATCCTCTAAATCTTCCCTGCAAGATCCAAGGCCGACACGTGAGTTAGGATAGTGTTGTGCGCCAATGAGATGGGAGGACAAGTACAACAAGAATTGTAGGGCTTGAGCAGGAGATGGGTAGACAGGATAGACCTTAGCAACCAGCAAGAAAAAGTATCCACTTGGCAAATTCTACTGCCTAAAGAGACATCCCCGGGGGGGGGGGGGGGGGGGGGGGGGGGGGGGGGGGGGGGGGGGGGGGGGGGGGGGGGGGGGGGGGGGGGGGGGGGGGGGGGGGGGGGGGGGGGGGGGGGGGGGGG
>JAAUYG010289782.1_pt1 | contig 10679 bp, 8 predicted proteins | sample 7278091 | NCBI WGS metagenome assembly JAAUYG01 (sample SAMN14350201, study PRJNA611818) | marine sediment metagenome | isolation source: surface marine sediment (0.6m) | place: French Polynesia: Moorea | collected 2018-08
AAATTCAACGCTGGATACAAGTTCAGAGGCTTCTCCCACCCCAAGGTGTTTGGAAAATCTCTGGAGGTGGACAGAACGCAGCACTGAGTTATTCGTTGCAAATTTTCTGTGAACTTATCGCGGGAGGTTGCAGGGTCCTTGTTTGGAGGCAGAAGTGATGCGGGGGAGAGAGAGGCCCAGCCAAAATCAGTCTCTCCACAGGGGAAAGCATGAAAGGTCTGGTTGAAACTAAAAACACTGACACAAACCAAAGCAGCGAGAGACAAAGAATGCTTGGATTGGATCAGCAATGGGAAAAAATTTCGAAAGAAAAAATTTTTTTTCACTTCGCTCCCTTTGAAAAAGGCGCGAAGTGGTGTTGGAACAGAGCCTAGTAGTTCGGGCTCGAGACTATGCCCCCCCCCCCACAAATGTTGTCCCCGCCAAAGTGTTACCCCCATGAATGTCGCCCCCTCCCAGTGCAAGGCGCCAGCGAAATACTTGGTCTTTGTGGCCAAACCTCCATTTTTATTCCTGAAAAAGCAGTCCGAACAAGTTCTGTTGCTGCAAACTTGGAAAAAGAAAGAAAGAAAGAAGAAGAAAAAAAAGGTGTGCAAGACCGCCGATCTCGACTTTTTACTGCTGATAAGGATTATTCCTATCGCTTGTTTTGTGACATCTGGAACAGATGCTCAGTGCGCGCGCACTCAGACATGGCACACATTGTGTCACCTTTTCCTTTCTCCCAAAGAACATCTGACGAAATGCTTTGTTTTAATGCTGCAAAAAGTTTTTTTTTCGAAAGAGCTGTGCGAATGTTGGCCTGTGCGTGTAGCACACGCATGGACACATGCCCTTGAGCCCCAGACACACCAAAGCAAAGGAGTTATCTGGCTTTGTATTGCTCCTGCTGGCCTTTCTTTGGCTTGGTAAAGACGAGGATTTGACATGTGAGATTGATTTCATCAGGGTCAAAAGGATGCAGAATTTCACCAAACTTTTTTTTTCTGACTTTCAAAACAAATTTTGGTCTTCATGTTGCGTCTTATTTTCTCAAAGAGGAAGGACGGCGACAACCTGTGACACCATCAAATCTCCACAAACACACAAAATTTTGACAAAATGAGACAAAACATGCCTGCGACTGAAAAGACAACAAGATTTGTCTCACGGGACACATGCCAAAAGGCGCAGCTGTCGCACAGCAGTCAAATGATGTAAAATCCATAAACATTTGCAACTATGCAGTCCAATGTTACAGACTACACTTGTATTTAGTAAGGAAGTTGGATATTTTGCCAGTGAGAGCAATTTTTGTGAAAAAGTCCTTACCCACGTCGTCTCCATCACCCCGTCCATTTTGTTTGGTCACATGACTGGGGTTGGCAGGTGCGCGAAGAAAACGCCTGAAAACTTTTTGTTCTTTTCAGTTTTAAGTTTGGGAATCAAAATGACAATACTATTGACATTAAGGATTTAGAAAGATGGATCTATTTTCACTTCAAATTGGAGTGCACTGTCGTCTTGCGGATCTCTTTCAGTCTGAACTTGCAATGCTTGTAGCGGCATCCGTGAGCGCTACACATTTCCGCCCTCTCGCGTTAAACTGCTGAATCACCCGGATGTTAAAATTCAACATGGAAGGTAACAATTTTTCATTGTTGTAATTTTGAATGGTTACGTGTGTTCTTTCTGGTTTTTGTCAGCTGAAAGGTGTTAGAACACAGACAGTATAAGCTGGGTCTTCTGACTGCTCGTCAGTTGTAACCCAGAACAGCGAACGCGCGCTGTCCTCACGGCAGATGCACTCAGTTTGTTTTCTGCAAGTTTTGAATTTTCTGAATGATTCAGCTGCAGCATATCAGACGTTTGTCATGATGACTGAGACACTTTGTGACCGAATCCAGAGTCAGATTTTTCACGTAGACTCTGAAAGGATCGAGATCCATTTGGACTCCGAACACAGCTCTGCCATTGCAAGACACGACATTCCAGGGATATTTCGCGCGCCGTCTGAATTTGGGCCAGATTTCTCCTGTCCGAACAATGGTATATAGATATCTCAATGGACTTCTGGCGGTCTGACGTGAGAAAACATGACAGGCCTTTGGGGAGTCTCAAAATCCTGTTCCCCTCTCCACATTTCCTGGTGTCAGCGGTCGATTGACACTCCAAATTGTGTGTGGGGGGGGGTGGGGTTACGCTGTACCCTTGGGCCAGATCCCCCCTAACACACTGCATGGTTTGCTGGGTAATCTCTTTTGGTGAAGGGAGTAGATATCTACATCTGACGCAACAGAATGTAAAGGTCAGGTGTGCCGGTGCATTGGTACAATCTGCTCCGTTCAATCAAAGCGCTGACACGGGAAGGGTTCAGCAGGGTCGCTGCAATACATCTGCGGACGCAGTCATGTTTTCCCCTGCTGGTCAGTGTGGAGAATACCTCCATGGGTGCCACCCCCTCAGCTCCCGCCTGTTGATTTCGACACAGAAAGACTTGTCTGTTTCGTCCAACTTGCCATTGCATTTCATGAATTCAGTCCATTCGGCCGGCGACTTGTGGTGAACATGATTGTGACGCCCACACACCGACTGGACGTATCTTTCAGGAAGAAAGTTCCATTTGTTTACGAAAGATAACTGTTGCTCTTGCCAACTGGATAGACAAACAAGAGGTTCTTGAACTTCGACAAATTCCACTTCTTCAATTGATTGCTTCTTTGAAGAAAGAAGCTTTATCCATTTGGTTCAGACTCCCAATGGGAAGTTTTCCCTGAAAATTTTGCGCACTGGAATTACACACTTTTCAGCCTGATAAGCAATCAGAAAGATACCCAAAGGAGAGAGTGAGAGAGAAAAAAGTTTGCTATTCGCTTTCAGAGACGTGCGAAGTCAAGACATCGTGATGGAACCAAGTGCTAGATGAGTCTCACCGGGGCTCAAGAATCAGCTTGACGCTTGAGGACGCATGTGCTGTGGGAAGTGACGTCACAGACCACATGATGGCGCAGCAACAGCGCAGGTACGAGAACGGACACCAGCACGGCGACGACAACCAGTTCAGGTACACGGTACACAAGACGCTCTGAGAGGCCAGTGAACACTGGGATGAGGAATAGGGGGGGAGAGGGACGGTCTTAGGATGCCCCGGTGGTCCTTATCCTGTCCTGTGATGTCTATTTACTTCCACGTGTAGACCAATCATATTTGCCGTCTTACGTCTTAAATTTTGGCCTCGCGGTGAACGGCCGATCTGAGTCACACTGCTGTTGTTGCTGTTATCGTGGAAGTGGACAGCACCAGACCAGACCCCCTACCCAGAAAAACGGCGCGCGACCTTGATGTTGGTACATCTCCTTTGTTGTGTTCCGGCGTGTGTCTCGACGAGAGCAACCATGGTTGCCATTGCTAGTTTTCGATTGTCATGAAAAATACATCCGGACCAAACTACCGTGGTCACGCGCGACTTGAAATCTTTTGTGACAAGGAACAAACACCAGTTGGAAATGCAGGATGACAAATGTTTCACAGGAATGCAAACTTCCTTTGCTCTCACTGCTTTTGGCATTCTTTCCGAAAGCTTTTTGGGATTCTATTCGTTGTTAGCTCATTGATGTTGTGGTATCCATTTTCAAATGTCAATGCTGCAAAGATATCATTTCTTTTGTGTCGATGGAAACCCTTTGAAAGAGCATTCCGTTTCACTTTCTTGACAAATTTGAAGCTGCAGATGTTTCCATCTGTTTGGCGGGGGTGGTGAAATTTCCAACAAAACGTGAACAGCTGCTATTCTTTATAGGACTGTTTGGATTGCATCCGAGATACCAAAAACGTTGCTTGTCTCGACGTGTAATGCGTAGGTGTGTGCGTCAAAATAAGATTTGTTGTCCCCGATGCGAATTTTCACGAACGGGCGCCACGTACAGGGAAATTGTTTGGACAAGAAATTGTCTTCAATGGGGTGATTCAGCGCTTGTATATTGCAGGCGCAGTGGAAAGCGGATGGATAACGAGGGCGGCGTATTGACGCCGCCTGGGTCGCGGCGAGCGCCCGGAACGCCCGGAGGCGGCTTCGAGACGTACGTCATGACGGGCGACATGATCATCCGCACCTCGACGCCCGTCACCGACGCCGCCAGCAAGAAATCGGCGCAGAAGAAACGCAAGCCCACCAGCCAGGGACACACGGTGCGTGCCCACTCAGATTTTCAAACACAAATTTATGGAATTCAGAACGACTGGAAATGTGTGGCGTAACACATGAGAAGAATGTGCAACAGAGCTGCAATTATTTCTGTTGAGGTCTGTTTAGAAAGTTGGACATTCAAGCTGGATTTGCCATGAATGTCAGTGAAAGGTTCTGGTCAAAAAGAGAACTTGTCGCGAAAGAACATTCCACCACTCGTTCCCGGATTTGGATTGTGAAAAGTTACAAGGTGGACGTGTCGGACGTGTCAATGATGCAAACGTCCCATTCTGCGTGCCTTCGACATGTGTGTTCAATTTCACGTTTTCTCTGGTTGCAGGGAGGTGGAGAGGACGGGGTCAATAGGAACAGAACCAGGCCCGACACGGGGAGTGGAATCCCGAAGAAGAAAGCGTCAAAGATCCCTCAACAGCCGCAGAGCCAGCAGTCCAAGATACCCAAGTCCAGCACCCCGGAGGCCCCGCCAGCGAGTGGTACCCCCACCACACCGGGTACACCGGGAAGTCGCGGCAAGAAGAGCCCGGCAGCCACCAGTCGCATACCCAAGATGGCGTCCGCTTCATCCTCGTCCAGGGAAAACTCGCCCAAAAATTCTCCCAAGAACTCTCCTAAGAAACAGCAATCTAAACTGCCTCAGTTACCCGGCAGCAGCGTGAGATCTCCTGTTCTCGCGGCTAAGAACAACCAGGCGGCAGCAGCAGGGACAGAGTCCCCTCGTCCCCGTCACGGAGAAGAGACGTCGTCAGAACAACAGCCGCGCTCCCCCGTGCGCAAGATCGTGTCCCCGAAGCGAAAAGCGCCCTCTATGCGTCAGGATGATCTAGCGCTCGCATCACGTGATGAAGTGTTAGAGCCAATGAACAATAACCTCGTGGAATGCAGTGCTGCTGCTGTGGGTGATGCTGCTGAACACAGGTGCAGTGTGAACAATGGTGTTGTGGAGATGGAGCAAAATGGCGACGCTTCAGGTTCAATGCCCCATGTCCCATCACCAAGAGACGTTGATTTTAGCAGTGAAGGCTTTAGTGTTGTTCCCCAGAGTGACCCAACGCCTCTAAGTCAGACCCCACCGAGTGGCTACAGCTCTTCTCCATTGTTTCAAGACACCTCTGGCTATGCGCGGAATACTCCTCCAGGGTACACCGAGGGCGTTGATTTTTACGCCCTCAACGTGCAGCAAACAACGCCGGCGTACCCGGAGCTGGACATCCCACCGGATGATATAACCAGCGAGGACTGCGCGGCGCTGGGGGACACGAGCTGGGTGCAGAACATGGACGACCTGCCGCCGCCTCCGGACGAGATGCTGGCGCCGTCGACGCCGTCCGACCCGCCCGCACCGGAAGTAACGCCCGGCGGGTTCATACCCGTCTTCACGCCGTCGAGCCAAAACCACTTCCTGTTGGACGATTCAGTATCAACGCCATCTTGGCGTCAAGACCAGGCGTCAGGTTGGCGTCATCCCGAACAAAACGCAACGCCGCCAAAACTAATTGACTTCGATGTGTCACCACCATCATCGCAAGATATGACGCTACCAACGCAGCAATCTAACCCGCAAGAAGCTGAATTGTTTGCTAATTCAAAGGAAAGTGAAGTAACACCAAATCACACAGGAAACACAGAAGCTACGGAGAACAATGAGTGTACGAGCCCCAGTGGGCTGACTCTGTTAGAACTGGCTGTGAGTCAGGCCGCCGCGCTGCACGAAATGTGGGGTCACGAGGGAGAGGAACCGCCCCCTCTGGCGGACGATCCGCACAACACGAAGGCTGTCGCCCGCGCCGCGCTGTCCAATGGTAACGTATCATTTCCACTCTTTGTGTTTTCACTCGGCCTGCGGCCCTTTGTACTTTTTCCAGCGCCTTGTGAGTGTGCCACAGTGACCATCGTGTCCGTCTATCTATCCGTCTGCAGAGATCCTCCCTCTTTCCCCCTGTTGCACTGCACATACCCCTGCTAATTTGCTGTGAACCCCTCCCCCACTGTTGCAGCCCTGTACTGCACTTGATCCAGAGGTGTTGGTCCTCTTCACTCGCCCAATGCTCCGCACCGTCCACTCTTCTCCGTACTGTGGAGCCCCCCTCACTGTGCTGCAACGGTTTGCCTCCTCCCTTACGGTATAACATGGGAGCAATCCGTGCGAGTTCAGTGCTGCTCTGTTTATACTAGTTAGAAGCTTTGTCACTTCTCTTTCTGCTTTTGCTGGAACAACATTGAGTTTCAAGGAATGAAGCATGATTTCATTTATGAATTGAGCATTCCCTCCCTGTTCTTCACATCGAGCAAAGCACCGGTAAATGGGACTATGAATAGCTGCATGCATTAGTCACTTTTGCCATCAAGATAAACATTTGTCCACTTGACCTTCGTTGCCCTCCCCAACAGATGAAGCCAGCAGTTATTCAATGGGACAATTCAGGTTATAACCATCAATATATGTCCCACTTGACAGAATTCCTGTTATTGACAGAATTCCGAGCATAAATCATTACAACTCCGCATTTTCATTACTGTAGTCTTGTCACGGACTAAATTGCAGGGGCATTGTCAGTGATTACCGACGACAAAAACATAATTTGGCCACATTGCTCTGTTGACTGATGTTTTCATTCCAAGCTCAGTCATATTTCATCTGCCTGTATTGAACGTTTCGTGCTCATGTTTCTGGTAAAAATAGTGCAAGACTGTTCAAGCACTGAGTGTATCTGCCTTGTCCTGAATAGAAAATGTTTTGAATGTATCTGTCTGCATTGCCTTCCCTATCTGTACTGTACTTGAACCTGAAACTGACTGAAAATGTAGCAGGAAGAGATACTGGCAAAAGAATACAATCCCTGTCTCGAAAACAGGTGGTGCGTGTGTTTCCTTTACGGGTGATAAAGTTTCGCTTTCATGGGGAATTTCCCTTGTAAAGACAAACTTGGAAACTTCAGCCTCTAGCTCAGTTGACAGTAAGTACATTTTGATACGTTAACAGGGATATTTCCTGTTTTCAGCACTTGACGATCATTCGTACAGTAGTCCAGTGAGGCCAGTCCTGGGCAGCAATCACGAAGGCTTCACTTCACCGACGGAGGCAGAGGTTGTTGGTCACAGTGACCAGGCATTTAGCAGACCGGATGAACTAAACATCTCCAATCACAACTCATCGGTAGATCTCCCAACCTTCAGCGCAAGTCAAAGTGTTCAAAACTCCAGTGCGGCCGTCCCAGCCTCGGACTCTGGTGGGAACAAGGCCGCGAACGTGTCGCGAATACCGGTTGTCAAATCGAGTAGTGGTGCTAGTACTGTTTCAGGGATGCGTAGTGATTTGGGAGAAAGACATCCAAGTGCCAAGGTGAGTGTTGATCCAGGGGCGCGGAGCCCAGTGCACCAGGAAGACTTGCAAGTGCAGTCTCAAGGCGGTTCAGAAGTGCACTCAACAGTCTTTGGTTCTGCTGCAGGGGCTCGTCATACTGATGCGGGGATGCACCAGTTGAGTGGTGTGCGCAACAGTAAGAGCCACGAAAACTACCTGGAGAGCAACAAGCAAGATCCCGGTCTGCAGTGTGTGGATATTGACTTTGAGGATAACATCGCTACATCTGTGGACGCTTTGCACTATCACGAGCAATCCAACGGCGTAGAGGCTGCCGAGCGCCACGCTAAGAGCCTAGACAGTTCTCCTGAGAAACAAGAAACCAGTGGGAAATACAGCACAGCAGAAAAGGTACTCATGCCGACGTTTATTAGCTTGGACGAGCCGAGAAGTCGGGGTGGAAAGGACAGTGGTGGGCGGGGGAAACGCCCAGGTTGCAAGTCACCCAGGACTGCAGACGGTGCTAACGAGGAGCAGTTTGTTATGTTGGAGGAGCGTGGGGAGAGCAGCACGGACCCTGTGGACACAGACCCCGGATTCAGTCGCCAGGAGCCGATCCTCGAAGCGTGCGACGACGGTGTGTGGTTGAGTATAGGCGCGCTGAGAGAGGCCCTGTCAAACACGTCCAGTCCGCAACATAAAACCACGACGACGACGACAGTTGAGATTAATAGCCACCCACGTGCTTCCACTGCGTCCCCGCGCACTTCCGCACCTGCGCAGAACGACCCTCAACAACAACAGCCAATAAAACCACCGTCTCCCACCGCGCATGATCAAGACTCTAGTCATGTGACCGAGGAGAGTCCCGCGCATGACGTCAGTCATCACGTGATGTATGACAACGACGGTGGCGCGTGCGCTGTGACTGGAACAGACCACATATCGCAGGATGAGAGGGAATCTGCAGAACCTGAGGAAGAACTCGCTGACCTCCCCGTCGACACCTCACTAGGTAAAAAAGAAATGTCGCGTCATGCGCCCCGAGTTTCTGATTCTTTTGCTGCTGAGACAAACAAACCCTCTTGACACACCCCTGCCACGAAGTATCAAAGCTGGATGCTAGGAATGGGTCTTGTTTTCGTGCAATCTCCAGTTCGCACACAAATTCGGAGACAAGGGGTCAGGCCTGTTTATTTTGGTGGGGGAGACTTCCTGTTTGAATTTTCTGACACTGTGATGTAAAATTTGTACCTTGTTTGTCATCAGGAGAAAGCGAGGCGTCGAGTCCACCGGAGACAACTATAGACTCGGACACGGAGAGCATCTACCACCAGCCGATCAAAGGAGTGGACAGGCCTTCTGCCGAGAGACTCGCCAAGCGACTCTTCAACCTCGAGGGCTTCAAGAAAAGCGACATCGCCAAACATCTCAGCAAAAAGTGAGTGTCACGTGGGGAACGCGAAAGACCAATACAGTGATGACGATTTTGAATCGAAATCTTTGGGCGTGTGTCAAAGGTACACCGCGTCTCAAATCCACAGTGTCTCATACAAAGTGCAGCAGGACGAACTGGCCCAGAAGGATGGGTCTTGAGAGGTAAATTCTGGTCTGAGGACACCATATTTGCAAAAGCAGACGGACATTTCCAGTCGCAAAAACACCGGGGTGTGATTTGGTGTCCATGACACATCCAAGGTATTCAAACCACTCAACAATTCCACGTGCAAAGCACAGCACAAGGACTTGTCTTGCCTGGAACTTTAAATGCGGTGATCACTTTCCTCACGATCATTGTTAAAGGCGTGTCTTGCTCCGGCAAAAAGGAGGCATTTTATTGGCCAATGCAGCGTGGGGCATCACTGTTTTCGGGCACACTGGATATTTTTAGGCTACACCTCGTGCAGAAAACAGCAATTTTTACTTCGTGAAGAATCACTGTTTTACGCACTGTGCATCGTGCAGAATTTGCAGTTTTATTCCCTGGTTTTCTTGACCGCTATCCAGGAACGACTTCGCGCAGCTGGTCGGTGAGGAGTACCTCAAGTTCTTCGACTTCTCGGGGCAGACCCTGGACGTGGCGCTGCGGGAGTTCCTGTCGCACCTGACGGTGACCGGGGAGACCCAGGAGCGCGAGCGCATCCTCGCGCACTTCAGTCACCAGTACATGACGCACAACCCCGACACCTTCAACTCAGACGGTAAGATGCGACACCGATCTGCTTGGATAAAGCCTATATTGAAATGATTTTAAACCCTGAGTCAGATTCTTTGCAGAACTTTGAAAAGAGATCATTTAAACTTGGAAATTTGGCGCCTGCTCAAATTGGGAACTGGACACCAACACTGAAATTGAACCCTTTTCTGAAAGAATAGCTTCTCTTTATCATTCAGATTTTCTCTCGCTAAGAAAACAAAGTTTCTCACGAGCATGTATCATCTGCTTGTAGATGCCTGTCACACATTGACGTGTGCGCTGATGCTTCTCAACACTGATCATCACGGACAGGTAAATGCCATTTCCCCGAAACATTTTAAACAGAACAAACCCCAAGAAGTGTCAAGTTTTACAATAATTTGACAGCATTTTCCTGCACAGTTGTGTGTGGAAAAATTTGCCCATTTGAATTTCCGATGGGAGAACTAAAAAAATAAGTTCAATTGGCACCTTGTGTGGGAAGTTACGTGTGTTTTGCTTTGCACAGAACCTGGACAACAAGATGACGCTGGTGGAGTTCATTGAGAACCTCGCGGAGCTGAACGATGGGGAGAACTACCCGAAGGAGGTGCTCAGACATCTGTACCAGTCCATCAAGGAAAACAAGCTGGAGTGTGACACGTGAGTTGCTTATCTTTTGAGTCACGCTCTTTTGTCATTGATGGGTGTCATGCGAAAGTCCGAGTTCAATTTTCCTGCAGACGAAAGAAACAACTTGGTTTTGCTGAGCACAATGTCTTGAAAGAGAAAACCAAGTACGCTTCGTCAGCGTAAAGGCTGAGCACCCGCCCCAATTGTATCATGTGACAGCATGATACCCATCACTTGATCATGTCATTTCAAGATCAAGGGACGGGGGGGTGTCTGGGGGGGGGGGGGGGTCCCCCGCAAAAATAAAAATGACAACCATGAAACGAACGTGAATCCAAAAGGCAAACCCGCCCAACGCAGTACTCGGCCAAACAATAAAAAAT
>JAAUYG010044990.1_pt1 | contig 10678 bp, 6 predicted proteins | sample 7278091 | NCBI WGS metagenome assembly JAAUYG01 (sample SAMN14350201, study PRJNA611818) | marine sediment metagenome | isolation source: surface marine sediment (0.6m) | place: French Polynesia: Moorea | collected 2018-08
AGACGTCTTTGCGTTTATGAAACGGTCTAGAAAAACTAAGTCCAAAATCTAAGCCCAAAGCCTAAAGACGTCTTTGGTAAAGACGTCTTTAGGCTTTATGAAACACCACCCAGGGATCAGTGCCTGGAAAAATCTTGAAAGAAAGAAAGAAACTTAAGGTAACTTATCACCATGGCAACCATTGTCTTTTCCATGCTTAGTAAGTTAATATCACTACTGGACTTTAGGTGTTTTTGAAACTGGACCTTGGGCCCCAGACTGGGAGATCTAGCAGAGGAAGCAGGAACTCAAGCCTAACTTTCTGTACAGGTTGTAACTCCTGGTACTGGAGGCTGTGGCAGGGGGAGGGTAGGAAGGTCAGTTTCCTGGACCTGTACCATGGAGCAATGTCTGTTTTGACCTGTAGCAAGGATACCTGGTGGTAGGAAGTAGCCCGGCATGGGCTTCCTGGCTGCTGTTTCTGAAGGCCACAGATTAAAAAGGCAGGAATCACCCCATTTAGTGCAGAAAACAAAATATGGGAAATGTGAACTATACCAGAAGCAAATATGGAGTGTAGTACCGGGTAGTCTGTAGCATTTTACAGAAAGCTCCTTAAATTAACGTTCTCAGTAGCTTCTAACTACATGTGTCATGCTCGCATTTAAAGTTGCACACAGAGCATGCAGAGTCTTAGACTTTTTCCAACATTCATTTATTGTGGAGCTACAGCAGGGCATGCATTACTTCAAGGCACATAAAGTCTATAAATAGCAACACTACAGTGTATTTACATAGGGCCTGGACTTGCAGGAAGTCTGCTGACTGTAAGTCTGGAATACTGTAAGTCTACTTACTGTGTGCCGGCACTAATGACTTGTACTGTAGCTGTATTTTACTATAAATCTGCACTTCTATAGTTGTACTAAACTTACAGACAATAGGCTGTCCTGATGAAGTTGCTAAAATATTAATGTAGGTACCGTAAAATTCAGTGTTTGTGAGGGATTTATTTGGTGAATTTTGCGACCAGCGTTTTAAATAGCAACAATAAATACCAGCGAATATAATTGCAGAGTTAACTTATTTTCACAAGGCCTGAGATAACCACAAATATTATATTAATCCCCGTGAAATTGTCTCAAAAACGTAAACCTAAATGATGTTTGCTGTTTCCTTTACATCTTTGTGTACATAGAGTATGTTTGGTAAGATACAATATTTGGTGAGGCACGAAGTGTGAAGTACATGCACTGATATTTATATATGGTGACTGCATATGTTCTCTGAGCACACTAGTGTACCAGTGTGTTTGGCTAGCCAGGCCTTTGTTGATAATTGATATGTGTATCACAATGTTTGCTTTGACTTGCATGGTCCACATGTTGTGTGATACAACCAACAACATATCTCGGCCAACCAGCAGCCAGGATATATGTTCAGGTGATATGATGTGGGCCAATCAGAAGCTAGCATTTCATACAGACCGAGTTTTAGACCCCTGGCATTAGCTGGATAATTTGGCAGGGAGTAGATAATTTGGGATGCTTTGAACAGTCAATAAATTACTTGGCTGAGGTCCAAGTGGAAATGGGGGCTTCGTGATATATGCCAGGGGACTTGTCAATATTAGTTTTTATCCCGGTCTTTGTGCTTTCAAAGTGTTGCATGACTAGTTGCTCAACCCCCAGTAAGCATCAAGGACATTTGACTCATTGATCGATATGTCAGAGAGGTATTATTTATCAAGTCCGGTGGCAACCAAACACTAAAACAGCAAGCTTTCAATCTGGCTGATCTGGCTGCTTCACGGCCTAATAGTAACAGAATGAGGCTACCTGACAACACTTCATCCAATGTCATGGTTTAGAAATCACCCCATATGCCATGTGACCATGTGGACTTGACCAAACTTGTGAGGATTCATCAGAGCATGTATTTTATGTATATACATACAGTAGAGAAGCCCGCAGTCAGCGAAGCATGGAGCTTTTAATTCAGTTAAAATTTAACTTCAGACATTGCTTTGATGGGGTCTAGTGGTAGCGTTTGAGAAGATATAAGGTAAAGGACCAAGAGCTGTGATAAATGTTGGGGGGAACACGTTGCTACTAGCGACTTGGGAACTGGTGATGGAATAAGGCTGACTACATGTGAGTAACCAAGTGGAGTAGCGTACTGGTTTACCAGTATTGATGATCTCTGCTACAAGCTCTGAGTAGAGACTGAGACAACTTCATTGATGCTAGTGATCTGTTGGGGTTTCAGCAGTGGCTGGGTCACTGACTACAATTGTGACTGACACCAAGCGTACTGGTTTACCAGTACAACAGATAATATCTGCCACAGGCTGAGGAGACACAGAGAGAACTTCCTGGATGCCAGTGATCTGTTGGGGTTTCCGCAGTGATGCAATCTTGCTGTGACTGATTGTGATACTCTGTGTGTCATAATGGCTGATGAGAACCCCATTGTGACTGGTAGCTGTGGCAGAATCCAGTTCCAATGGTCATGACCTGCATAGCGTAATATATGCAGGATGCAGTTATCACTGGTCTTTGGGCAGGTGTATGAAGGAGAACAAACAGTGTTATCTTTATATTCAAGTGCTCTGTGCCTGGTAATCCTATGACTGCTGTCATCCCAGGTCCTGTGGCGTGTGTGGTAACCTGCTACATCAGACTTGAGTCACACTGTCCCTACCACTGTGTGACAGGGCTGGTATATGGTATATACAGCGGGAGTCAGTGGTGCCAGGGTGACATTTCGTAATGGCGTGGCAACCAAACAATTCTGGGAACGAGAGATCCGGTCGCTGTCTTTGTGCGGGATATGTGATATATGTACTATAGAGGGCTTCGGCACAGTCACAGAGCGAAATAAACTGCTTCATAAGCATAATGAGAGGGTTGTGAGCCTATTGATGAAGTTCCTGTGTTTGTGACAGCTTTATTCTGAGAGGATCGGTACAGAGCAGTAGTATCTGGATTGTTCTGAGAGGATCGGTACAGAGCAGTAGTGTCTGGATTGTAGTCACAGATACGGGTGACAGTCAGGATATAATTGGGACCTGGATCAGTGACTGTGTGGAAGCAACATCACAGTAATCCTGGATTGAATATTAACAGGATTTAGTATTGTATTTTGTGTAACCATGGTGAAGGCTGGGGGTTGCAGTATTGAGGCTAGTCTCCAGGTGTCCGTCCCAGACTCGGACCGGTCCCTACTGGCAGATCTAACTGGTAAACAGGACGTCAGCGTAGCTGTGGACCTCGCAAAGAAAATCCGCACTCACTCCATACGAAAGTTCCTCGGGGCACTGTACGTATGCATATATATACCGTAGCTAAATTAATATACTAGTAGCTCATTGTAAACTATTTAACAGCTGTCATTAATACCTTGCCTGAAAAAGATATTTGAAGAATAAACAAAAATTAATGTTTCTAGTGCAACAAGTAGATTGTTGAGATTTTTTTAAAACATCTGCAATAAACTTAAACCACCTGTAACTTTTATGTACCATCAGTTTATTAGCTACGTGGTTAATAATGTCTTTGTTCATGAAACATATCGGTCAATTTAAAAATCCAAACCTTCTTTTAAAAGCAAGTCCTTGTGATGATTATCAATTATTTGCCTTTAAGGAAAAGGAAGTATTTTCTCTTTCACACTTTCTGAATTTTATAAATACAAGTTACTGTAGTACATGATCACCATATACACATAATGAAGTAAAATTCATAAATGTTTGTGATTTATTTGCCGAATTTCGCGACTGCCTTTATATCACACAAATAAATACCAGTGAACATAGGGAGTATTTGGTGCCACAAATTCATAACAGGAATAGTCAGTTTCATTCGGAAGTCGGTCACCGGCGTTGGTCATATGACTATCCTTTAGCCAATCACATTATTTCTGCACACTAAAACCATGATTATATGAGCTTCAGTGACACTGTGGCCATAGTTCATTTCTGTGAAACTACTAAGGTTTTGTAATACAGTAGAACCTGTCTTGAAAGATCACCCCATTGGCCATAAAAATATGGTCTCTCAAGACAGGTGGTCTTTTGTGACAGGTTCATTTAGACTTAAATGTAGGACTTTCTGCCCAGAACTAATGGCCCTTCCAGACAGGTGGTCTCTCATCATGCTCATGGCAGTGGTCTCTGAAGACCACCTTCACTGTGCTATAAGACATACTGGAGATTGATGTTTCACTTGAATATAAAACTTAATCCCAGGGCCCACAGTGGCTTTATCAGGTACCTGATAGTTTCTTGTATTGAGTAGTGATTGACCAAATTTCTGTATATTATGATATGTACAGTGACTGGGCTGTACTGGTGCCTGCCTCAGGTTGATACCGTGCTTTATGAGGCTTCGTGTTGCATCACCACGGACACTTAAACCCTGGCTTACTGACTTCTGACAATGTTCTGATAGCTTATGTATAATCACTGAACTGTTGGGTCATATCTAGATGTTAACCGAGCACTTGTTAACTGACAGTCTAGGGAGTACCATATATAGGTGATACTAGTTGGTCTCATTCCCTGTGTGTTATCAGTTAAAGGGCAAAGTCCATCCGATTGGACCCGGATGACTAGTTTATAGACTGGTGGGACGACTGGAATGACCTAGTGGGCTCTACCGTATGTTAGTTGTGAGGTGTAGGACAATGCGTAGCGTGAGTTTGCCACGGACATCCTCCAGGAGGGCAGTGAGGCGGTCATCTTCCAGTGGCCTGCCTTCTGCTGCCAGGCACATAGAAACCAGGTTGGCTACTAGGGTAACGGGTTGGTATCTAGGGTAACGGTTGGTAACTAGGTCAAAAGTTTATGTTGACATCAGGATGAATACCATCAGAGAAAAATGTTATATCATTTGGTCTGATGGTTTTGGTACAGTCTCATCCTATGACCCAACGTGAGGGAAGCACAGTTGCACACCCAGTCAAATCAAGACTATAAAACATCCAAAGGCCAAAAGTTTTATGGGCCTGCCTGAACAGTTTTATGGGCCTGCTTGAACAGTTTTATGGGCCCTGCTTGATCAGTTTTATGGGCCCTGCTTGATCAGTTTTATGGCTTGCCTGAACAGTTTTATGGGCAGGTCTAGCATGTGTTGCTGTAAGTTTCATTTTCATTTTGAATCCCTTTAAAGACAGGCACCCAACTATAAATAGCAGTCTGTAGGTATTTATGATAGCGGCCAGGTATATACATGTAGAAGAGCTTCTGTTTGGGAGGCTGGGGTGCCTGTGTATTATATAAAAGGGAAACGTGTTGGTGGAGGTGGTGTTGAAAAATTCAGAAGTAGGACCTTAAAAATGAACAGATCTGACAGTGAATAAATATTTAAAGGTCAAATGGAAATTGCCTTGGATCAGGTTAGCCGACTTAAACAAGTCGTGGGAAGTAGATCCATTTAGAACGTACTAAAATATTATAATGGTGCTGATCTGTTTGTGGTAACTAGTGGCTCACTGCACTCACTTGTGGGGGTGGTGAAAAAGATATTTGATCTCAAATGTTACATTGATTTTGATAAAGTGAGTAACTGAATAGCATTGACGTCCCATGCGACATTTTAACTTGTGGCATTTGTGAAATTATGGAGTGAGTTCATAGTTGTTGCACAATTGGCTGACTGGGAGCACCTACAACATTTACACCCACAACCGACACATATATATCATACATGTGAATTGTCTTTTTTCTTAAAGAAAGAAAAAAAAATATCACAAGCTTCATTCACCTTTAATTCAGGGTTAGGGTTAGCTAACCACTAACCCTAACGTGGTTTATTCACCTTTTGGTTTTATACACTTCAGACTCAGAGATGCATGAATGCATCTTGAGTCTTAGCATTGAGTAATAATGCCAGCAAATTTTACTTTCCAGATACTGTGCTGAAATGATTTCTCTTGTGGGGCGGTTTGATGCAACCACTATATGTTTGAATGCAGATGGATGGGTTTGCGAGTTTGCCTTTAGTCTGGGGTGTCAGATCCTTCCAGTCATAACATATGCAAGAAAATTGCTTATTTTCCATGTGGCACCAGATTGCCCTGTGTGTGGCTGTGTGTGTGACTGTGATAATGTTAACAAAGTTGCTGTTGAATTCTTTGTCGTGTACCCGTATGTTTTACATGGCTATTTCTGCGGTATAGTTATCGTCTACGTGTCTGGTTGTTGCTTACAGAAAGGGGAAACGCAAAGAGAAAGACTCCAACTTGAGCAGTCAGGGCGACTCTACCAAACTCTACCTGGATGAAGACTACGCCAAGGAAAAAATCACGTCTTACGACCTGGAGAAACTAGTCGAGCTACCCCAGGGTCTGGATAGGAATGAATGGATGGCCACCCATAGTATGTTAGGGGGAATGGTACACAGCGGTAAAAGACCACTTTGAAATTTGGGGCAGCTGATGCAGTCTGTTCTTAGTGTGTCAGTAGAAATATTTTACGCCACTCCTTGAATTGCTAATTCAGCAGAGATCACTGTATAATTGTAGCATCCACTGAAAATTCATTAATGTTTGCGAGGGATTTATTTGGTGAAATTTGCGACCATCTTTAAATCGTAAAAATAAATACCCACAAACATAATTTATGTGCATTAAAGATAATTAACAAGATTAATCCCAGTGACCATGGTTTTGTCTCAAAAATGCAAACACTAATCCCCACGAACATGAATGAAGTTACCATATTTTTGGATTGCCTGATATGAAGTTCACTCAGACCAATGAAATCAGGTTTTAACTGATTATAAAGCAAGCTTTAGGCCAAGATGTTTAACTGTAGCCATCGCTATATATATACTGTCACTGTGACAGTTCGATCCTGTTACCATGGTTACTGTAGTGGATTTATGATGTTAATGTCGCGTGTCCTGTTTTCTCTCATTTTCAGTCATATCGTTTTTTGACCAAGCCAACCTCCTATATGGCGCGGTCCTAGAGTTCTGTACCTCAATAACCTGCCCGGTGATGACAGGACCAACAAATACGTAAGTTGCTAGGCAACACGACAGACACTGCATACTCGGCAGCTCAGGGGGAGATGAACGAAGTATATGCGCAAAAATCCTCCGCCAGTATACTACATTAATTCCACTGTCCATGCTTACAATTCACAGTCAGTGACAACACGTATGCATTATACGCACACTGGGCTATACCAAAGTGCCAGATCTATATTTGGAACAGTCTGTGATATGTATAGATCAGTTTTTTCTAAGATCGTAGCTTCTGGTACAAACCGACAATATTTGCTGACAGCCGCTGTGCTGATGCCTTCTTGTTGTGCAAAAAGGACGTTGTGAAAGCTAACAGGAGTCAGGACCTAATAAATTCCAAACACCTGTGAAAGCGGACAGGACCTAGTAAATTGCAAACACCCTTACAGTCAGACCGGTACTGAGGACAGCCTGTGTATAAACCAACAACAGCTTAGAAGGAGCACATTTTGGAGACTGCCACTGATGTACCTTCCATGTCACTCAACCTGTATATGAAGACCACCTGTATATATAACGACTGTATTTGTTGGTCCCTAGGAGTTTTGTTATAATTGCCATAGCAACATTATAACACATTTCAATTACTAGTAGTCCAGTTTTCTGGAATTGGTGTAACTCTACTCACCGACAGAGTTATAAATAATGGTATAAACAGACCAAAATGTAATTGCCACAAGCCCACATGGAAGTTTAAAAAAAATCGGCCATTCAAGTAAGCAGTTTACTGCCATAGGTAGTAGTACTACCTCTATGTTGCTGTTGTATTTCACACCAGCACTGCCTCTTGCAGACTTTCTTCCCAAGGTTTTTCTATCAGCAGTTTTCTGTTTGTCTAAGTCCCGGAATGGTCTGCTGCCAGGATACATGGTCCCTGTCAGGCTACGGCAGAAGTTGTTGTGAGGGGTTCGTGGCAATTTGACAGGCTGGGTGACAGCCTGGGTGACAGGGTGGACAGAAGGACTGTGCTGTCAGTCCTGGTTAACACCAAATGTGGCTTTAATATCAGCCCGGCGGCCAGGCCTGGGACAGTGTATGTAGCACTGCGAGCCCAGCCCTGACCTCCTGGTCCTACTCTCTATTAGGCAATGATTGGATAGTGGCTTTCCTTAATGTCCTCATAGTTCCCCCTGCCTGAGGTCACTGGACTGGGTGAATGGGCCCCTGCTGGGGATGGCTGCATGAAATGAAATGAAAAGTCTGAAAAAATCACAATCAGAGGTTTCATTCATTATGGATATTTAGGGATTTTCTCATTGTGGACTGAATGCGGACGTGAGGATGTTTGAGAAACTGGTATCAGTCCCTGGGGAGACAGAGGCGCAGATTTCCACCATGTGTGAACGGTCGAGTTGCCGTGGAGATGAGAAGCCAAGTCCAGATACCAATCACGGCATTGTTTTCGGTGAAGTGATAGATGGCGGGAAGGGTCATTGAAGCTCAATGAGCTGGTCTGTGGCTACTGCTGGATTTGGCTGATACGGCGCTGGAAACTGACACCACTGTCTGCCTGTCTCAGTGGTCGTTACAGCCTCATAGACCCCACAACATGGCACCATCCACTGTTCTCTTTGATTCTGTAAAATTCTGTGGTTAGAGTTGGGAATTCTGTAAAAGTTGGGATTAGAGTTGGAGATGAAGTCTGAAAGTGATCAAATTTCATCAACATTGCTGAATTCGTTTTGATTTCAAAAAGAAAATTGTACAAGTGTTACGAAACTCTGTTATCCTGCAGAGTTGATTTCATCTACAGAACTGGTATGTCTGCTTTATAAAGGCTGATAAACCTTGGCTGTTATGCCAATAAACTATATTGTATTGTATTGATAAACTCAACTAACCTACATAGACTCAACTAACCTAGTGACCTGTCCGTGGCCAGGTTCCTGCTAAGCCATCTCAACAAGCTGTTTTCATGGTTTTACAATCCCCCAATTTTGGTCTTACCCGGTGAAGTGTTTGTAACCCTGAAATGCTGTATAAGTGTCTTTACAACCTTATTATCATCTTTGGCGGACATCTTAGATGTTGATTATTGTACTCCGTTATAGTGCTATCAGGATGAAAGTGAAGATTGCGTTTTATTATCGCGGAATGAGACACACGACGCTATGGCCACTTGTGTCCATGTGGAAGTGATTCTGTCAGTGACATTCGCCTGTCCTGTCACAGATAGGATTCAATCACAGCAATGGTGACACGATTCTTTCATGTAATTCTGGCACACTATCTTTAGCTATGCCACTGCCGCTAGAAATACTTGCCCCGATAGTATACAGAATGCTATCAACTATTACTATTTATCCTGTTCTGAATGTTTAGGAGCCATGGCTCTCATTTTGGCAGCTCCCAACATGCATACTATAAATTCATTAATGCTTGCGAGGGATTTATGTGGCGAAAAATCACAAATGTACTACCGGTAGTAAATACCTGCAAACAAAAATCCATGTTCCTAGATAATTAACAAGACCTATATAACCGCAAATATTAATCCCCGCGAACATGGTTTTGTCTCATAAACAGTTAAACACAAACATAAGTTCCCACCAACATTACTGAAATTAAAGTAGCAGAGGCTAGGAGGGGTGGGAAGCAGGTTATTGGTAGAGCTGCTGTAGCGGACACAGTCACTTGGTTAGCTGCTCTACAGATATATAGGCAGAGCCATCCTGTATGTCATATATATACATGTATATATGGAGCTATCGTTTTGGTAAATTTGCCAAGTGTGCTTGTTCAATTTTGAGTAGGGAAATTTCTCTGGTTCCATGTTTCTCTTGTTAGTAGTGCCTGTAGGCAGTGTCTTAAAGGGTGGACATTAAAGAAATCAAACTGCAGCCAGCTCTGTGTGATGTGTATCTGCCAGAACTTGCTGGCTGGCTGTAGGGATCTGTGGAGACGGTGATAGATGGTAGGATGTCCACACTGGGGTTGGTCTGTATGGAGGGTTAGGCTGTCCTGTAGGCTAATCCTACATCCCTCTATCTGGTTGCCATGATTCTGGGACTGTACTAGTACTGGGGAATCATTGTGGGAGTGAACATGGCGAACACCTGATGGTTTGATTCTGTTGCCATGGCAGTGTTTGTCTTGTCTCTATAGACCGGAATGAAGGTTTTTGTCTGGTGGTCTATCTGGAGTCGGACTCTGCCACGAGTATGATGAGTGCCGGTATTTGCTGTCCTGGCCTTCATATATAACAGTGTGGAATAAATATCATTGAACTTTCATTAATAACCTAAATCTGGACGTACCAGTTAGTAGTTACTATGGTGATAGTGCAGACCTTTAAACGAGAATAATAGTTAGATATGCAGCATACAGTATTGTAAACATCTATATATAGTTTACATGTACATACCGTTATAGTTTGTGGTAAATGTGTACATGTGAGAATACTTTAAATTAGCGACTGTTTACCATTGAAATCAGGGACTGTTTACGGGTTTTGTTTATGTTTAAATTGTCTTATCGTGACAGTTACCTTGACGTGCAGTGGTTATGGGAGTAGTTACCTCCACTTACACTAATACAGACATGCATTCTTACCATGTACCACACTGTGGATGTTTTCGTTGACAGCTGTGTGTTGTTTCTCACTGCAGACAATACCTGTGGGTGGATGAGAAGGGGAAGAAATGTAAATGTACAGCGCCGCAGTATGC
>JAAUYG010109705.1_pt1 | contig 10678 bp, 15 predicted proteins | sample 7278091 | NCBI WGS metagenome assembly JAAUYG01 (sample SAMN14350201, study PRJNA611818) | marine sediment metagenome | isolation source: surface marine sediment (0.6m) | place: French Polynesia: Moorea | collected 2018-08
ACGGACGGACGGACGGACGACGGACGCCTGCGCCATGACAGTAGCTCTGCTGACAAAGTCAAGCAGAGCTAAAAAGCGAACATACCGCATTTTCTGCCGATCGCTCCCACTTTATACAGGAATCCATCATGCCCAGTAGAACGTGGAGCCTGGAGAAGGTAGCACAGCCCTCGACAGCCTCGCGCCATTTCAGCACACCCCAGGGAGGAGGCTCATCAACAGGCTCCGCCTTGACCTCGTTCTCCTGGTTGTCTGCCTCAGCGGCTGGAATGATTGACAAGTGAAACCAACCAATGATAACACCATGAAACACCACAAGCATTACCGAGTAGCATTGCCAAGTTATATGCCACCATCAGGGCAAGAGCCATATATATATATGCCACCATCAGGGCAAGAGCCATATATATGCCACCATCAGGGCAAGAGCCATATATATGCCACCATCAGGGCAACAGCCATATATATGCCACCATCAGGGCAAGAGTCCCTTGGTCAATAGTTTTAATTCAGAGGTTCCAATGTATACGACTTTGGCTTAACATGCAAATGTTGTATTTAAAGTTATATGTCAATGTTGTAAGTCATGCTCAACGTTGTAAGTTATGCCTCAACATTGTAAGTTATGCCTCAATGTTTGCTTACCTGCATCTTTGTCCCGGTGTTTCTCGCTCTTGTCTGTCATAATTCCCTTCAGGAACTTATCCAAGATATGAGTTTGCGTCTCGACCAGCAGAGGACCCTGAAAAATAAATCCCAGCTTCAAATTCCCCCCAACAGTCATGTTCCGGAACGGGAAAATTCTATATTATTAACTGTGACTACCATCTCTCTGTGACAAGAAATGAAAGGAAGTCGCACACAACAGCTGACAACAAACCTTTGTATATTTTTATCTACAGCATCTTTCCGGTAATGCAAACACACAGTAGAAACTTCCGAAGCCATATACCTTTGTACCTCTGCATAAACGGCATCTATTATAGCTTTCCTATCCTTATCTCTATACTCACAAACTCCTGTGTGGCCTTTGCCTGAATGAGCTTTTTCTCCCAGGCTTTGTAGTCTGGGACACCACCAAGACCTCCGTTTCTCAATCGGACTTCAGTCTCATTGAGTTCCTAGGTGAAAAAAGAAAGCACACGTAAACATCGGCACCAATCCAGTCCTTTTCAAACTGGTGTATTGCTTGTGAACATGGACCGGCTTTACAGTCTTAATCATTTATTAATCTTCAGTCAATGCTACTTTTATTAGAGTACAGATTTTCCATTGATACAAAGTCATGTTGAGCTGCAGAAGAAAAGATGAAAGTAAAGACTGGGAGTGATTTACTTTTTGCGTACTAAGTTCCCAATCTAACACAAGAGCCCCTTCAGAATGGGAGAGAGCTTCAACTTGTAAGGCAGTCTTTCACTGAAGGAATGGGTAATAAATGGATGCACTGAGGAAGCTGTCTAGAAGTTTCAACGGTATAGTTTCATAGAGTGACAGATGCACATTTGCTGTTTACATCACCAAGAGGCAGTTTGGACAGAAATGTCTTAACATTCCCTCACAAATTCTCTCTCACACATACCTCACGGAAAGCCTCTACGGGATCAAAAGGTTCGTTCTCAGTCTTAGCAGGCGGCTGCTTCACAAAAGGAAATCTAGAAGTAAACATTTTGTCACTTGTCAGCATTTAGCTTTAATGTTTATGTGGTGAAATGGCGGCCCGATGGGAGATGCTTGCTCCACCATAGCTGCATGCACTTTGGCCAATTCTGTGCGATCAGAGCATTTTTGTAAAACTTTGTTTCGCTCATATTATAACGAGAGGATGTTGCATGGATCGCACAATACAATGTACATTTACTATGGGTGCTTATCATTAGTGCTTCAATTCAGACACGCTAAAACTGGAGCCGTGTCTGCTAGCAATAAGATCTCTGAAGGAAAGCTGTTGCAAAGCATCAATAAATAATGATGAATTAGTACAGCAGTCTATACAATTTAAGACTTCCACATCTTCATCTTAAAACTTCTCTTTATTTTAAAACCCCATATCTGCAAAACCACTTATATTTTCAACAAAAAGTTCATTTCGAGGCCAAATTTTCAGGATGAATGGGCGGTCTGAAAATGCTGGAGGGGGAACTGTATTTTAGTAGTACATCAACAAGTCGCAACTGAAATTAGTTGAAGGACGTAGCAAGAGATGAGGACGTAGCAAGAGATGAAGGAACCTACTTATCCCGTTTCATAGCTTTCAGCAGCGTCTCTTGCTCTTGCTCCAGGACTTTCTTCAGCTTGTGTTCCCGCGCGCCGCTGGGATGTAGGCTGGACAACAGACTGGTCACCTCGTCCGGCTGGTCGTAGACAAACCACAAGTTTTGGCCTGTGTGGGGGATGCTGCAACATGCCGGGAGCAGTGTACTGGTGTGACCGACTCAAATGTGAACTGCTGTACATGCAGCCGTAACAGGCCACCATATTATTGGCGTTGGTAAAAGCAAAAACTTCCTTTTGCATGTTCATACTCTTTTTTTACCATTTACCAAAAAGGCTCAATGTCTTTGCTTTTTTACAGTCTGCAAAGAATTGTCACAAATGCTGTCTTGAGCGTTTACTCTGGTTTGAACATACAATCAGTTCCTCTGGATTATGGAACACACAACATAAGTGGCCCCTCTCAACAGAGGCCACTCCCTCTAAGACCATATTTTTTTTTCACTGCTACTATCAAGGTCTTTACTTCTCCCTCTCACCAAAGGCCGCCTCGCTAATGTGGCCAGTTTCTTGGCCAATAGGGTGGGCTTATTAGAGGCACCACTGTATCTACAAACTGCATTTCTGACAAAGCATAATGATTTCTCTCGTGCAAGACACTAGGATTGAGGACGGCCCTCAAGAAATGGCACAAGCCTTGGTAGTAAGTACTGTAAATGTAAGTGATGCTCTCTCTCGCCCAAGGACACCTGTCTAATAAAGACAGAATTGTTTGGCAGAAGGGATGTCTCCATTAGCAGGGGACTACTGTCATACAAGTTAAATCCTACAGTGTTACGTGTATTGTCTCACTATCAATTTACTTAAAATCTCAAATCTTACGTTTTTTCCTGGCATCTACCGCGACCGCCGCGTCCCCCACCATCATCTGACTCCGAGCCCGAATCGGAGTCTGAATCGTCTGACAAGTTATCTATTTTCCTTCCGGAAGTGTTATATGCTATGTCTTGTGGGGCCCAACCTGCAAAAAAAAAAAAAAAATATTTTGAGAACCATAAAGACATATCACCAACCATTCCACGAAAGCTTTCAACTAAACTGTGGACAGGTGAATAATGTCAAAGAACAGATCTAAACTGTCAATGGATGGCTAGAAACCTAAACCAAGAGCTACGTGACATTTTAGAGGTGCTTTTGTCATCCAGATGAATTGGTTTACCTTTTTCCACATACAGCCCTGGTGGTGTACTGGTGAACATCCAGTAACGGTTGTGATCGCGGTCTGTGCCAATCGCAGATTGACGCAACAACAGTCGCGCCTCCAGAACGCCCTCCTGTGGCAGGAGAAATACAAGGGCTATGAGCACAACAGGCAGTGCAGACACTGTCGGGCACATTATGGCTGGCGTCACTACATTTACAGTATGGCACATTTGATCATGGATTTCGCAGTCACACTGCGCTTCATTTCTTAGGCAGATATGATTCATGCATGATTATTTACTAAGCATTTTGGTTTGTTGAGCATTTTAACTTAAACATTGTTAAAAGCAAACCGATGCTCCAACCACTTTTCAGATTTACGCATGTGTCACTTGCAGGCATTTGCAGCAAACTGACTTTCCAGCTCAAGTTTTGTTATGTACTAATCATTTACACCCGACAGTCCACCTTTAGCTATTTATACTTGTCACTTACAGTATGCTAATTTCGCAGCCTGGTTTTAGATTATGCCACTTACAGCGAACTGTTTCTCTAGCTGTTCCTCCTCTTTCTGTTTCTTGTATTCTTCCGCTTCTTGTTGTCGTCTGGAACAGTGACAAGGCACTAATCACAGCTGCTACCTACAGCTCAATGGAGGCTAGGAATGGTGTACAACTGCAAAAGGGGTTTACAAAGCCATAACCACCACTACAGTAGGAACACAAACACTAAGAGTACAACACTCCGGATGACACTTTCAATGGCTCCCCCCCGTCAGTAAAAGTAAGAATGCGAAATATCCCAACCCAAAACTGATAAAGATCTGTTGTCAAAGTCATCATGAAACCTGGATCTGTTCATGTAACCTATTTGCTTTTTTGCAACCAAAGCAATTTACACCACCGCTGCTGCTGATACGGTTACTGAAATGCCGTTCCAAACGTTACTACCCCGCCCTCACCTCTTGGCTTCTTCCCTTTCCTTCTGCTTTTTCTCCTCCGCGGCTTTGGCAGCTTTAACACGACGCTGTTTTACTAACGAGGCGAGATCCATGTCCGATTCTTCCTCTTTCTGCTCGCCATTATCGCCATAGAAACTCTCTATGGTCACGGCTTTAGAGAACGAAAGTGACATCAGACATGCATGCATGTTTGTATGTATGAATGCATGCATAGTATTTTTGCATGTATGTATGATTTCGGTTCATGAGTATCGCAGTATAAGTTTGCAAACATAAGATAAAGACATGAATTATAATAGACACAACAGAGGCATTGTGTAGAAGACCACGATATATATATTTAAACAAGGATTTCAAAGTAAAAAGGGGATACTATTATATCGAGAAATGTACATTGCTACAATTTTTGCTCACGCTTTTTCCCATTTTCTTCATTTCCCTCAGGTTTCACATCATCTTTTTTCTCTTCTTTGGCAGAGCGTTTCCCTTCGCTTTTCTGTTTCTTCTTCATGTCGTTTTTGCTTTTCTGTTTAGCTATACGCTGCTTCCTGAAATGTTCAGAGTATTAAAGGCTTGATCTTAGCTGTACGCTTTCACATGGGTGTGCTTTATTCACACAAAATCTGTAACAGAAATTTATATTTAAACATGTTGTAATGTCTGAATGTCTGTTATACAGCTGATGTATAAATTTCAGTGAAAATACACTCGGCACAACGGAAACTAACTAACTAGAGGACTTCTAATGGGTCTTAATTTTGACGTTAGCGTTACTCCTACATCTAATCCTTGACAATACAGTTTGGGTACTGCTAAGAAATCGATTATTTTGAGGTGGCCCCCAAAGTGAGGTACCACCACACTCTGTTTGTAAAATCATAAAAGCAGTGTACAACGTCCACCTAAACCTTGGATTGTAGAGGCCTGTAACACGCACCAGAGCATTCCCACTGATGCCTGCGTTTCATTCAGATAATCCTGGACAGAATAGGAGCTCATGATGCGATGACAAAGGATCTGCAGGATCCGGAGACGATCGTCCATCTCCAGGTCCCACAGTTCGTTGCCTTCCAGCCTCTCCAGGAGATCTTCAGGCTGGGGGATCAGAAAGCACGGATTAAACATGTTGCAAGAGGCCAGTTTTTAATACAGGAACATGTAAAATGCCCAGACGGGAACAGCGATTTTTTTTTCTTTGGCGATGCAGAACATATGCCAGATATCTTTTAAGTGTCTCTTTTTATGCCAATGTAAAGCGATTTACTTTTTAAATAACGGGATACTAGTCTGCAGGGGTGAGGAACAACCTATGTAAGACCACTTCATTGTTTTCAATGTTTTATTCTCTAATACATGACCAGATGACGTCAAGTTTCATTTTAAGACCACCTGCAATAAATCACATTTTCTTCCTGTAAAGTGAGACATTTTTTTGTTTTCTTTGTGCCAGGTTGGAGGCATTAAAAATACTGTATTGGAAATTCAGCATGCAATACAAATGCCACAACAGTTAACAATTTTCTGGTTACTACTACACTGGCATTTTTCTCAAACTGACACATGAACAGCATCCTGAAGATATCGTTCTTCAATCCTTTATCTAGATCACGACTGATCGACTGTCACATTGCAAAAAAAACACATAAACAACTCTTCTCACCACATCGTCCTCCTCATTCTCCTCCTCGCTATCCTCGCTGCTGTTAGAGGAATCATCCGGATCGGAGTCGTTTTTACGAAGGCAGAGCCGGACCAGCTCGGAGGCGGTGTACGGATTGACTGGAATGTCGCTGAGCGGCATGGTCAGCTCCCTGTAATCCTGAAGCCATAGAGAAATCTGGGCTTGAAATCTTCAAAATACTTCTTTTAAAGTCTTTTTTAAGTTTTTACTCAAGCCAGTAATCAGAACGCTGTACTTTGCAAAGAATCTCATGTTAAAACTTGAGTTCTTCTTTTAGAACTCTGGCTCAGGTTATGGGTGACAAAAAAAAACTTGCTGAGCACACGGTGATCTCTTTCAAGAGATTTTTTTTTAAATCTTTCAATTACACAAGCCTCTCTGCTTACATCAGCTATGGCATCTTGTACCAACGTCTGCAGCAGAATTGTTAGAACCTCGCCGATTGGTCCAAATCCTGCGCGACCCGCAACCAAAGCCTTCATGACGGCGTCTGGAACAGCATTGTAGTCTTAATAGTTTAGTCTTGCCCAAATTCTTATAGTGACGCCAGGACAGAACAGGTTGACACGAAATATTTACAGTAGCTGAGACCAAGCTTTCAGCAATCACTGGCATTCTTCAGGGGAAGGACGATTTCACATTTCTAACTATTCCGAAAGAGAATTTTATCGTGCAGCCATAAAGTCTCTGCAATCAGCAGAAGTTAAAACAAAGTATTATGTCACAAGTGCCAATCTACAATACAAATGTAGACGTTACAATTTTTTAACGAGAAGCTTAATTACAAGAACGGGTCATGATTACAAAGCAATTGCATCCAATGTCAAAAGCCTCTTTCGAGACCTGAATAAGTATCTCAATATTTCAATATTTATCATACCTGTTGTTACCAGACTTTTGCTGTCATCCTCTGGTAGCAGCAACTTTTTATAACAGCCGATGAATTCAGTAATCATGGCAATGTCACCGAAGAGTTCGTTCGCTACGCCCTCTGGTGTGGGTACTAGTTTAGGAGGGGGCAGCGGCTGCAAATCCAGGTCCGTATCTTCGTACCGCTGCAAAATAAAGTTTAAAGCAAAATCCATTTTAGCAAACGTGCCCATATGATACCGTGAGCTAGGATCTGTACGAATAGAACAAAGCTACGCCACTTTTGGTTCTATTCACTTCTTTTTGTGTGATTAATAATAAACAAAGTCTCCTGTGGAAAATTAATGTTTCTCTTTTTCTCACCTGTCTTATTAACATGCATTTAAAAACACTGGTTTACAATATAAGGTGCAGCTTGAATGCACAGCACTTAATATATCAATATTTTTTGACAAATTATAATTCTTTTTTTTTCTGTACCAAAAGGTAAGTAGAGAATACACTGCAGACTGACCTTATTAGCTTCCTGCCATCGCTTTTTTAACTTTTCTCGCAGCTTCTTCTTCGCCTCCTCTTTTTTCTGTTTCATGTACTCTTCCCTCTCCTCAGGACTCATCTTCTGCCTGTTATGGGAAGCCGGAAAGTCAGAGCTACAAGCGCCTAGATTTTTTTCTATTACAACGTATCTTGAAGATCAAAGACCCAACATCTAATCAGAGATGAGGCATATAACAATTTCACTTTAGAAGAACGAGACAAAGGAACGCCAACAAAAAACCTCTTCACCATTTTTTATTTCCTACATTGGCAGCTATTGACATCTTCATGTCCTGTTAAGGAGGGAAAATTTGTTAATCCTTCCTAATAAAGTCTTCCCAATTTGCTTTGAACAATATTTCACGGAACTATGTGGCAGTTTTGAATACAGAAATTTCTCTCAGGGGTCTGTATTTAAGTACAAAACAATACTTCCATATTAAAGTGCACTACATGACCACTTTTGTGCACTCAAACCATCACCACTAACTACTCACACTCTTTGCTTTTCCTGTTGGACTTGGTATCGTTTGTAAATAACGTTGTACAACTTTTCCGGAAACTTCTTTATCTGTGCGAGGGAAAATTCCTTGGCACACCGAACAACCAGCATGTAGTATTGCGGGCATTTGTTGTCTTTCTCCATCTGTTTCTGTAACCTGAGGAAGGCGGGTGTCAAACAGGATATGCGTTAAGATTAGGTGATGATCATAACGTTACTACCATACTTAAACACCTTTGACTGTAACAAAGTTAACATCAGCAAGAGCTTTGAAGGAATCACAAAGATTACATTGAGCAATATCTTTGTCTGAATCTGGTCAAATATTGTAGTGTGTGGAGCTACTGCAACGTCTGCTTTTTTCCTGGACTATATATTAAAATCTTTTGAACAATGTCAGAGTATGTTGACTGCAAGATGTAAACACTTACTTCACTGCTAATGGTGGCAGTTTAACTGGGCTGCGCTGGCCCTGGTTCGACTTTGCTGTGGTGGATTTAGACGGCGATTTCTTAGGACCGGGGCTGTTCTTGCCCTTGTCTCCCCCTTTCTTCTTCAGGTCGAACAGGGTCATCTGCTTCATCTGAAATGTCATTAAAGGTACATTGCTGAACTTCCGAGGCAGCCTCGGTCAGGTAGAACAATGTAGAGCAAGATTTGTTACAAGGGTAAAAGAACCATCTGCCGGTCTCCACTTTTACATGGCAGATTGGGGCATCATGTTTTAACCCTTGTAGGCTGTTCTCTTAATGATGACATTTGACCCAAGCATAAATACTGTACAAAGAAAGGCAAAGCTCCACCATGTCAAATGGAGCCAAGCACAAAATTTAGCAGAGACTATGTGCCCCACCGCATCAGTCTAAACTGCTACAGATCTAACCTTTCGCAGAATTTATTGACAAAATTAGATGTGCATGTCTGTAAATGCTTGATAGATCCCATCAAAAATGCTGATGGTTGGTAAATTACTTTGCTCACACAAACATACAAACAGTGTGAGTGAGTATCACAGTAACCCTTGTACCTTCTTCTTTGGACCAGGTTTTGCTGGTGTTGCAGGCTTTTTAACTGGTGACCCTTTCTCAGAAGACTTTTTTGGAGTTGACTTCGCAGAAGAACCACTCTTCGCTTTCTCACTTTTCTGTGCTTCCTTTTCCCTTTTCTCAACGTCTTCCTTGCGCGGCCGACCCCGTGGTCGTTTCTCCTTCGGCTCTTTCGTCCGCGGTCGCCCACGCTTGCGTTTTGTCGGGCTCTCTGCCTGACAGCTACTCTGGCTGCTGCTGTGAGATTTTGAAGGCGATTTCAATGATGATTTTGATGGCGATCCTTTAAGAGATGCAAGTGGAATGCTTTCGTCGTCAGATGAGGAAATCTCAATTGAGTTTAGCTTAGACGGGCTTTCTTTCTTTAGTTGCGAGAGCGGTTTTTCATCCTGAGATGAATCACTGTCCGAATCTTTTCTCTTCCGCGGCGTAGAAGGCTTCTTTTTTGGTGAATGTTTACTTGGCGAGTCGGTGCTTTTTGACCTTCCATCTTTCTTGCTCGGGCTCTTTGACACGCTTTTTCTGGGCTTAGAAGAGGGGGTGGAAGAACTGGTCTTCTTATTGTCATCACTCTTAGCTTTCTTGGGTGGAGGGCTTGCACCGACACTCTTTCTCCTACGTTTGGCATTCTTAGATGCTTCCTCCAAGGCCTTGTGTCCTAACTCGGCCATCTGAAAAAGGTACAGTAAATACTTTGATAAAAATTCCAATAACGTGATTTGTTCAAAGAAACGACACATAACGGTGTCAGACCAGAGAAGTAGTAGTAGTAGATTTATTTGGAAACTCACAGAACATAATACTATATATACAAACAATGCTAGTCTAATATTCTATGGCCCCCTGGCCAACGGTGGAGCAATTAATGCGTTAACCATTTCTGGTCATCGCCAGCCATATTTAAGTGACTTTAACAGTCTACCCTTTCTACGTAATCCTAAGGCACACACAGTCAGATTACCAAGAATACATTTGTTCATAGACACTTCACGCGTGTCACCCATACACGCTTAGACATGTTAGCTTAATGACACATGCCGACATATTCATCCACACTTACCTTCATTGGAGAGACTAGAAAGTCGGCGTATTTGCTGCGCAGGGAGTATTTCTTAACCAATTCCTCTCTCACAACCCAGGGACTGTTGAAATGGTATCCGCCTCTCCACGCGTGCGACCGTATGAATGTCTTCAGCAGGTCTTTGGAGGGAATACGACCTGTCCGTCTGGAAAAAAATTTCACCAGGTCACATGGCAGCCACATGGGAACCTGTTCCCCAGAAATAAACAATCGGACCGGGACTGTAAATTCTTCCCACAGAAGTTCGTACCAGTTTGACTATGGTGGTACAGAACTACTGTACATTTATGGGTTATGTGGCAAAATGTCAACAATTGTCAAGGATAAACTGCATTGTTCAACCTCCATAGAGGGGGTGAATCAGGCTTATAGTCGGCTTTTAACCACTCATGGTCATATCACTGACTGCAAGTTGGATTCGGTGATGTATGCAGGTGTATGCGTGACTTAATGTGGACCTGTCTTGTTTGGACTGAACGATCTACGCCCGACAGTTTTTAGGTGCCAAGCCACCGATTCAATTCCGCCACAGGTGAGCAGAAATGAATCACTCAGACCATTTATACTGACTCCGAGCCGCCCAGTC
>JAAUYG010108048.1_pt1 | contig 10676 bp, 6 predicted proteins | sample 7278091 | NCBI WGS metagenome assembly JAAUYG01 (sample SAMN14350201, study PRJNA611818) | marine sediment metagenome | isolation source: surface marine sediment (0.6m) | place: French Polynesia: Moorea | collected 2018-08
GGGGGCTTCGCGAGTGGCGTGTTAAGATGAAGGTAGGGTTGTTGGTATAAATAACCGTGTTCTAGGGACGCATCGTGTACATGTACTTGGTTGCTCGCCCCTGTTGACTGACAGTATAATAGTATAAAATCGCACCTAGATTCCCAGAATCTGCGTGTTTTGGCAAATGAACTTGTGAACCGAAAATCAGCAGATCGCTTGACTGCTAGGTAGACAGGTAGCGGAGGGGGGGGGGGGGTTACTCCGTATCTTGAGGCCGGCCAAGCGTCTCTGTAGCTCATAAATATTCAGTCGTTTCTGGAAAAGGGACCCTGGGTAAAGTTACCTCGCGCGTCTATATTTGGCAAGGCCGACGTGTGCTTCAATACACGTGACATATCGACATGATAATGTTATGTCTTCCTCTTCTGGATTACTATTCCTATGTAATTCAATGAAATAGACATACATGGTTGACACTGACTGTTAGTGATTGAATGCTTCACCAACACTTGAGGTGTGCTCACCGTCAAGAGAGAAATCATGTTGTTGAATACCTTATCTGTCAGAAAAAGATACTTATATTATCAGCGGGGGTTTATATTTCACCCCCCCCCCCCCCCCCCAGGTAGTACATGCACATCAGTTAATTTCTCAACCACATAGTAGTGTTGTGGAAAGAATCCAGAGTGCTGATGTGCTCTGACACGAGAAGACATAAACGTTCACCTGGTCCACAGTGACTGATCATTCTCAACTGTGCGGGAGCCAGAGAAAGAAACAGCACTTACACCCCAAAGGGTTGTTTTATAGTTGCGTTGACATTTGGTCAAATAAGCTGATCATTTATAGTTGCGTTGACATTTGGTCAAATAAGCTGATCTCACAGTAAGTTTTTGCCGTGCTACTGATACCTCGTGGTGGCCATGGAATCAAAACTTGGGGCACTGCTACTGTTATTAGTGTTAAGGCTATTTCTGCTATACCAAGCATAACTCACAACATTTTTGGTAAGAAAGTCCTCAACACAAGGAAGAGGCCTAATACTGTGCACAATGCCACAGCCAACTGTGGAAACCCGGCCATTCTGCAAATGATCACTTGGTCGTGCCAGAGAGAGCTGCTACCCCTGAGAAGCAACGGATATCCCTGGCATCCTGTGGTTGTTAAAGGAAATACCAAAAATAAATCGAATGTGTGACAGAACAAACAGGCTGAGAGACGCCCTGGATCCCCTCAACAATGTATGTTATATTCAAGACAGAAGCCGAACATGCCTGGAGGAAACTGGCATTAGCGATTACTGCCTGGCTGAGGTGGAAGATTCTATCACAGTTCAGTTTGATTTTCAGTTTATGTGCCATCATGGGCATCGAGATGAGAACTTGGTCCGCTCTCTGGAATGCCTTTATGACAGCCGTGTGCTTGCAATGTTATATTTTCATATAGCAGATCGCTGTCGAGGCATGAGCATTCTGGATAATATTATGACACGAAACAAAAACGCGTATTTTATATACTCAATATCGACCCTCCCACTGATAATACTGTATTATCTTCTTAAGTCTGTTATCTTCACCTGTATCAGAGATATTGTAGACGACCACTGTGGTAAAATGACTGCTGATTTTGTTCAAGATTACCTGGTTTACATTCAGGATCGTTATGCCAAAGCACTGCAATCAGTCGGACTAGATTCAAACATTTGTGACCTTGACATCAGCTCTGACATATTGCCTAGCAGGACGCCTGGCCTCTCAGGTCAGGCCAACACCGGCTTTTCCACACTGTTGAAGACGACACCTCCTGGGACAGCCCTAGGGACCATACAGGGTGAATATTTGGTCACCGTTTTACACCGCTTGTCTGGCGAAGACTTATGTTCCACTGAGAACGTAATATTCGCTTATTATGCATGTGTGATGTCTTCAGACGATACGGCAGAGAAAAGGAAATCCAATATCTTACAGTTTGCTCATCTAACGCTTCCAATCTTCCTCTATCACGGGGCTCACTGCAATAGGCTGGAACAGTTTACAACATGCTGGAACCTGCTGCGGGACATCTGCAAACATAAGGTACAGGGATTTGAACAACACGCTACTCTCTTGGTGGAAGGCTGTAAAATCCAGACAGAAATGGACAGTGTTGAATGTCAGTGGCAGGATATACTACTCCCACACTACATTCAGGCCAGCCATACGACTGTGTGGCCCACAGTTGCCCATTGCCTGAACAGCCCCTTGTTCATTGACAACGGACACTACAGCAACTTCAATAGTGTTATGGATGATATGGATACTCTCATCTCACTGTTACAGTCGGGGGTGGAGGAAATCTCAAGGAAATGTTCTCCACGCTCAGCCAATAAACTCCGAGCATTGTTTAAGAAGATCCGTTCTCTACAGTACGATGCAGCGGTGTACAGGAACGAATTAATGAAAGCTATGTTACCATATAACATAGGAGGGCCCGGGTAGGAGGTTAATTTGGTTCTGGCGAGACTGGGAGATGACAGATAAACTTGGTTGATATTTCTGCCAGGAAAACACACGCATTGTTTTGTTGCCACATGGCCTGTGTGTAAAGAAGCGTTGCAGTTTTATGTTTGCGTAGTTTATATTATATATACAATGTATGAAGATTTTGGTAGCTGACGCAATATTCTAGCACAATCCTACCCAAATAAGTTGATTCTACGTATACTTTAGACACATATACTGTATTTTAGTACTTGTTATCTATATATCTCAGAAATGCATGAATACAGCTTTGTGTTGTGTAACTATTCATAGAGGCAAAGTTTAGTTTGGAATATATTTTATACAAGCACTTTAATATTGTCATGTATTTATTGTGGGTGGAGCTTCCTGTCACAAAGACAATGTGGCAGAATTGGCCATAATTAAGTGTCCGATACTCTTCCCTGGCTAAGCATTATGCCAAGTAATAAGGGGAACAGGGAGCATTTTAAAAACTCTACAAAATCCTAAAATGAATGTTCGGTTTCTTTCGGAAGCCAAACTACAGTTGTTCATCTTGGGCCATTTAGGCAATCACTTGAGGACAGATGAAAGCGACATTTTTTTTTCAGTCAAACGGTTTAAAAATTACCTGTGCGATCTCCCTTGTGCACTGTGTGAGACGTTCAAGTTTTATACGTTAGCCTTTACCAATCACGTAATTTTATATACCACTACCAATGCTGCTATTGCTGCTATATAACTACTACTGCTGCTACTACTGCTACTACTACTGCTACTACTACTACCACTACTACTACTACTACTACTACTACTACTACTACTACTACTACTGCTGCTGCTGCTGTTGCTGCTGCTGCTGCTGCGACTGCTGCTGCTGCTACTGCTGCTACTGCCCCTGCTGCTGCTGCTACTGCTCCTCCTCCCCCTCCTCCCACTACTACATTGTACTACTACTACTACTACTACTACTACTACTACTACTACTACTACTACTACTTCTACTACTGCTACTACTACCACTACTACTACTACTATCAGATAATGGCAATTTTCTTATATTTGAAAGTTACTTTCTGCAAAGAGTACAGAAGAAAAAAGAAAGACCGCCTATATATGTTTTCTCGTGATATTCAGCCTGCATGCAAAGAGTGAATATAATGACTATAATAACTAGTGCAGTCCATATGCACATACTAATTACTATTTTTGAGCCAAATTTAGGAAGTATTTCCATTGCCTGGTTCGAGATAGTAGATTGATACAATGTTTTCTGTCTCGTAGGTAAATGCTATTAATTGCAGTAAAGCAAATAGGGTAATTTATCATAAACCGGTCATGCATCGCACTATAAAATTGAGACCTTGTTTAAACCTGATGCATTTCAAGTCATAGAATTTAATAGAACGTTTCGTATTAATGTCAACTTTAAGTAATTTATTTCATCATAAACAATTATGTTTTTTTCGAGAAATTATATTTATTACTTTCCAATTTAGCCACCACAATTAATTTAATCTTATAAATAAAAAGTGTATATTCTAGAAATTGGTGTTGAACTATATAATTTACGTCCATACAGGATAACAAATTACAAATCACAACTAACATTTTATGCAAACAATATGCATTTAACAGTTAAAGGTTTCTTGCCACGGGTATATATTTTCCAAAAATAATTACTATCAGGTTGAATTATTTTATTTAGAAGTTGAATTACATGACATATTACAAATCAAATGCTTTAACTAATATTTGATTGTATAGTAGTAATAACAAAGAATTCACTCTGCAGTAATAGACCCGTTTACTTATTTTCTACGCATTGTTTATGCCTATGGGCCCTAGGAATTTTATAGACATTGAACCTGATCCTCGTTCTTTGCAGGCACTTGCTGATCAGATATTCCAAGCACATAAGTACACAATCTGGGATTGTGTTTGTTAACAGTTTTACATGTGTACTTGTTAAATAGTCCCTTGTCCCTTATAGTCCCTTTAGTCCCTTTACCTTACCCCCAAAACAATCTAACATGGATTGAAAAATAGCAAAACGCACTGCATGGACAAAAAGAGCACAAAGACTACAAAGTCCATTTCGAAAGGTGGAACACAACGCCAACATGATCGTAGGCTTTAGAACGTCTGATCGTATTCCTATGATAGGGTTCTAAAATATTGAGCATTCCTAAAGTCCTACAAGTGTCCAATGATAATATCCTAAAATATTCCCATTATTTCCTAAAGTAGTCATAAAAAGTCACACTAATTTCCCATGGCAATGTCCTAAACAAGTATCCCTAGTATTTTTTATAATAGTTTTAAAGTATTATTAATTCCCAATAGTACTGTTCTAAAATGTTCGTATTATTTGCTAAGTAGTCAATAGATTTAACCTGGCCGAAATGGTTATGCCCAAATTGGGGAGGTGTCTCTTGGAAGAGGAAAATACAGAAAGTGGACTTATCATGAATAATTGCAATATTACCACATAGGGAATATCGATTGTTGTCTAAATGTGTGAAGATTCATAAAAAATGCGGGCAAAAAACAGGAAAACTCCTTTTATATATTGGTAACCCATTTAATCAAAGTAGGAGACTGGTTATAGACGGCGCAGGTATCCATATACAATGCAAACCCATATGCGGTGGACACATGCTTGGGTTCAACATTAAGCTGGAGCAGACTGTACAGGAAACAGCAAACACTATTTGAAAGTTTAAACTTCCACTTCTCCTGTTTTAACATTCTGCAGTGCGTGACAGGACTCGAATTTAATGGAAGCGTTGCAGTGCCCCATGCTAGAGTTTAGAATGTACCAAAAAAGTCAAAAAGACTAGTTCTCTTTCAGAAAAGGTAACATAAGACAGAAAGTTTACCGGGAGGCCTGAATACAGAGATTGAGCTGTACATGCTCAAATAGTCACAATGATATTATCTGACAGATCTGATGGCCCTAACAGAATGTCAATTACCAAAATACTTCAGCGTCAGTGTGTTGTACTTGACATTTTTCCGCAAGACCTGGTGTGTATTAGTGGATCAGTTATTCATCACTACACAGACTATGGGTGGCGCGCTGTCATGTAAACATCTTCCGTGAGCAGATATCAGAGTGCCCAAAAATAAATCAGAATTATCGGCGAATGGTTTAATCTACCTTTTTGGCACTTACTATAAGGTAATTGTTTAGAGTGCTATAGTCCTCATTATAAATTAATTGTACAGACCTGACATTTTATTCAGGAAGCGACGAGGGAACATCAAACAGCATGTCACATTCTATCCTCCGTCAGGAAGCGACGAGGGAATATCAAACAGCATGTCACATTCTATCCTCCGTCAGGAAGCGACGAGGGAACATCAAACAGCATGTCACATTCTATCCTCCGTCTGGAGTTACTAACTTTTTAGTTTGCGAACATACCAAGTTCGGGAAATCCTTTCTAATTGCTGCCCTAAAGCAAGGTCTAGTGGATTTTATGTTTTGTCTAGATAATTATAGTCGACCAAAAAACAGTTCTTATAAAATGTGTAATGAGTTATATTATACACGGTGCTACGCAGACCATGTAGCGAAATATACAGAGAATATTCAAAATACATTATGACCACAAAGCGACAAGGAGCACAACCTGATCCATAACAACCTGTTACAAAAGCAGAGTTGGTTTTCAGGCTCAGGCTGCGAAGTGACCTCGCTTGCGTATCCATTAAATGCACTTCCACTATATTTAGTGGGATTCATTTCATTAGTTTGGTGGCGTTTCACTCAACATAAACAGTTGTTGAGGTCCATCGTATATCTAGTAACTGCACAAATCTACATTGGGTATGATATTATCAATGTTATACGATGTATTGCCATCGGGCTTTATCTATGTTCATGCAAACCTGTCTCCTGTGTGCACGCCAACTCCAGTACATGCATGACGGGATTGAATGATCAGTCTTAAATGCTGAAAAGGAACACATCACTCCATGGAATCCCTACGTCAGCTCCCTCATGATGGTTGATCCAGGTTTGTTGCGTCACATTATATTCAAATAAATTTGTAAGATACAAGTAGGTTTTATGAAACATTCCCGGCTCTCTCCGAACTGGCCCTGAAATGCTGTGAACAGCTGATAACACCCACAGAGACCTATTCTTGTATATCGCCTGAATATGGGAGAGAGGCTTGGGGAGTTTGGTGGAAGAGGTCCACTGCTGAGTATGACCATTGTAAAATGAAACAGCATCAGAGAGGTTATAAAAACGACGGTTCCGTTTTGAGTTATAACCTGTCACACCACCTAGCATGTACACTCCATTAGATGTGGAAACTAGACCAGGTGCCGAGTGGGCTTCTGTACTCCGAACAATCCGTGCCCATCTACGTGCAGAAGGATCGAACGTCTCACTAATATCCAGTATACCTTGGCCACTCTGCCCCCCCGCATATCATTACCTTCCCACCCACACAAGCCATCTGGTGCTCATACCGTGTATAGGTCATATTTGGTTCTTGTTGTACCGAGATAGGAGACATTATGGCCCCTTTGGCCACCAGACTTAACATTATTTTATATGTTTTCTTCCCATTTAAAGAGCGGCCACCACTTATATACAGTCTCCCCTTACAATATACCATTGACGCGCCCTGGGATCTGTACGTCGTGTCTATCGGTAATCCATTTCCCCATTGTCTGCTGGCCACGTCTAAAAAGTAGAGAATCATATCTCTAGTGTCCACTACATATACCTTGCCGTAACACAGCCGCAACACAGACACGGTAACTACGGTCCAGTGTGGTGCTATGGATTTCTTTTGGTACAGAATCTATGACTTTCCAGCATGTAAAGAAAGTCCGGCTCCGGAAAGTTTTCAATACTCCCCTGTCAAAGTCAATCACGCCTACTCCTCCCAGGGTTAGCGCCTAAAAAATGACAACATTTGCCACAAAAAATATTGGTTATTCTGGAATTATGAATGCTTAATGTTTATTATCACGTGTATTTCTGCTCCAGGATTCTAAACACGCACCACATCTCCTATTCGCAGAACGAACTATTACTAACTAAATAGCGCTGCCATAATTCCTGCTTCCTTTTGCCAATATAGGTTTTTTTATTTGTTCATCTCCGCCACAAATAACATGAAAGGTATCATAATATATACATCTTTTATACACATGCATGATATTTCTCGTTTGGCAAAAAAAAAACATGGCGGAAAAAATAACATTTGCTCTTAAACACACGAACAATCGCGACACGAATCTTGACAGTCTACTTATGTTTTATTGACATAATTATATATTTTGATGTAACAGGCCGCATAAATATAATTTCTCAATAAGCCTTAAAGCAACGTAACACCAACATACCAAATGCTGCCTTGCTATAATTGTGTAGGCAAAAATTATAATCCAGACAATGACGAATGGAACTGCCTTTGCTTGGTTTGTTTCCGGTAGTTTTGGACTGAATGATTTGCTCGCTTGCAGAGTCCAATCTAGAACTTCACCCTAGGACAGAAGATATTAGGTGAGTCTTTGCAGCTGAAATGAAATACGTTGTCACATTCTGTAATTTTTCGATGGCAGTGTATTTATCTTGATCGTGATCGCGCATATAATGTTTGTATGTAAACGCCATTGAACACCTTCGCAGGTACAATTGTATAGAGCAAATACTAGATGTCCAGCCCCCAGGCACTCCTAATTACATACCGCCACATGTCACATGCTAAACTATTGTAAAAAGAGAGTAACTAGTAAGCATACTAAACTGTTGTAGGAAGCCTGTTTCTAGAAAGCTACTAGAAAGAAATATGTTGCCTTATAACCCAAACAACAGAATAAAACTTTACTATGCCGTGTTGAAAAAAAGAGTTAATATACGACATTAGCAACTGTAATGAATTCTGTTTTCCAGAAAATAGTCTTATTTAGATTGCTGTGTTGCGGATGACTGGAACGAGCTATTGAATCATGATACTCTTATGATTTATGGTTAAATATAAGTCTTAAATCGAAGGTACCTAAATGAACATTTATGTGGTTGATGTGTTATGGGGTCAATGCGGCCTTGACGTGCATACATTGAAAAACAAATCATTTCACTGATGACAAAATGTGGCTTATTTCCCTTCAATTTCGAACTTTGTTTTAATCCCGAAATATAGAAAAAAAACTTTGTAAGCACTCTTCTATTTGGGAAACTCAAAACCATCTTTATAGCATCGAATCGATTAACATAAAGAAGACGTTGCCTTTATATTGGAGAACAGCCCCTTTAACTGAGATTACTCCTTACCGAGGAATACGGGTCCAGCTGCTAGCTTCAGAGCCGCGTGGGTCTCTTTATTTAAGTTCTGACATATACCTATATGCAACCGAGTATGACACTTAAATCGCCACAATCAGCGGGAACTGAAAATGTCTAGCGCAGCCGCCCGAGGGATTCCTCTTCAGTTTGGCATTAAATATACAAGATATTAATTAATTTTCATTAATACACGACGTGTTACGGTCTAGTATGTGTGCATGGGTGAATCGTGCCGTATACATAAATCGGCTTCGGAGAGGGGGGGTAACTTACGGAACCAAAGTTACTCCCATGCTAACATGCAGGAAAGGGTTTGTTTATAGGGACAAACGCAAGGGTCCTCGTCGATTTATATACAGTGAAACCTGTCTTTAAGACCACCTGAGAAATAGGGACAACCTGGGAATAAGGGACAACTACTTCAGCCCCTAGGCCTATTCAGTACATAGAAATTCTTATAGACCTGAGAAATAAGACCACCTCAGAATTAGAACAGTTTTTCACAGTCCCTTGGGTGTCCCTAATTCCTAGGTTCCATTGTATAGGGTATGTTTGTCGTAGTTACCACTGTGATAGGATATTTGGCATTTCTGAAGAATGATATTACCACTCTTCTAGCTCATGTGCTATGTATCTGCTCTATTGACATTGCCTGGCTGCATTAAGCTTCATAATACAGACTTGAGAAGTTATATAACACTTTAATGTCAACGGTGCATTTACTATGTGCTTACTACGGCGGCCCACTGAGTCCTTCTTTGCGTCGGCCTTCAAACTACATTCTGACATCAAATGGCTTTACGCGAATCTGTAGCAGTAGTTTGGTTGAAATACGCATTTAAAATGCATATGGAACACGTTAAAAGTATATAATGTATACTTACGAAGTTCGTTGGTGTTTGAAATCCGATTCCAGCAATAAAGATGGCCACTACAACAGCTAGGAAGAGTAGACAACTGAGCGATATCGCTGATTGTATCTTACGTGTACGTGCAGATGCAGGTACATGTACCCTGTCATTCCCACGCTCACATGCAATCTAGAAAGAAAGAGTTAGCAAAGAATTTGTAAATCCGCCATCCCTCCGTCCGTAAAAGGCATTTATCAGAATTCACCAAGTCGGCTAAAACGTCAATTCTTTTTATATGTAAATTTTCAATGTTAGATAAAATAGAGACTATGAGAGCGGAAGTTTCAGTCCTAATCCTCTCATATCTAAGATTGTATACCTTAACAACCAATTGTAATTATAAACATCTGGCAATGACAGGAGCACTGGCTGTTACATTTTGGCGGGGGCCTAAGCTTGATGTGGGACATCAAATTTCAAAGAGCTGCTCGTCCCATTGAGTTTGTTCATTACCACGCTGGAATAAGGACTTATGTGTACATTAGCAGTTAGGTTCCATAAATGTCTATTACGTTTCGTTTCGTGGCGTTTTCCATATTTTGACATTTTTATAAATAAGCTTTAGGTCAGATAAGATGAAACTTTATTTAAAGTCGGATTGGGTTTTTTAACAATAAAAACATTAGTGACCAGCTTTATTGATCAACATGACAGAGATGGAACCGTATGACGAAACAGATTGGACTGATATAAGATAAAGATAAGATTTATTTGCCCTCGCAACCGCAAGGTTAAATTAACGATGGCAATTTGCAATAAAACTACAAACATGACATATTACGGTAACATATCATACATACATTTGTAAGAAATACAAGAGGCCCAGGGGCCTTGACGCTCTGCTTGGTCACTTGCGGTATAAACTTACCGGTAGCAGTACAAATAAGATTGCTGAAAAATTATCGGTAAGTCAAAAGTAGACACCAGGATGGCAAAATTGGAAAGGCACCAATAATAACCCAAAACCTTAAACACAGTGATAAGTAC
>JAAUYG010009562.1_pt1 | contig 10675 bp, 11 predicted proteins | sample 7278091 | NCBI WGS metagenome assembly JAAUYG01 (sample SAMN14350201, study PRJNA611818) | marine sediment metagenome | isolation source: surface marine sediment (0.6m) | place: French Polynesia: Moorea | collected 2018-08
AAATAAAAAGCGATCGCTTTATTAATAAAGCGATCGCTTTTTAGCAAGTAGCAAGTAGCAAGTAGCAAGTAACAAGTAACAAGTAGCAAGTAGTCACAATTAATCGGTTATTGCTAATTTAGATTATTGTTTTTTGTACTTCATTTAATTATTTTCAATGAATAAATTTAAGAAACGATACTTTCAATGAAGAAATAATTACTTTATTTTGGTAGGTCTTTTGGCAGGTTAAATAATGTTAGAATTCCCCATATAGCTAGGGGTGCCTAAAGATCAAGGCTGAGATATACCCTAAGAACCTGAGACTGGTTAGCACCAGCGTAGGGAAGCTGTTTATTAAGGGAAAAAAATATGAGAACGGAATGGGTTGCCAAGCGGAGAGGACAGGGCAATGTGTCCCAGATGCACTATGCGCGTCAGGGAATCATTACCGAGGAAATGCATTATGTCGCCACCAGAGAACGCTTGCCAGCAGACTTAATTCGCGATGAAGTTGCTAGGGGCAGAATGATTATTCCTGCCAATATCAATCACACCAACCTAGAACCGATGTGTATTGGTATTGCTTCTAGCTGCAAAGTAAATGCTAATATTGGGGCTTCTCCTAATTCTTCTGATATTCAAGAAGAAGTTGCTAAGCTTGACCTAGCAGTTAAATACGGTGCCGATACTCTCATGGATTTATCCACAGGGGGCGGTAACTTAGATGAAATTCGCACAGCAATAATTAATGCATCACCGATCCCCATTGGTACTGTGCCAATTTATCAGGCATTAGAAAGCGTACACGGTGACATGGACAAGCTATGTGCTGATGACTTTCTCCATATTATTGAAAAACACGCTCAACAGGGCGTCGACTATATGACTATTCATGCAGGTATCTTAATTGAACATCTGCCTTTAGTTAAAAATCGTTTGACAGGAATTGTCTCTCGTGGTGGCGGAATCATCGCTAGATGGATGCTACACCATCACAAGCAAAATCCTCTTTACACTCATTTTGATGATATTATCGAAATCTTTAAAAAATATGATGTTTCTTTCAGTTTAGGAGATTCCTTGCGTCCTGGCTGTACCCATGATGCTAGTGATCAAGCCCAGTTAGCCGAACTTAAAACTCTTGGAAAACTAACCCGCCGCGCCTGGGAACATGATGTACAGGTGATGGTAGAAGGCCCTGGTCATGTACCAATGGATCAAATTGAATTTAACGTTAAAAAACAGATGGAGGAGTGTAGCGAAGCACCTTTTTATGTTTTAGGGCCATTGGTAACTGATATTGCACCTGGTTATGACCATATCACTAGTGCGATCGGTGCGGCAATGGCTGGTTGGTATGGGACAGCAATGCTGTGTTATGTTACACCCAAAGAACATTTAGGCCTACCCAACGCCGAAGATGTGCGTAATGGTTTAATTGCCTATAAAATTGCGGCTCATGCAGCAGATATTGCTCGTCATCGTCATGGTGCTAGAGATCGGGATGATGAACTGTCTAAAGCACGGTATAATTTTGATTGGGAAAAACAGTTTGAATTGTCTCTCGACCCTGAAAGGGCTAGAGAATATCATGACGCAACTTTACCAGCAGATATTTATAAAACAGCCGAATTCTGTTCTATGTGTGGTCCGAAATTCTGTCCTATGCAAACCAAAGTTGATGCCGATGCTTTGACTGAATTAGAAAAATTCTTGGCACAAGAAGAAGAGAAGAAAACCGTGGTTCAAAGTTAAACATTGAAAAGATGTAAGATTCTCGATGAATAAGGAATAAGGAATAAGTTTTTTCCTTGTTCCTTAATTTTTTAAGTAAGATCAATCGAACGACAGCAGTGGGTTGGAATAGATGTTTTTGACACTCCGCCGAATAGAATTCGGCGGATTCTTAGTTCACCGACAGAGCTTACCACTGAATGCTTGCGCTTTCAGTACCAGAGGCTCTCATCTCCCTAAGCGTTACCCACGCTTAGCAGGCTGTTTGGGTATGCCCTACCCTACAGTTTCCTGAAATGGAAAATTCTATGTACCTCTGGTTTAATCCTTAAAGATTTTACACAGTCAACCGCCCATCGCTTCCGCTTAGGCGGTAAGCGTGGGCTTGCTAGTCCCAGCTAGCAACTAAGGGTTGCACTACAGCGCGTAGTCTAGATCTGGTACACACTGCCAGCTACTTCCCTCGGTTGGTTTATCTGTAAGGTTACTGGGAGTAACCGCTTGTAGAAAGGACATCTTGATCTAGGTGCTGGAAGGGACATACAACTTACATAGGGTTATACCTAATGAAAAAACAACCAACAATTCGAGTACCAGTTTTATCACTTTCGGGTGAACTACTAATGCCCACAACTAGCGCAAGAGCGAGGAAGTGGTTAGCTTCAGGCAAAGCTAAACCAGTTTGGAACGACCTGAATATATTTTGCGTTCAGCTACTTGTCGAACCCAGTGGTACTAAAACTCAAGACATCGCAGTGGGTATCGATCCAGGGAAGCTCTTTAGTGGGATAGCAGCAACTAGTAAAAAAGCTGTACTATTTACTGCTCATTTGGTTCTACCATTCAAACGAGTCATAACCAGAAAGCAAGCTCAAAAAATACTGCGTCGTGCCAGAAGAGGAAGACGTATTAATAGAAATATTCCTTTTGCTCAAAGAGCGCATAGGGAAAAAAGATTTAACAATCGAAGAGGAAATAAACTTCCCCCTTCAATTCGTGCTAATCGTCAGCTAGAGCTAAGAATCGTACAAGAACTAGTCAAGCTATTCCCTGTAACTGAAATAGTTTACGAATACCTAAAAGCTAGAGGCAACAAAAGCTTTAGCCCTGTCATGGTTGGACAGAAGTGGATGTTAGAACAATTATCTAATATCGCTCCTACTCATTCTTTAGAAGGTTGGAAAACTAGCATTCTTAGAAAACAGCTAGGTCTAGAAAAGAACAAAGATGATAAGTCTATTCAAGATCTAACTACTCACGCAGTGGATGCAATAGCTCTTGGTGCTAGTAGATTTATGCGATACAAGGCTTTTCATACTGCTAATTCCAGGGGTCATCATTGGGTTGGCTCAGTGGAATTAACCGATAGTTCATTCAAAGTAATAGCTCGTCCTCAATTATATCGAAGACAGTTGCACTTTGAGAATCCAAGTAAAGGAAGAACTAGAAAACGTAAAGGCGGAACAGTTACGCCTTTTGGATTCAGAAGTGGCAATCTAGTTCGAGCAACCAAGGGAAAGAAAACTGTCAAAGGGTACATTGGCGGTTATTCTGAACCGAATAAAGTGATTAGTATTTATGACGTTAATTGGAAGAGATTGGGTCAATTTTCAGTTTCAAAAACACAGTTATTAAGAAGGAGTAATGGGCTATGCGTTGTTTAACCCTGTCCGCAATTCCTCCACAGCACCTCCGCTGCGCGGTAGGTGTGGGACTCCTTGCGGTTGAAGTTGAAGGTCTTTCTCAATGTAACCCCATATCTTTAGTTTTCATGGTGCAATTGATATCGATTAGATATCTAGGTTTTTTAAGAGGTTGATTACCTTTGCCTCTAATACATAAAATACAGGAGCTTAAACCTTTGTTGTATAAAGATTTGGTGTCGAAAGTGTATATTCTGACGGACGTTTTAACGTCCGAGTTGCGAAGCAAAACCGTTGCGGAGGTTCCCTCCGTTGAGGTTATTGCTGAGGGCGGCTTATCCCCCCGTCATTCATGCGGGGGATAAGCCGCCCGCTTTTTACCTGTCAATCTATACCAGACCCTCCTAAATAACTGGAGACTGTTGTTGTGGCAGGGGGTAGGGGTTAGGTTTTAGGGTGTAGGGGAAATAAGAGTTTCCAGTTTTTTATTAATTAGAATAAATTGCTTCATCTCTCTCATTACTTTTGAGAAATGGTATTAGTTTTTTGATGCACTACTCAATATTTAAAGAAGTACGAACAACTTCTAAAGGGGTTTCCCATAGAGTATTCCATTGAATGCCAAACAGAGGGTTTGCCTTCTGTGCCATTGTCCATCCTTGAGTAATGGCATCTATATACTTACCAGTCGTTTCGATGTCATAAACGAGCGCTTTAAGTAAGTTTTTTGCTAGTAAAGCTGACCAAAAACGAGAGGCATAAAGCTGTGCCACATAAAATGCCTCTAGCTGAATTTCGCCAATTATACTTGTGTCAAAACCTGTAACAACGTGCCAAAGATCGTGGGTTTCTCTTATATGAGCCAGAAAAAACTGGTAATCACTATCGACAATGCTACCTTGTAATGGCATCAAACCATTCTTCATCATGTGGTTAGCGTAAATATAGCCCAGTGTATTTTGAGGTAAGGATATTAGTTGTGGTAGAATAACGTTTCCTAAACGGGGACGTTCAAGAAATGCTTGTTTTCCCTGTTGATGACGAGAAACAAATTCAATCATCAGCTTTAAACTCTTAGCATCATTGAGAGTGCTTGAAAGTTGAGCGATCGCCTCAAAGTCTCCATCTGGTGCTTTCACCATGTTGAAAAAGCTTTCAAATGCCTTATCTTGCCACTGTTGCTCTGCATCTATTATGGTCTGCATAAAATTTTCTTAGCCAACTTTGGTCACTCTTTTCTATTTTCTCATCATTTGTAAACTATCTCCTGCTTTTAAGCATTAGGGTTTTAGATGATTGTACATAGTAAACAAACCTTGTGCTATCTCGACTTTCTTTAAATGATCGTTGCTCAATTTTTTAGTTAATCTTTAATCAGTAGTGTTCTGTCAATTAATTAATTAATGATGGGTAAAACTATTAAAATTCTCTTCCTTGTCCCCTTGTCTCCCTAGTCTTCCTTGTCCTACCTTAACCCATCAATTCAAACTTGATGAGCTACTAGTTGCTAGTCGCTAAATGTTAAATGTTATATGTGTAGCTCACTCCTACAAGAATTGCTATATAGTAAGTCAAATGGCTAAATTGTTTAGTATGATATGCACTCTTATTCCTTAATCTCGCCAGCGAAAATCAATCTTTATTTAGAGATTATTGGCGATCGCCCTGACGGATTTCACGAACTGGTCATGATTCTGCAAAGCATTGAATTAGCAGATCGTTTAGATATTAAACCCAGTGATACTCAAGACATTTATATTCACTGCGATCATCCCCAAGTACCTACAGATGAAACTAACCTAGCCTATCGTGCGGCTCAGCTAATGTGCGACGTTTTTCCTGATGTTTATGCTAACTATGGCGGTGTCAGTATCAAAATTGAGAAAAATATTCCTGTGGCAGCGGGACTAGCGGGAGGTTCAGGTAATGCAGCAGCGGTATTGGTAGGAATCAATATGATGTGGGAGCTTGGATTAACTCAACCCGAATTACAAGAGTTAGCCGCCAAATTAGGCTCAGATATTCCATTTTGCGTTTCTGGAGGGACGGCGATCGCCACTGGTAGAGGTGAAAAATTAGACGCACTGAAAGATTTAGATAATATCTGGGTGGTTTTAGCTAAGTACGATAATATTAGCGTTTCTACTCCCTGGGCATATAAAACCTATCGTCAGCAATATAGTGAATCCTATGTTTCCGATGCGGAGGGAATTAAGTCTCGCACAGCCAAAGTCCGTTCTAGCCCTCTAGTTCATGCTATAAGTTATAAAGATAGCAGCAAGATCGGCGAACTTTTAAATAACGATTTAGAAAAAGTGGTCTTGCCAGAATATCCTCAGGTAGGAGAGCTAAAATCGGCTTTTCCCACCCAGGATGTATTGGGAACAATGATGTCGGGTTCTGGCCCTACAGTGTTTGCGCTGTGTGAATCAGAGTCAAAAGCGATCGCCGTTAAGCAGCAGGTGAGAACCCAAATTACCGATCCGCAACTCAATTTTTGGGTAACAAAACTGTCTAGCAGTGGTATTCAAATTCAATCTTCAACCTAGATCTCTGTTTTAGGAATACATAATTTAGGAATACATTTAGGAATACATACAAAATTGACTATTATTGATAATTGCTTCTCCATGATCTGGCACCCAAGCTACCCTTTCTGATTCTGAGTGCTTACACAAAATTAATGCCTCATCATGACTATAAGGATTGGGCAATTCTAGCAGCTTGACCCAAGTATCTGTTAAATGTAGTTCAGTTGCTATCTCAATAGACAAGTCAGATTGTAGAGAACACCATTGAGGAGTTGTCGGAAAAGAATCTAAAACTGTATTTGCCATTTTTCTTTCAGGGTTAAAGTGATTAGAATACCCTTCGACAAGATGCTTCGATACTTACGCTAGATACTTATCGACTGTATTTTTGCCTCCCACAATAATTATCAGTAGCTAATTTGCCATAAAATAGCACTTGTTAATGGGTAATTTGCATATATATTCTGTATCCAGAGTTACAAAAAAGAGGAGTTCCCGTCAAGAAAATGTTTGAGAAATTTACAACTAGAAATAAAATTTCTTTGCGATCGAAAATAAAGCTAAAAATATGACTCAGCCAGAAGCACTACATAATTTGCTCCAGGCGATCGCTGCTGGCGATATTAGCCCCGAAACTGCCCTGGAAAAGCTTAAACACTTACCCTTTGAATCTGTGGATGAATTTGCCAAAATAGACCATCATCGACAACTAAGAACAGGCTTTCCTGAAGTTATTTGGGGGGCAGATAAAACCCCAGAACAAATTATTCAGATTATTACTGCCATGAGACGAAATACCAAGGTAGTGATGGCAACTCGCATTGAAGCAGAGATATATCAACAACTAAAAACAGCTATTCCCGATTTAATTTATTATTCTACTGCCCGTATTTGCACCTTGTCTGCGCCTCAAGCCCCAACTCAAATCGGTACTATTTCCATTCTCACTGCTGGTACTGCCGATCTACCCGTTGCCGAGGAAGCAGCTATTACCGCCGAATTGTGTGGTTTTGCCGTTACTCGCCTTTGGGATGTGGGAGTTGCTGGAATTCAACGTTTGTTGAGTCATCGCCAGGTTGTTTATGAAGCCGATGTTTTGATTGTGGTAGCGGGCATGGAAGGAGCTTTACCCAGTGTCGTTGCAGGTATGGCAGATTGTCCCGTAATTGGAGTGCCTACCAGCGTCGGTTATGGAGCAAGCTTTGGTGGAGTTGCGCCATTATTAACTATGCTAAATTCTTGTGCTGCGGGTATTGGAGTGGTAAATATAGACAATGGCTTTGGGGCAGCTATTCTTGCTGGGCAGATATTACGCACTGCCAGAAAAATTGGTGTTGCCGATAGTGGTTAAGTAGGTGGGTCAAATTAATTAGGAAGATAGTTTGCTCAAAAAGTAGCAAGTAGCAAGTAGCAAGTGCTAATCAGTGAATTTAGATTATTTCCGTTTTATATTTAATTCCGCCTACCTACCTACTTAATTATTATTTTGCAAAATAATAAATTAAATAATAAATTAAAGGTGCCAAAGCGATCGCTGGTAAAAAAGAACCAACTCGTATTTTGACGATCTCTAATAAATTACAGCCAATTGCCATAATCATTAACCCACCAACCCCAGTAATAATAAACAGATAAGGATTATTATTAGAATCAGGAACAGTATCAGCAATTAATCCTGCAATCAAAGATAATCCACCCTGATAAACTAATATGGTTAAAGTCGAAAAACCGACACCGACACCATAAATATTGGCTAGGGCAATGGAAATTATTCCATCCATAGTTGCTTTAAGAGTTAACAGGGTATTATCACCATTTAGACCATTATTAAAGCTACCAATCAAAGTCATTGGACCGATACAAAATAATAAACTGCTAGCAACAAAACCCTCAGTAAACAATCCTTTGCCCCGAAATTTCTTTTTGAGCCAATCTCCAACCGCAGCCAACTTTTCTTCGATTTGTAACCATTCACCCAGTACACCACCCAATACTATCGCTAAAAGTCCCAGCACCGCTCCATCTATACCACTAGCCTGTACTTTACTCATACTGTTTGCCATGCTTAAGCCGATCCAAATTGTTAGTAAGCCAATGCCTTGAGTGATAATAGTTTGGATCTTTGATGAAAGACGATCTTTAAAGATTAAACCTAAACTTGTACCGATCATCACGGTAAAAATATTAATCCAAGTCCCACTGGTTTTTGCCCAAACGTCTAAGCTCATAATAAGTAAAACTAGTTATCAAGGAATGAATCGAGAATTTTATATATTGCGACATTGCCAAGCAACAGGGCAAGCAGCAGATGCACAATTGACTGAAACAGGAAAACAACAGGCAATTGACTTGATTAATGGCTTAAGTGATATTAATCTCAAACGTATTATTTCAAGCCCATATACAAGAGCTATTCAATCAATTGCTCCTTTAGCAGAATATCTTAATTTGCCAGTAGAATTAGATTCTAGGTTAATTGAACGGATATTAAGTCCAACTCCACTCGATGATTGGAGAAAATCTCTTAGAGATACATTTGAAAACTTAGATTTGTATTTTGAAGGCGGTGAATCGAGTCGAGCACCAATGCAGCGTGGTTTAGCTGTAGTTAATGAAGTATTAAAACAAACAACAGATACAGATCGTTTTTTGCTTGTTACCCATGGCAATTTAATGGCATTACTTTTGAAACATTTTGAGCGGCGCATTGGTTTTGATGACTGGCAAAATTTAAGTAATCCCGATATTTATCGTGTTCGTTTTACTCAACAACAAGTCCAGGTTATTCGTGTTTATTCTGATAAATAGTCTAAGAAGATCTTTGTGAAGGAAGAATCCAACTTTTTTAGTGTTAACGTCAAAGCGATCGCTGATAAAAAAGAACCAACTCGTATTTTGACGATCTAGACAATCTTTGACATACTCCCCGCACCTGAAGGTGCGGGGATTCTGGGATCAAACAACACTTGCTACCTGTGGCAGTCTTACGGTGTCTAACCCAAGAGAAGATGCCCCTTCTCTTTGAAGATTAACTGAAGCGTTTAAATCTCTTTGAATGCCTTTGGTATTACAGCTAGGACAATCCCAAAATCTATCTTTTAGACTCAATTCTTGGTGAATATACCCACAGTGAGAACAGGTCTTAGAACTCGGATAGTAGCGATTTACAAAGTGAACTACTTTTCCTTTGATAGCTGCAACAGTTTGTAGGATTTCTAAAAAGGTAGCAAAACTTAAATCGCTAACTTTTCGACCCCACAACCGTTTCATACCATCTAAGTTCAAATCTTCAAATATTAGTACATCGTATTTATTAGTCAAATCATGTGCCAATTTCCAAAACCAATCACGACGCTGATTAGAAATATCTTCATAAACCCGATTTAGGTGGTCTTTGGCTTTGTACCAATTATTTGAACCTTTTTTCTTACTTGATAGATTACGACTAGCTGCTTTTAGCCTATTTCTAGAGGAGTTGAAAAATAAAGGAGACTCAATAGCTGAATTGTCACTCGCTGTTAGAAATGTTCGTAGCCCATAGTCGAAGCCTGCTATTTTACCAGTCACTACTCCGAAAGATTTATCTACATAATTAGTCACAACTAAGATCAACAGTTCGCCCAAGTTATTTCTTTTAACAGTTAGTGTTTTAACTTTTCCCTGTATTTCCCGACTTTTTGAAAACTTATAAACTCTATTGCCAATGCGTATTTTATTGCCAGACAAAAACTTATATCCAGCTTGCTTAAGCGTGAAACTTTTATACTTCCTAGTTTTTTTAAAGCTAGGCGGTCTCGTCCCTTTCTTAAACTGCTGAAAGAAAAGTTTGTAGGCTTTGTCTATTCGCTGACAAATATCTTGCACAGCTTGAGAACCTACTTGTTGCCAATATTTAATACGTTTTCGCAGCTTGGCAATATGCCTCATCAATTTGTACACATTCAAGTGTTTACCAAACATTTTGTAGTATCGCTTATGCAAAGCAATACACTTATTGTAGATACTTCCGCTAGCGTTTATTTGCCAATGGATGCATCTATTTTGCTTGGTTCTGTATAACTTGAATTTATAAGTTTTCATCTGCGAAGCGTTATCCTTGAGGATTCACTTATTTTATCATGAATGTAGTACGTAAAGCAGTCATGAATGACGGGGCCCCAGACCCAATTATTTTGGTAATAAATCGCTAAAATAATTGCTTTTCATTCTTTGGCAATAATTACGTAAAGTTTCGCGATCGCGAGCAAAAATATTCAGGGGACATTCAATAGGTACATCAATTAGGTTGGCTAAAAAAGAATAGGCGACCGCATCATAAGAAGATGGTTGTTTGCCAAAAAGATAAGGTTGCTCACCCAAAATAGTTGCTACTGCATCAATATCTTTCTTCCCAAATGCATAAATTTCATCAGGGGTAAATTTACCAATTCCATTGGAATTAAGAGTAGCAGCAATGCGTTTTTTATTTCTTGTTGCCAATATAGGAAATATGATGTTAAGGGGAAAAGGAATTAAATCAAGGAACATATTTTTGAAAGAGGGGAAATAGCGTTCATCAAGCCAACGACTGTAGACAATACACCATCTCAAACGTTCTTCTAGCATAATATTAACTGCATGACCGATGGCTAATTGTTGTTGATTTAAATGATCATTTAGAGTTAGAGAAAAATGTGAGGTGAGATATTCAATAATATGGCTTGAGTCAGGAATCTTTTGTCCTTGATGAATAATATATGGTAGTTTTCCCTTTGGTGCTTGAGCGGAATTAAGTATTTCTTCAAT
>JAAUYG010149598.1_pt1 | contig 10674 bp, 5 predicted proteins | sample 7278091 | NCBI WGS metagenome assembly JAAUYG01 (sample SAMN14350201, study PRJNA611818) | marine sediment metagenome | isolation source: surface marine sediment (0.6m) | place: French Polynesia: Moorea | collected 2018-08
CCCCCCCCCCCCCCCCCCCCCCCCCCCCCCCCCCCCCACATGAAATAAATAAAATCAAATAAACAATACACTGGGCAGATGTGATTTCCATTGTTGGATATTAGGTTGTAAAAGTAGGGTCGCAGGTGTGGTAATAGCAACATGATCTAACATGGGGGCGAACGATGCTATGAGTCCTGAGTTTTAGCAGTTGCGAAATATTTCTGAGCCGTGCTGGCGAGTCAGTTGCATGAACTGAATCAACGTTCCCCATTGGCCGGCACTGAAAGAGATAACACTGCGACATCTCTGTCTAGTTATTTTATTCATTATTGCATCCGGATCTTGTCACCCATGAATTTATTCCAATTATCATAATTCATGTGCCATTGTCGCCCAAGTATTTTTTCCTGTTACTAGTGCTACAATTATACAGATGCTACATAAGTTTATTTCTGTTGTATTTCGTTCTTTGTTTCTTCTTTTTCTTACCTTCCCGTCTCCGCTTCCTCGTTCATCGTAAGTAATAGTGAAACGTAGTTGTAATGCAGCTTAGACACCTAGAACATTCCTGTTGGATCATGCCCCATCACGCAACAACAAGTCAATTCTTACGGATTTTATTCATTGACTCTGCATATTACTAGCAACCCCTGAGATAACCAGACACAGGCAAAAGTATGTTTTTTTTCTGATAACATGCTAAAATCCTAAATACGTGGAAAACTCAAACCATATGTGCAATATTAGTATTTAATCCTGTCACGTATGTAGCGATCCCATCGGTTTCAGTTATTTCTCGATCCAATACTGAGAGTCGGACGGCGTATCGGATGATCTCGGGCCGTTACCCGTATACTGATTCAGTCTCGTGAACGCTGCCCATGCTGTGCTGTTAATGAGTTCTGACCGTAAAGAGAGCAACTCCATGACAGTGCAAGACATAACTGACAGTCTGAAGAAGCTCCCTTGATTGCCAGACTCCGTTCTATCTCTCATGGTCCGGGCGCCCCTTCTACCGTCTGTTAGGATGGCTGTATAACTCTTGGAAACTCTTAAGTTACGTAATATTCAGCATAGTATGTACATGTACGTGGGTTCTGCTCCGGAAAACGTTTCCTCCTTCAACAACATGTTCTTAATTTTACTAATAACCACTGATGCTCTTTTACAAATTTATTTTGCTACGTTTAACAGATTTCAATTTCCTAAACAGATCATTAACCCTAGCTAGGATAGGTCATTCTAAGTGGCGTTGGCTCATAGAAAGTGGGAAAGAACGACAATGTTAATTGCAGAATGAAATTCACGACTAAATCAGGCCAACAGGCAGTCCACAGCACTAACTTATCGCATTTCTGACCGGAACGCACCAGCCCCATGCATTTATAGATGGCTTTACAATCCGACAGCGGATGTCTCGCAATCATGGACATTTTGTTCTGTCATTCCGTTTACAAGCACGACGACACACTGATATATACACACTTTCCGCATTGCTGGCATTATAATGCAACAAGGATTGAAGTAACTGGATTCCAGTGAATTATATAACAGTTCCACCGACAGTCACAAACAGGAACACTTACGCCCAAAGCTTCCAGCCGCCTCTCCTGGAGTCAGTCAAGTCCCGACACTGACAGCACCGGGGTTGGGACTGTCCCCATGCAGTTTTCCTGATTGATATACCTCCAGGTCATTAAACCAGACACCCAGGACCTTGAACAGAACAATCGCCGATTCGTTGCAATCATGGGGTTTAGTCTATCGGACGGTTAGTCACCACATTACTATTCGACTGGCCCAGTACAAAATGCAGTGTGCATTTAGGCAACTTGATTCGCCACGACTGCAGACACAATGGGCCGCTTGAATAGCCCTGCTTTCGTTCCATATCTAGGGGGTGGTCAGACTTGATATCCGGGAAGTTGTCAGTCTGTACTGGCTGGCGCCCAGCAGGGGGAGGAGGCGTCAACTCAGGGCTATCCAAGCTGCCAGGCTGTTTATCAGACACCGCGGTTCAGGAACCGCCCCCTGGAGACTCCGATCACGGTCGGTCACGTGACTCGAGACTAATTACACGCTTAGATTAGCTGGGAAGTGGAAGTGCAAAGTACGCAATGTGGGTACATTTACAACAGCAAACCAGTGAAAAGAAATAAATTAACCTCATGAATAGCATTGCTGTAACTTTGTACTCCTGCGTTTGCACCCTCCGAGTGACGTCTCTATGATTATACACCGCTTTGGTGAATTGGGCAGCTTCAAGTATATCACGGCTATCACAATTCAATCAGTTTATGCATGCTATTCAAATTTGCCGTTTCCCAGATTCTGTTAATGATAGCCTGTTGCATATTCGGTGGTGGCGCCACTGTTACAGTCCAGTGTGTGGCTGCATGCCCATGCCCGTTTGCTGGCCTGACCTCCAGGGGAGGCGAGGTCGAACTGCTTGACAGAGCACAGAAATTACATTCAATGGCCATTCTATTTCTGCTTCGTTCTCAACTTGCAAAAAATCCAACAGAAACCTGCCCTTGCATTCTGTTTTAGCTGGTTTCTGATTACGTCCAGTGTTATCTGAACCCCGTGCTCCACAGCCGCCCGTCATTAGTAAACCGCCCACTCCATTGGAGCGGAATATATACAATGTACATGATACTGGGGTCGCAGCGCACGGTACAGCTCGCTTAGTAAGCTTGCATTAGGAAACAACAGACAATACATTACCAGTTTTAGCATGCAGTAAATCAGATCATATACAAAAGTATTGTTCACAGACACATTACGTAACGGTTAACAGCTAGGGCATATGTACACGTGGCACTAATGAAATGTTCACACAACTCCCTCTTTTAATTATCTTTTAACTGTCATATGGTCATGGATTTCTATTTTAAGTTTGGAGTCAACAAAAAACAGCCAAAATTGGAAATGCAAGATTCGGTTATGCTTGGCCCGATGAAGAAGCACTCAACGGTGAACCTCAGAGGACGACATTTAATCCCGAACTGCTGTCAATTTAATAGCATGCCCTCCTTGATGTGTGTTGATTTGTCGGATTGTTTTTTTTTTTTTTGTTTTTTTTTTCAATTTAAATCTGGCGCTATTCATCACTGATAACAAAATAACTGAAAAGACCCGGGTGAAAAGAGCACATCAGCGTAGCACTTTTTGCTGCATGAATTAAGCCTGCTCTAAACTTAACCACTTAATTGTTTATATAAAGGGTCACCTTCTGCAGAACCTCACGGGGATCATCACTTCGTGTTATTTAAACTGTGTATAACCACCTGTGTATAATTTCCGAACAGCTACATTTTCATTTCACTGAATGTTATGGTAGTCTTACCGGCTTCACTGCATACCCGGGACTGCCAGTGCATATACAGAGTAACTTGACCGGTTCCATACTACGGTGAACCTGCCCGACGCGGGGTGAACACACTAGCGTTCTAGTATTACAATAATTGGCGACTAAAGAACAAGAGTGTACATATAGCATCATATGTAAATGTGGCATATTTAAATCATATATATATGTTTCTTGCCAACCCGGTTGTACCAGTGCCGACACCAAAATATGTTCACTGACTTTATCCCAACACGCGTACTTTTCTTCTTTCTAACCAAAAACTGGGTCACATATTGTCAGAGCCGGGCCATGGATATCATATGGCGTGTATACACAGACGCCGTTTCTCATGTACGCTGCACATGTACTTACCACATATCCTGGAACATAGCAGTCAGACACACACACGATACGGGTGGGCCTTACGTAACACGGACGGTCGACCAAGAATCCAGTATATGCGATGCCACTTCCCGGATGCCGCTCGAGAAACGCTAGATGCTCTGCTTAATCTGTAGTGCTCTACATGATATGAACGACAAAATTCGGGATTCCTTCAAAAATTTGATGCATCAAGTAAACCAGCCTTCGCCACAAACCGATTTTATAAGCCCCAAGTCACAGCCCCGCGTTCACACGGTCTGGGCCTCCAGACTTCCCAGTTATAGAGCTAGCGGGCGAGTATGTAAGTGTGCATGCGGGTAGCAAGTGAGGGGAGGTGACATTCCAAAGTACAGGAGATAAAAGACCTACATGTGCCATCTCCTCCCCCCACAAGGCATCCTATTCCATATGCACCAGCAACCTGTAAAACTCCGGCTCTTAGTGTAGCACTAGGAATCATGGAATCTGAAATAAAAGTGGAGACATGCGGAAAACAGCTTATCTATCCTGACTGTGGATGTTGATTTTCTGATTAAAATCCCGCTAGTCTCCCGCTAGCTTTGCTACTATAAGCTAGCTAGTACTAAGCGGGGTTTTATTGTGATGCTGATGTGTGTGCGTTTGAGTCTGTTACGAAAATACCTTTTATAGTTAAAATGGGCTTTATTCACCTGCGACCAGTACAAATGCAGTACATATCCATATTTCTCATACACTAGGGTTCGTACACAAAGTACCTACAGTCATAAGCAGGGGTCAGTTTGGGCTAATTGGTTTAGCTGGCTTTGTGAACTTATATGCATGTACGTGGTACTATACATAATTTCTTTCAAATTGTAGCCGTTATATCTCCCCTCGGTTGTACGCTAAAAAACATATTTTCCATTTTTTTACGAGTTTTTCCGTGTTCATTAACATGGGACCCTGTGCTGTGGGAGCCTAAAATTTCAAACAGTTAAATTTAAAAATTAACATTATGGCTAATGTGAAAATGTTAACATTATAGCCAAAAATTAATTAATCGTATAGCCAAAGGGAATGAAATTATGGACTCAGGGGTTCAAGTAGAGCTTATACATTCGGTATCTTTGACCTTGTAGTGTTCAAGGTCATTTTGGGATCATTTGGTGACCTTGCTATTTTCGGGAGAGACAATTTTCAAAATGCTGCTTCTTCTTCACTTATCATGGATTCTTATTCAACCAAACTTTTAATATGTGTTCGAACGTGACCATTCACACAAAGTTACTTCTTGCAATTTTGAAATTTAAACAAAAAATGAAAAAAGTTTAAAATTTAACATTGTGGCAAATGCGAAAATGAAAAGTCTCAAATATCTCGCAGAGCAAAATGGAGTGAAATATCTGAGTCGGGGTACTAGTAGAACATTTATATGGCGTATATTTGACCTTATAGCGTTCAAGTCATTTTCGGGTCATTCGGTACACTTACAATTTTTCAGAAAATATGATTTTCTCAATGCTGCTGCTTCTACACTTATGATTTTTTTTCAATCACACTTTTAATAGTAGTCCCTCTGACAGTCCACACAAAAGGGACTTCTTGGAATTTTGAAAAAAGATTGAAATTCAACATATTGGTCAATTGGAAAATAGAAAATTGCAGATATCTTGGAAATGTCTAGTATATATAGCGAAACGGAATGAAATTTTGGATTTGGGGGTTCTAGTGCAACATATTGTGGTCAATTGGAAAATAGAAATTTGCAGATATCTTGGAAATGGCTAGTCGTATATATGGCGAAATGGAGTGAAATTTGGGACTTGGGGGTTCTAGTGCAACTTGTATGGGGTACGTTTGACCGATAGTGTTCAAGGTCATTTTGAGTCATTCGGTGTACTTGTCTCAATGATGGTCTCAGTGTAACTCGGATTGAAACGGATTGAAGTTTGGGACTCTGGAGATACTTGTAGTACGCATATGGGGTATCGTTGAACTTGTAGTTTTCAAGTCATTTTGGGATCATTCAGTGCACTTGTCTCAAACTTTATGTCAAGTAACAGCGCTGTGTAGTGTTGTTTTACTTTCGTATGTTGTGAAGGAGAGCGCCAGGCCCATGGACCTCTTGTTTTACGTTCTTGGTTGTGCTGGGTCTTTAGCTGCACATGTTAGTTTCAAATACAATATTACCATGATTACTCATCAATGGTTACACACCCGGGAATATACACAGCACTGCCCAAGGTTGTAATGTTTGGATTTCGCTCGCGACAATCGCCGCCGGAGCTCATGTAATGTCCTAAATGAATAGACCGCTGTTGGTTGCAGGGCTAGCCCGGGGTAGCAGCCCGGAGTAGCGGGCATTATCAGTTGTCACAGGAAACAGAAATTATGCCCACCAACAGATTCAGATTTTCTGGTCGATAGCACGTGCGGGTCGTTATGATAATTTGCCCTCACTGTGGTTCTGAACTATTGAACTGCCAGGACCGATCATGTGTGCTGTCCAGTGTTCAATAAAGAGGTCATCCGTCGGTGGCGATATAATTTGCTGCACTGAATTCCATACAGACAAATACCAGGTATAACTTGCTAGGAGGCGCCATTGGTTATAATGATACAAATGTGGAAATTCATATCTAATCTAACAAGAAAGACCGCTGGGACAGCGGAAAACCTCGCCTGCTCACAAATGCTCTTAGGTGACATCCAGATTAATACATTACCAGCAAATATATGCACACCGCACAGGGTTACTACCACTGAAAATATGAGTGACCTTGAATTTGACCGAATTTGACCGCTCAAGGTCAAATCTGATTGTACAGCTAGGCTCCCCGTATATGGTTTGGTATTAGTCATCCATAGTATCCTATGCACTAACTGGTCTCCTTTACATGATATATGATACTGGGTGACCATGACTTGCCATATCTGTTGGTGCCATTGGATTCCCCACATATGATTTTATGTCGGTGTTAAATGGTAGCATATGGCCCAAGTGGGCTCCTTTGCGACATGCAATCCTTTACAATCTCAGCGACCTTAATTTTGACCTTCCAAGATCATTCAAGGTCAAATGTGACTGTGCCATTACGGCCACATATGGTTTCCTGTGCCATTGGACTCCCCACGTATGGATTCCTATTAGTGTTTAATAGTAGCATATAACGTAACTCGGCTCCTTTAAAAGATATAAGATTTTGCAATATGGGTGACCTTGATTTTGACCTTTCAACAAGGTTATTCAAGTTAAAATGTGACTGTGCCATTATGCCCATATATGATAATAATAGCATATGGTATAGCCCAGCTCCTTTAAAAGATATAACTCTTCGAAATCTGAGTGACCTTAGTTTTGCCTTTCAAGGACACTCAGTGTCGAACATGGTGGTGCCGTTGGACTCCCCATATGTGGTTTCCTATTAATGTTTAACAGTAACATACGGCCTAACTCGGCTCCTTTACGATACCTCAGCTTTCAAAATATGAGTGCCCTTGAATTTGATCTTTCAAGGACACTCAAGGTCAAATCTCATGGTATCGTTGGACTTCCATATATGAAATCCTATTAGTGTTTAAAACGAGTAACCGCATGTCTCACAGTTTAACTTTTATAAGCGCTTGAAAATTTCCCCCATCCGCTGGGGGATAACCTTAATTATTCCACACACCCACACCCTCACACCCCCACACACATACACACGCTGTGACACACTCCTACCCCGTGGCCATTTTTTCTCAAAAAAGGCTAATTATTTCTTCCCTGGGTCAGATGGAAGCCCCCCCCCCCCCGCCCCAAGGACCCTTCAGATATTTTGTTCAATAAACCTTTGGGGGGGGGGGGGGTTAAGGAAACAAGACCAGCCGCACGTAGTGTTTCGCTCTACCATCATCCGTTTTCAAGATATTGCACACATATAGGATTTTCCCATTGACTCCTACGTTAAAATTTCAAAGTGGCACAAAATTTTTAATTTTTGGTAGAACACTAACATATCCATCACTTTATATTCCCGACTGCCTTATGTCTTATATATATTGGCTTAGATCAGATAAAAAACGTTAACTGTACGGGGAGTAGCGTTTTGAAATTTCCAGCGCCATGTGGTCCTGTGTTAACAAAACATTTAAAGCGCCATATATTTTTTTTTTAATTTTTGGGAGATTCAAAATATCCGTAACTTTTTATTCCCTCATGACTACCTGATTTATCATAAAGTTTAGCTCAGGTCGGATGGAAACTGGAGGAGGATTAGCGTTTTGAATTTTTGCTAACACAGGGTCCCATGATGACGAAAACGAAAAAAAAAAATGTAAAAAATTTAAAAAAGTGAAAATTAAAAAAAATGACTTGGACATATGGTGGACAGGTAGCTTCCCCCAAAAAATGTAAAAGGGTGTATCCATGCAGCAGTTTCTGAGAAACCTGAGTTAATGGATGGATGGACGGATGGATGGATGACGGACGACAGCTAGACGCCTGCACCACGACAGTAGCTCGGCTCACAAAGTCAAGCACTGCTAAAAATGCTGCATCTGTGACAGGTAATTATAAGTAATGCATATTGGGTACTTTTGAACTTAACTTTGATACTTTGACGTCAGTTGGGGTCTTGTACGTTTTTTTTTTTTTTTTTTTTTTCAAAATCCGCTTGTAATTCGGAAACTGCCATCCATAGAGTGAATTTTTCGAAAATTTGGGGCAGATGCATGAAGTGTGTCAGATGCATGAATTCCAGACTCTTGAGATTGATTTGGAGTCATTCCGAACTTAGTTGGTATGTCTGAAACCGTTAACGTTACCATAGAGAGAAAAGAATTCCAGTATCATGGTCTGTTTGGGGTAAACTTGAAAAATGGCTCGTAAGCTATGTTGCCTGTAAAGCGATATAAATTAAAATTTGGACCCCAAGGGTAGATATACGCTATGTACGAAGTAGGTTGACCTCCGTGATGTCGAGGTCACTTAACTGTGGGGGTATTTGGCTTACTGGTTCATACAAACAATAAGCCATCTTGTGTGAAGTTTGTTAGCTATGGGATAAAATATATCAGTGTTGCACATTTTAGTTGTGCTAAGTATACGTTCAGGTTAAAAATTAAATTAACAGATTCAGGTTCTCGTGGTATATCGGGTAATGTATGGTTTCTGTTGTATTAAATTTCAGTTGATTGTCAAAAAAAAAAAGAAAAATTCCCTGAACGCAGCTTTACAAACCTTCGCCACAATAACGACCAATAATGTTTCATTTTGTAGCACCAAGTGTGAGCCTTATTACATAATATGTAGTGCATGCATTTAGTTAACTGTATGAAAATTCGTTACTTTTCATGCTTTACTGTGGTGTTTTCAGCCCATAAACTATCCTGCTATGCCACAATGTGTATGGCATGGGGTATGTTTTACTTAGCCGCAACAAGGAGAATTAGGATATATATGTATATAAGTCAAGAGGATTGAAGCACTTGTTTAAAATGTATCTGCTGAGGACAAATAGCTAATTTCTGATTTTAGAGAGAATCTGATAAGCATTTGGTGCTCTGGGTACTAGAACCCTGCCTTGGTACACACACCCATGATCCGGGCCCCACACAACCTGCGGTGTGGCCTTCCCTGTGATAGTTTAATTTCTTGTCGTGCAGTGTGGGTGGGAGCCAAATTTTGCAAGTGTGGGTGTGGTGCAGGCTACCTGCAAGCATTGCGGTGACAGTGGGTGTGGTGGGGTGTGTTGTACGGGTACATTGCAGGTAAGATCATGTTAGGTGCATTAACCCACATATTGTTACAAAAATAAAGTGGTTAATTTTAATTTTTTTATTAAATAGTAAGGCTGTTGTAAAATCTTTATAAAATCACATGATCTGGATTTATTGACTTCCATCAGCTATAACCTTGTTAGCATGTTGTTATGGGCTCTTACTCTATGCCCTTGTACTGCGTACCCTTGTTTATTGCACTTGTTGGTCCTTACTACATGTATCATATTCGGACGATCTTAGCACTAAATTACACCTTAGATTCCAAGAACCTGCTTGTTTTGGGAATGCACTTGTGAACCGAAAATCAGCAGTTTGTCCGGGACCGCTAGGTAGGCACGGGTAGTGAGGGGGCTCCGTATCTTGCGGCGGCCTAGCATGCCCATAGCTCATGAATATTCAGTTGTTCGGTGGAAAGTGGTGTGGTTTCCTGTAAAGGGCATTGCTGTAAATGGGAAGGCTTTGCGTTTTCGCGTCAGACTGTGATATAGCCGTTGAAGGCTCAAGAATGCTATAGCTATGGATGTCGGAAGTGAACTCTTGCATTAGCGATCGAGTTTGGCGAAAGGACACCTGGAAGTAATACATGTAGTAAACTGTATAGGAAGTCGAAGCTATGACTAGAGAGGCTGAGAGACAGTGATTATTGCAACTGAAGCCTGGTGTCTTTCGAGACGTGAGAATTAGCGAAATAGCTGTTTATGAAGATAGGCAGAAAGTTTGTTTAACTCGGGGTTGCCTGAAGTTTGTTGACACTGTCAGAGTTGGTCTTAGGAGTCGCGTGTTGTAGCAATATATACAGTCGTTTTGCTGTAATTTGGTTTGTGACAGCTCAAAGAAATAATCAGCAAAAAGCTGAGAAGCCTCAGTCAGCGTGAAGAGCTGAATTACAAGGACTTGTTCGTGCTGGGCTCGTATGTGCCGATCACCTTTTGTGTACAGCTTGTGATGCTGTACATGTTGCTCCAGTTCTGTGTTTCCTCATGTGGAAAACATATCATCGCAGCCCTAGAGGTTGCAAAAAGTAGCAATCATGAGTCGCTAAGTCGTTCCTGATGCGACCGTGAATCTGTGCTTGTCAATGAGAAATTGCCTGTGATAGCGATTGTGCATGTAGTTTTGCGCACGGGAAGCCTGCTGATCGTGAAGCAAAGAAATAACAAGAACTAGCCGTTAAACAAGGATATAACTGTTGCATTAACTCACAGAAGAGCCAAGAACTTAACTGGATATCC
>JAAUYG010192628.1_pt1 | contig 10674 bp, 10 predicted proteins | sample 7278091 | NCBI WGS metagenome assembly JAAUYG01 (sample SAMN14350201, study PRJNA611818) | marine sediment metagenome | isolation source: surface marine sediment (0.6m) | place: French Polynesia: Moorea | collected 2018-08
AATAATAATAATAATAATAATAATAATAATAATAATAATAATAATAATAATAATAATAATAATAATAATAATAATAATAATAATTTATTCATTTGTATAGCGCAAATAAACAACATATTTCTATGCACTGCTGCAAGAGAGTGTTTATATACATGCAACAGAGTGTCTCTTGCTATATTTTTCTCTGTTTGGTTGACTGTTGATCAATTTATCTATTTTGCTGTTGACTTTTGTATATGTATGTTTTATCTACATGATGGACTCCCTCTGTGGATCCTTGAGCCAGTCGAGGATATCCATCCTGCAGGAGACCACGACTTTGTGCAGCATGGTCTGCTGACTCTCGTCCTCATCCCTGGCCTCGGCGCCCTGCTTCAGTAACAGCTCGACCACCTCCATACTACTCTCTATACAGGCCAACTGAATAGCTGGGCAATTCCCGTACTGGGGATAACAGCGGGCGTTCACGTCAGCCTCTGGGAGACAGGAAGCGGAAACGTGTCCGTTTCAGGATACAGGTACAGTAGTCCCTCTCTTAGTGACCACTCTCATCAGAGGCCACCCTCTCTAATGTGGCCACAAATTTTTACTGCTGCAACTATATTCAATGCATTTAATTCTCCCTCTCACCACAGGCCACCTGTCTAATGTGGCCACAATTTCTTGGCAAATAGGGTGGCCTTATTAGAGGGGGACTACTGTACTTTTATCTCCGCACACAAAATCACCTAGATTAACACCCAGAGACAGAGAAAACTATCCCATATTATAAAGTTGTCTTCATTCCGTGGACTAGTTATATGTAATATTACATAATTACATAGAGTCAGGGGATTATATAGCACTTAACTCAGTAACTTCTCATGTTATTTCTATTTCTCGGGTTGTCTTAAAAGAGAGCCAGGTCCAAGTACGCACACAATGGTAAATGTACAAAAAACTATTTTTCACCTATTTAATCTCTGCATGCCTCGTTGTTTACTTTTCCCAAGTAAAGACAGCCACGAGTCCATAAAACAGGAACCCAAGAGAAACGCAATAGTGCGATCATTTATTTCAATGTGCGGACGCTTCTGAAGTACTTCATTGCTATCGTAGGACTTACGCCTTGAAATGAGCGCTTGGACTACGTCTGTATCCCTCCTCTCAATGGCGTAATGCAGAGCTGTACATCCGTGTTGCCCCGGGCAGTTGACATACTGAAATGAGAGAAGGCTACGTATATATATGTATGTACATGTACTTAAGATATGCACTCCACGGTAACCGTCACGGTAACCGTAGCCTCCTAATGAGAACGGCACTGCATGTATCTATGTATGCTTTATTTGGATCAAGAACCAAGAATCTTAAAATGTACTGTAGATATGCATTGCATCAACTATCTTACAAAATTCCACATCCAAATAGAAGTCAGTGCAACCCAGGACTACCCCAAGCGTTTTATAATAACACTGTGGACCGAAAAAGTTAAAACATCACTGTTGCACAATTTAATAGATAAAACTATACATATTCTCCCGCCAGAGGTGCCCCCAAATTCAATTAGAACACTTTTCACCCAGACGTCATGCAGTGAAGCAACGAACAAGGGTGGCTAAAATTTATACGTAACAACCAACATCTTACCTGCAATACAAAACCATTATGAACCAAAAAACCTGGTATAATCCCTGGCCCAAAACAAGTCCTATTGGTAACAATATATGTACAAATTTATATATTTATGTAGTGCTTGTGTAGTGATTAATTCACATCCATAATACTTTTGCAAAAGCCCTTGTTTAATTCTCTAAGCGGATACTTTATTAGATGGCGTATTCCGTGGTTTCTGATGGAACGCACTGTATAGTGTTAGGCCAAGACAGGCAAAGGTTTCATTAGTGATAATACAAAGCTCGGTACTCTTAAAATGTGGATGAAAATTTTGTATAGCGTTGTAGTTATGACTTTCTGATTTTTTTTTATAAATAGTTCGTATATTGGTTAAGCACTTTCACTGATGCGGTACATTTGCATTTGCTTTAACATACATGTACATATGGCTCGTGTAAGTCTTGAAATTTGAGACTATGTAATATTTATTTTTAAACAGGTAAAGTGTAGTCTAGAAAATGTTCATATGCAACACATCTAACTGGCTTTGTTTATATTTTATCCAAATTATCAAGCTCACAGTTGTTAGCACACCCCACACGTCATATCCGTAAATAATATGGGGACAGATCAACGAGTAATAAAAAATAATGTCTTTAGATCTCTTTCATGAACAAACGTTAATGCCTTGTACTATCACATTCACCTTGTAATTTTGGAAAGTATATAGTCAATATGATAGCTCCACCTCAGATGCCCATCTATATTTAGCCCAAGAAACGTGTGTACCTCTGCTCGTTCTAAGATTCTTCTATTGTGACGAAACACAATTATTTAACTCTCTTTATATTTAGTTTATTGTTTGCCGTAAACCACTGCGGCCTATCAAGTTCCTTGCTTGCAATTTCAAAGGTTTTCTTCTTTAATACATGTACTATATTAGACAGCGTTATCGTCTGATAATACTTTGGGGTATATCATTCATGTACATTAAAAAAGCAGCTCTCCTAAAACTGAACCCTGTGGAAGGCCACAATTTGTATTTTGCAGATTTAATGACACCCCGTTAAATCTGGCTACTATCTTTTTGTCAGGAAGGTGGTATGCAAACCAATCTAACACAATTTCCCTTACGCCATATTTCAATTTATACAGTAATATACACTGATCTATAGTATCAAAGACCTTAGATAGGTCTAGAAAAACACCCCGCATAACTTTACTGTTAAGTTATCTAATACTTTGATAGTTGAAAAATGATTATGATCAACAGAACGCAGCCTGTTATACCTAACTCTTTAAAAATCTACCTTTCCAAGCTTCCCTTCCTCCACTGCATTAACGAGCACGTCTATTATCTCAAGATCACTGGCTCGTACGGCCATATGGAGGGGAGTGTCACCAATTTTAGTTTTGGCCCAGATGTCTCCTCCAGTGTCAATGAGCTTCTTCACCACCTCCACCCTGGCGTTATTGGCGGCATAGTGAAGGGGTTGCCACCCTCGCAAATCTGCTGTCTGCAAACAATATCAAGATTGTATACGAAGATATTTAACCTCGGGCGAGATTTGAACAATAAAAATGGATAAAGAAACAAATTATGTACATCAGTATTAACGAACATTATAACGAATGCGACCAACCAACACAGCAATCATAGAGGGGTTCGTGCGTAGGCTAGCTACTTAATAAAATTTTGGCTAATTTCAGAAACAGGTTTTGGATATTGATTTAAAAAGTACGGACAGTAAATTAACCAGGGATGTAGCATATCACCAGCGGGTCAGAGATAAGACCCTCACAGAGAATATTTCAACAAAGTGCGAAATGACAGGCACAAGCTACATGGGGCCATCCGCAACAACAGACACGTGCCATAGGAGCTATAGATGACCATCGGCGGTAAAGGTCCGTACAAGCCAATTTATGAACTATTATCCCGCGGTGTTTACGGAATGCAGAGTGATTTTATTAGACTATCCCAGTCTATATAAGAATTTATTTTGTCATAAATGCATGATTAATGTGTACTGTGTGTAAATCCAATCGTGTGATTGAAAACAATTAACTCTTGTATCATCTCTTATCACGTAATGTCTCTTTCGTACCCTTTTATTGATTTTTGGCTGACGCAAGAGACCCTCCAAGACTTTTAGATGTCCGCCTTTGGCTGCTAGTGTCAGAGCAGACGTTCCATATTTAGCCTGCGCGTTGACATCTGCCTTATGATTCAGAAGACATTTCATAATTTCGTCGACCACCTGAAAACCGAAGTCAATAAAAAATCAATTTGCCGTGCATATCACAGGCCAATTATGTTTGCTTGACCCTCCAGCAAACTGTATTCACATTTATTTCCCTCCAAATGCACAACAACGTTCGTGTATAGGCCTACTGCATTTCACAGCCACAAGGATATCTCTGTCATCGCAAAAGAGGGTTACTGCACAATATGAAGAATCTTTACGGTGCGTCTTCCCCTACAATAGTTATTCTGTCACTTTGAGTATGCCTCTGGATATACCATTCTCCCGCCCGTGATGAAGACAGATAATGTTTGTGTGAAAGGATTACACTATTTTATAACCTGATTACTAAACTAGGCGGCTATCTGAGGGGTAACTAAGTTTACCTGAGGGTTTCTGTCAATTTGAGCACTGTTTGCTATTGCCAGGAAGTGTAAGGGTCTGCGTCCATACTGGTCTTCAACGTTCACATCTGCACGGTTTAGGGTAAATTAGAGATTTTTTTACAAATACCGATATCAGTGAGTCATGTACTTGCAAATTAAACAATACAGTATATGCACTTTACAAGTTGGTCAACTTCGCGTTTTGAATTATAAAACAAATTTACATGCTAACCTAAGAAAGTTTAGTAAGAAAAAAATCCATTGCACTAGAACAGGAAACTAGTGTCAAAACTTAATTTACAGCGAGCAGCTATTGGCGGCTAAATAGATCCATTAGCTAAGAATGCACTGCATGTGTGTGGTCAGCAAGGCTGTGGGAACTATACACGTGCGGTTGAATACAACAAAAAAGAAATTGAAAACCACACCCTGATTCTTGCCACATGGAAGGTTGAAAAGTCCTTGACAGGAATGACACTGGTAGACCAGCAAATCTCGATGTTGTATCTCGCCAAATACAACATCAACCCCGCTGCGAGAACAGACCAGCAGGCGAGGATAGCTCTGCAAAAAGGGCACAGACTGACTACAACTTCATTTGGAGTGGACGGAGACCTGTAGAGAGACGTGAGGCGGGAGTTGGATTGGCGGTGAAAACAACAGTCTTGTTGACAAGCTGGCTAGACCCCCAAATGTGTGAACGACCGACTTATGACGATAAGACTTCCCCTCTCAGATGGAAAGAAGTTTGCAACCCTTGTAAGCGCCTATGCCGTCGCCATCACCAACATGGACGAGATTAAAGATAAGTTTTAAGATTTCAGCGCTGACCAATGCTGTCAAGCTTGGTGACTTCAACAAATAGGCTGTGACAGCGCCGCCTTGGAAGGTGTGATTGGGGAGCACAGAACTAGTAACAGCACCAGCAATGGTCAACTACTTACTCTGACCACGACCTACTGATCACAAACATGGCCTTCCGACTCCCCGTCCATAACAAGACAGCATGGATGCATCCTCGCTCAAAGTACTGGCATCCTATCGACTACATCATCGTCAGGAACAGGCAGGACGTACGTGTTACGAAGACCATGTGTAGAGCAGAGCGCAGAACAGGCCACTGCCTCATAATAACACAGCCCAGACTACACATCCAGCCAAAAAGGCGGCCACAAGATGAGAAAGCACTAAAACGCCCAAATATCAAACACATGAAGATAAACACTATCAGGCAATCCCCGAACGCCTACAGCCCATCGTGATGGACACCCAAGATGTGGAAGCAGCATGGGTTGCTCTCGACAAGACCGTGTACAGCACAGCCATGGAGTTCCTAGGGCCTCCACGCGGCACCAAGACTGGATTGAAGAGAACTATGACGAGATCACACGCTTGTTAGAAGATAAGCATCATGCATGCAAAGTCTAACTTGACGACCAACATCAGCGCCAAAGAAAGATGTATGGAGGTACATGCGCAGCACCATCCATCTGAAGCTGCACTAGACGTGGGGATCCTGGCTCAGCAATAAAACTGATGGGATCCAAGGACATATGCTGTCATACTGAAATTACGAAAGTTTATGATTGCTTGAAAGAAATCTACGGTCCCACCTCATCCGATGGGACCGATGGGACATCTGTTCATAGAGGAACAGCTCTCCTCAGAGCAGATGGGTTCACTCTCATCACTGACAACAGAAGCTACAGAGATGTGCTGCCAAGTTTGACAGTGTACTAAAGTGCTCCTCCACCGACAATGACGAGGAAATTGACACACGGGTTCCAGCCAATGAGATATTGCATGCCATGCCAGCCTTTGAGGAGATTGAGCAATCAATCAGGGTCCTGCCTACCTGGCTCAAACTCAGTCCCAGCTGAGGTCCCAGCTGGGGGGTGTAAGAACGCTGATAGTGAAACTCCATCAGCTCTTTTAAGTCGTATGGCAGCATGAGGCTCTTCTACAAGACCTCAAGGATGTCTTCCTCATACATCAATACACGTACAAAAGACACCGCAATGCATATGACGAAAATCGTGTTATGTCCCTATTGTTGATTGCAGGCAAGGTGCTGTCCAGAGTGCTATTCGATCGGCTCAAAGCCCACATTGAGCGGCGTCTGGAATCAGAGAGCCAGTGTGGCATCTGGAAAGAAGCTACACCTTTTCCGATCTAACCAAGGCCTTCGACACTATTAGCTGAGATGGTCTGAGGAGAAGCAAGGTAAAGTATGGCTGCCCAAGAAACTGCATCGCTATCATACATCAGTTCCATGACGGTATGCTGGCCAGAGTACAAAATAACGGAAAGACACCGTCTCTAATGAAATGAAACAGGGCTGAGTGCTTGTCCCCACCCTGTTCGCTCTCTTGTGTTCGCAATATTGTCAGACACTTTCAGATATTCTGGTGTAGGCATCAGCATTAGGTACAGATATTATGGGTCACTCTTTAACCCAGGAGGCTTCAAACAAAAAGCAAAGTCCCAATTTCCATCACGTGTTTTGCTGGTGATTGCAACATCAATGGTGCCTCCAAAGTAGATATGCAACACAGCATTGACAGGTACTCTGTCTGCAACAATTTTGGGCTCACAATCAGCACCAAACAAACTGAGGTGATGCACCAACCCGCCCCATAGAAGTGGCACGTCAGGAAGCGGAATCGCTTTCACACCTTCATCCAAAGAAAACTGTTTGGCATAAAGTAGAAAGACAAGATCCCAAACACAGAGATGCTCAAAGGTGCCAACCTTCCCAGCATTCATATCATCATGATACAGGTCGAGCTATGCTAGACAAGCCGTGTAGTTAGCATGCAAAACCACCGGTTCCCCAAGAAACTCCTCTCTGGTGAACTCGAACGTGGCAAACAATCTGAAAGTTTTCAGCACCAACTCGTAGGAGCAAGCGCCTTAGGATAGAGTAAGGTGGTGTGCATCTGTTCGCAGTACCGGCATACACGATTTCTGCAACAGAATAACGTAGGCAACAAAGAAAAAGCCACCCTCCAGTGACTCCAGGTCCCCAGCGGCAGCCAGTATTCCCTTTCCATTCTGTATCAGAGCTTTACGAGCATGGATTGGGCAGATAAGGGATCTCCACAGCCAAAGAGACCGATTCCCTCAGGCCCAGGATGAATAGATTGTTCATCTGGATTCGATGGATGCGCACATATCAAAGTGTTATAATAAAAAAGCAGGAGAACACAGTGTCTCACCACTGCTGGCCTTGCCACTACCAAGTTAAAGTGTGAGCTTGTGATTCTTGTCTTCTCGAATTATCAAGAAGATAAGAACAATTTTCCAGGGCCACGTGTAACCTGTCCACAGCTATAACAGAAATTTTCGACTTGACACACAATTTTCCCGGTCTATCTGTAACATGTCGGCACCTAAAATAGAAATTTTTGATTTTACACTAAAATCTAACCCCATCCAGCTATGCACCAACCTCCATGACAGTCAACCACTAGAGATTCCACCTCGTCCTTCTTCAACTTCCAGACAGCATTGTGCAGCTTAGCCAGTCCTTTCGCATCCAGATCGTTCACTGTATCTACCACAGCCGGGATCAGCTGATACAGGGGACGCTGTAAAATCAGGGGATGCATTGTAATCAGGGGTTCCAGTCTAAAATCAGAAGATGCCTTGTAATCAGAGATTCCAATGTAAAATCAGCTGATACAGGGGACGCTGTAAAATCAGAGGATGCATTGTAATCAGGGGTTCCAGTGTAAAATTAGAAGATGCCTTGTAATGAGAGATTCCAATGTAAAATCAGCTGATACAGGGGACGCTGTAAAATCAGAGGATGCATTGTAATCAAGAGGTTCCACTGTGACATCAGAAGAACCATTGAACATTGCTTGGCTTTCTGGAGCGAGGTGCCGCATACTGCTAGTGTTCCATTGTAAATATGTAAACTTAATTTCTCGTTTGCAATTTTAGGGTATAGCAAGGACTCACGAATGTGGACCAACTTTACAGAAAGTCCCAATTCCGTTTCTATTTAAATTAATGGCCCAACTGTCGACAAGTATAACAATAAAATTAATGTTCTTCAGATGCACGAATTTTATCTATCACCTAATTTTATGCGTGTGTTGCGTGGCCCTGTTTAGACAACAATCACTTGTGCAAAAAAAGGACTAAAACAACTAAAAAACGGATCAGAACATTTCTTTTGAAGTCTTACCTTGGATTCCTGGTATTCCAGAGAGCGGTTGGCTTTACCCCATAACTGCGGGGTCGGCTCTGTGGCATCCTGACTCAGATCCTGCATTAACAGGTTCTCACCACTGGAACAATAGCAGACAGAAGATTAAAGTGAAAACTTAAAATCTCATGGGAACACATGGGACAATTTGGGAATTTAGAATTAATTTTCAAATGGAAGTTCTATGGGAAGTTAGAATTGATCAGAGGCACCCCTGTAATCAAACGTCCCGCTGTAAAATCATAATTATGCATGGCAATCAGCTTCCATTGTAATAACAGCTTCTAGCGTTATTAGAGCAGCCTATAAACTGTAACCTGGTTCCATTGTTAACAAAGATTGCATTACATTCAAGTGGACAAAAATGGGTGGAACCTCGCCGAGAGAAATTGGATGTTTTCTAAGCAGGATTTTTTGCATCTGGACAATTTATGTTGTTTTCTTGTTTTCAAGGAACAGTGTTAAATATTGAACCTGTACATCGAATCCATTCACCGGTATTTTATTATTGTCACAAAGTTGTGTGTGACAGGTCGGGAAGTGACTGTGACAAGCGAGGACGAGATGGTTTCTGTGGTCTCGTGATTACACCACAGATTTAATTTCCATCCTGTACTTGAACACTATACTCCATGAACAAACTATTCTCGTAAACTGTCCTTCCGTAGGGCACACATTTAATCCTGCACCGGATATGGAACTAACGTAAAAGGTGAGATACTTAAGAGTGGAAAAAATCGCAATGCTCAACCAAAATAAACTGCCCAACTGAAACACTGAAAATATTATGCATTAACTTGTGGTGGTATAAGATACAGATATGTAGAGCAACTCTAAAACATAATTTCAATAGGCACCTACCGTCTTCCAGTCTGCTTCGTGGAATACATCGGGTTGGTCAAGACCCTCTGGGGCGTGTTTTTTTTTTACTCGGATGTTGTCTACAGTAATGATGCCCGTCTCATGCTGTTTCTTTGTATTTGTGCTCTCTATGAGACAGTCTGGGGATCACAAATATCTACTTTGACAACATCTTTAGCAATTTTTAAACTCAGTTACGTTCTCTGCGTTCTTTGTAATTGACTGGAAACACACATTCAAGGGAAAACTTTATTCTAACATGTCACATTTAGGCTTTCATGCATGAACAGTTTCTTTAACAAATGATGTAATTTGAGGGAATATTACATGAGCGTTGCTCCAGGGTGCTAAGCACCTGTAAGGATGTCATCTTAGCGATTGCCATGCGTATGTAAACAGAATATTCGCTATGCAGCGACGGCTCACCAGTTCACACACAGCGACATAGTCATTACACTAGGCATCAGAAAATATTCGTCATCTGTCTCAATCAGAAGGATGATTTGAATTAGTTTAGCTTTGTTCTGATTGGATGTTGGGTGGAAGTCAAATCTCCACACAGACCATTCACAGGGCCCAAGCCGATACTGAAGATTTCAGAGAGGATGTTCTATTTTCCTTTACTGACTTATTAGTATTCGTGGATGCACAAACTATAACTGCACACCATGAAATATCTCATTCTTCGATTATAGCACGAAATGTTGGAATAAGGAGGCCCTTAAACAGCTGTGAGAAATGAAATAAAAAAAAAAAAACACTTGGCTTGGTCCTGGCCTGTTGGTTAGCTGCTTATCTCCTTCCAGTGGAAGTAGTTGTGGTATGTCTTGTTGGCTTATTACATCTGCTGCCGTATTCTGTTGGATGTGCGTCCATGGTCTGCTTGATTGCGCATGCGCCATACTGGAATGTTTTAAATTTACTGTCGCCTATTTTTCGGCAAGAGCTATAGTCTGAGCGTTTGCTTCAGTCGGAAACTTTGTCAGAAGAGACATAAGATTGTCTGGATTAGACAGAAGTGGACATGGGCGTGTCACTGGAAGTATGGAGAGCCAGGATCGGAGGGTGTTTTCCTGGCTTTCACCGGGCAAAGAAAACCATGGCGGCCATTACACTGGGACGAGGATGTGTACATCTAATACTGTTATTTGTGCACGTCTTTTTTGTACTCCCATACAGCACACAGTGCACAGCAAGCCCAAGCTGGTCATGGGCCATGGACTGGCTGAGTGACCTTATGGCAGTGACAAGCCCACCCACTCATTGTTTAGCTGAACAATGGACTCAGGTGCGTGGGACCCTACCCCTCCACGGTGGATTAGTATGGAGCCCCTTCTGCCGTGACGCACTCCAGCATACACACCCTGTG
>JAAUYG010213689.1_pt1 | contig 10674 bp, 5 predicted proteins | sample 7278091 | NCBI WGS metagenome assembly JAAUYG01 (sample SAMN14350201, study PRJNA611818) | marine sediment metagenome | isolation source: surface marine sediment (0.6m) | place: French Polynesia: Moorea | collected 2018-08
ATGAATGTCTGCTACACTGACTAAATACGACCATTGTGGCTATAATACTACACTATACATGCCGCTGCTGCACTGACGCAATACGTTCACAGTGGCTGCAATACTACACTGTCAAACAAAATAGCTAGTACACGCTTAGAACTACATAAAGTGAAAACACCTCTTTTCGGGACTAAAGATATGTTAATAAAACTCGACTGCGTAGCTCAATTTAGATCAGGGAAATCAGCACAAAAATGAAAATGGGCTATGGCAGAACCTGCCTATCGCCGAAAGTGTGTCGGTGATATATGCGCTGAAGGTGCTTTGGAAGTCAAATTTTATTTTCTGTATAAATATAAGGATATAAATATAAGGATATGTATAAATATAAGGATATAAGGGATTGTTGCATATTAATATCGTCAGTTATAGCGTAGCTCAAAATCGCTTCTTTATCAAATGAAGATTAATGCATGTACCTTATGAAATTTGAAAACATAGAGGCCGCTAAATTTCTTGTTTGAACTTACGAAGTTAAAAAAAATCAAAGGTGTTGTGGTTAGACATTAAACGCCCTGTGTATTGCTGCTGTTCCACGTATTAAACCTCAAAGTTATTTTAGGAAGAAAATTTCTGTTTGCATCATAGTTGTTTGTGATTTAAGACCTGGTTTTGAATTATTAAGCTCCGACGGGATCTGGGGTTCCTGTTTCAACATGTATGTTTATTTTTTATTACATTGAAGGGAGTATGTTACTAGTATCAAAGATATTACACGGATATGTATCGTCTTTGCTAGTATTAACAACGACATTGCATGCAACCCATCGGTGATTGACAATGACTCAAACACCCCCACTGACGGTACAGAATGATTACCGTCACACTGTGTTATTACTCCACTGTGGCTACAATCCTGCACTCTCAGTACCCAATGATCACTAGGTAAGTTCACATTGGTTGTGACTACCTGGGGTGCAGAAGGCTCTGTACTTTACAACACTCGCCAACAGTGGTCACTGTTACACTTAAATTACAAAATAACTACTTTAATCTAACAAGGGCCTACAATGCTGCAATATCTGTATAAATCACTCTAATCTGTATAAATCACTCATGTAGCCAACACGGATTACAAAATTGCACCATCAGTACAAAATTATAAGTACACTCATCTTTAACAGCGGCTACAATAACTGGATAACTATTCTACACTTAATGGCTACATCACTGCACTATCCGTGCTATCACTCTCGCCGGGCTTAACCCACTAAGATTTACTGGCATTAGTGGTGGATCTATGGAGCCTGCACCATGGACACTCAACACAAAATGAATGCAAGGCATAGTATACAGGGAGCAAAACAAAGCTGTAAAGCCACAGATTACACAAGCACCATCAGAGCACGTTGTCAACCTCATTCTCATTCAAAAATTGCAATGACGCACATTCAGTACGGACCAACTGCAACAGTATACCAGGGGTCCCTCTACTGTAGTATCTAAAAACCTACATATTTTTCAGAGATGTGGTTTGCTTTATATGTGTGTCGGGAATGGGCTTCATGTAATACAACTACTGTCACAGTGTGAAAATAGCGATTATTTATGAGTGCAGAGTGCGCGTCATTGCATTGGTATGACATTGCAGAGTGCACGTCATTGCATTGGTATGACATTGCAGAGTGCACGTTATTGCATTGGCATGACATTGCAGAGTGCACGTTATTGCATTGGCATGACATTGCAGAGTGCACGTTATTGCATTGGTAAGACATTGCAGATTGCAGTTAATGCATTGGTATAACATTGCATATTGCATCTTATTGCAGATTGCATTTGTATGAGATTGTATGTCGCAATGTTGTGCATGCTTAGTTGCTGTATGCTGCTACTGCACCGCCGCGTTAAGCATACAATGCGTATATAGCTCTTCATTGGGTGTCAGGAGAATGCATTACTTCGTCTGGAGTAATTTTGAATACGATCACACATCCATGTATTAGTTTTGTATTTTGGCTATAACATAAATGAAATGGTTGTTCAATAAATCCGGGGGTTACATGTGAGCGACGGGATGCCCACCACTGCATGGTGGAATGTGGAAATTTAACAACTGAGGTTAGAGGTTATAACATTTGATGTCAGAATTGCTTGCATGTCAAATGATGATGTTCAATGAAAAAGACACTAGTGTTTCTCCTAGAGTGTTACCCTTTGATAAAAAACAAGGCTTCAAGAAATTTGGGCAAGTCAATTTCAACGGTTAAATGAAATGACATGATCAGTTATTGGAGTGCGTTTTCTGCACAAATGATGGCTGCCTAAACTGGGCCGGGCGGTGCGTGGGCAATGATGTGAAAGATGAAAGTGTCACAGACGGTTCAACAGCTACTGTAACAGTAAGAAATACGGGGATTACAGCCAGTTGTCACAGCCCAAGTAAGAATGCCACACCATTCTAGAACTGAAAGCAATGGGGCTTCTTATTATGCCACTTATCAAAGATAAACTACAATCAAATGCTGTCCCAATCACTCTCAACTGGTGTTTTAACAGGCTCTTGGGACTCAAATATATCACCGCACTAGTGACGTTTTACTTTGTCATTTGCTCACGGTCAGCTTTAGGCCTGGGAGGTATGGGCTCCAAGACGACGACGAGGTAGCTGTCTGCCACGGTCATTTCATTGCCAAAGATGGCCATCATTTCTCTATTACTGGTAATGGAACCGCCCACCGCATTTGCATATTGAATAACCTTTCGGCACAGACCGTAATGATATACGGTCTGCGACCCGTAATGGAACTCAGTGTACTCGCTTTTAAGGTGGTCAACTCTTTGTACTTAGGTAATGTTATCCCACATCCCATCCTCGACTTGAAGTAGATTCTCTGTGCACTGTGCAAACAAAGGGCTGTCGGTGTCATTTGACTTTCCAACCACAGACTTTTAGTCCTGCCTGAATCCACCCCATACTACCATTGAACCGAGTATATGTGTGATTGAGCACCAAATAGGCTGGAGTTCTGTACCAAAAATAAATCTAAGTTTTGACTTAAGTCACCAATCTAAACACCATTGGCTAAGATTCTGACGTATATCAAAACTTGGACCTAGCTTTTTTGTTTAGAACTACGGCCTTGATAAAGGTATCTCCCACATTGATAGGAATGACCATACAACATGTTGTGTAAATTTGGCTTAAAGACCGCTTCTAACATATGCATACACTTGGGTTCAGCACAAAATGTTTGTTTGTTTGTTTCTCGATTTCTTCTGTTACTCGTTGCTCTAAAACAGTCAATCTTCTCCACTCCATATGTCCGTCAAGTTTTCCTATTCCCCGTTCGTGTACCTACTTCATGGATATAGAAGGAACTAAACATTTGAACCCCTAGAAACAAACAAAAAAAACAAACGTTTTAGAAAGTCGGAAAACAGGAATTAGTAAGGACATTTGAAAACTACCCAGTATGGCTCTCGGTCATTGCCTCAGTACATTTTTTTTCCCAAAACGCTCCAATGGTTTCGCATACAGGCGTTGTAATTTTCCTGTCCAGGGTACTGATACGCCGTTAAAATCTATTTGTTAAATCAGGCTGCTGTTGGGTATATGTCCCCCATTGGAGCAATGGTGAACAGACAAGTCAAAAAAAAATGTGGTTTGGAAGGGATTCAGACCCACGCGCTAAACAGGGAATCCCAGCACGATAGCCACTAGGCTGTGGGGACAACTGGTGATTAATGTGGTTGTCTTCTGGCCGTGTCTATCCGCGGATGTTGGATTATATGTGAGGGCCAAACTTACAACACCCTATCGCTGCATTGAGCGGAAATGTTGGATCGAGTACATTGTCGGACTTTAACCCGGTGTAAAAGGATAGAATGTCTCCCTGATGAAAGTGTCTGTTCTGTACGTTTTACCACAGAACGGTATGGCCCACGGGTAAGCTCAAGTGGCAACGTTGAGAAAGGCAATGCCGATCTAAGGTGAGGAGACACTAAAACCGAGGGACAATTAAACCTTATACACCCCACGGGTCAGTTGATATACTATGACGTTTGGAATTGTTATGGCATGCCGGACATTCTTCGCTAGCAAACACCCGGTAGTGTGATGCTCCAGTTTGGAAGCCGTGCCAATTAAAATTCAAAATCCAATCGAAAGCGCCCACAAGAGCTTAGAATCGTGTCCACCAAGAACTTTATAAGAGGCTGCCGCCTGCCTGGATGACGAAGATGATATTGCTGGGATTAGTAACAAAAGTTAGATTTTGACACGATCTTGGCTATTAGTAGTTTTATTTATTGTATTGACTTGCGTTTTTTTACATGTCCACATATCTACAAACAAAATGTGCATAGCAAATACGCCCAGCCCATTTGGGCTTATAAGTCACTCCCTTATTAGTTGATCCGCTCTACTTCGATCATACAAAACGTTTGGTAATTTCTGAGTGCAGCACACGTAATAGCACAGACCACTACGACATTGCCTGAAGTATATTATACAAGGAACAACGTCATAAAGATACCACTGCACAGACTTCCTGCCATGGAGTTTATTCATGCACGGTGTCATCTCTTTCTCTGGTGACACATTCTGCACCAATTTTCTCGCAGGCACTATATGAGTAGACTTCTGAGCTATTACTGATCGTATGAGACCTTTTCCTTGCATTCTGCGTAAGGTGGCTCAAACACTGGTGACTTTATCATGCACGAAGTGCCTAAGTAAGGTTGAATTTAACCATTATCTGTATCAAATATAACATATATAGAATTTGCGGAAAACTGTTACTGCGGGCGACGAATGTATCATATAATTTTATTTTCGCAGTTTCTTGTGTGATAAACCGCCAGTGTTTGTCAACATAATATCCCACCATGCCCAGGAGGGTATGCGTATATGCATTGAAAGCCCCCTTTTTGGAAGAGGTCTATCACATGTACTTGGTAAATTGTTGAACGTAGGTCTATGACAGACAAGACGAGCTATGCTCAAAATGCACCAGGCTGAAGAGTATGACAGAAGGCAAAAGATTTATTCAAATCTTTACCCCCGAGAGACTCTTTCTTTATGTCGGTCGAGGACGTGCTATTAATTTTCGGCTATCCAATGTTTTCCTATCGGATAGTTTACACCGAGGTCAAATCACTACAAGAAAGGCACGGGAAAAAGTAAACTCAGTTTTAGAAAAGGGTTTTTTGGCGGTGGTCAAAAAACTGTGTGTACCCAGACACTGGTTGGTGAATGGAAGTGGTGGTTGTGGGGGCAGGTGCCGTGGGGGGAGTTAGGCTTTTACCCCGCTTTCCCTTGCCTTGTATTGCTGGGGGTGGTGTCATCCCTCACACTACACCAGCGCCTATTGTCGCCAGGGTGACGCCTGACTGACCAGGGACAAGGCCGATGCCTCCACCCCCCGGGGAACCCCGCCACGTGCCGCAGACACATAATTCAATCTCTCTCCCCCCAACCTTTTTTTTTCGGGGTCACAGTAAGATGACTAAAAGCCGAGATTGGAGCGGTCGTGGGATGTTATATGGGGCCTGGGGCGGGTAGGTCGTGATCAGGGGGCTTACCTGATCGGATGGCCAGCTCTAACAGCCCATCGGGGCTTACCCCTCTGTGTCTGGTGCCTCCCCTAACCCTCTTGCCTTGGGAACGTGAAGACAATGGGATAACTGGAAAGAGAAGTAGCGGGAGGGGACATCCCTGCCTCGTTACAGGCAGGCCATCCAGAAGGTCGTGATCCCGGCCTGTGGCCGAGCTGGGACGTCCATCTGGAGCGAGTCATTGTGGAGGGTGTCCAACCAAGCCCCACTGACCCTCGAGCAGTGTCTGGGCATCCTTAGTCATCCCCCACGGCTCATTGTCTCCAGAACGGACACACGATTCATTACTCACAGCCCAATGGCCTGTAACAGTGGGATGGGGCCGGAGTGACCCAATACCCTGGACACAGTGGCACTGCCACCCACGCTGATCCCCATTGTATTATGCTGATCCAGTTGCGTCAATGGCATGTTGGTAGTAGCTGGTTATACGTCATTTACAGTAATGGCGATTCATGTCCAGGGACAACGATAATGATGTGCCTTTTGTGTCCATGGTATTGGCTTGTCTACTGTAGGGTAATGTAGGCATTTGAAGATTTTAGTCGCATCTCTTATGATTTGGCCACAATTTCTGATCCATCACTCCCATATTTACCCTAGGACAGGTTTGCTCAAAATTGAATCATCTCAAATCCGAGGGTACACATGGAATATTGGTACCTCAATGAAGCTGATTGATTAGATACATTTTGAGATATTTGTTCGCAGGAATTTCTACACAACGCGAAAATATTTGCAAACTAAGAAAAGACGGATGACGTAGAGGACCTCCCCGCCAAAGAAAAAGAACTACTTACTAGACTCTTCATTGTAGTTTAGTGTGGTGTGAATACCAATATTGAGGTAAAATATATGGATAACCTTGTATATCACGTTTCAAGGTCACTCAAGGTTAATGTAATAGTGCTGCTGAGTTGTCCAAGTATGACTTGCTATTAGTGTTTTGTAGCAACATATGCTGTAACTTCACTGCGTTTTGAGATACAAGCGCTTGAGATATGAGTGACCTAGAATTTGACCTTCAGGGTCACCCATAGTCAGATCTAATAATCATGCAGTTGGATTCTTCATATACGACATCCTAGTAATGTTCAGTAGTAACACATGCCTCATCTCCTTTCTGAGATATAATAGCTTGGGAATATGAGTGACATTGGACAGTGGCATGACCTTTCGGTGTCACTCAAGGTCAAATCTAATGATGGTGATGGATTCTCTATGATTGTATAACGTGTGGTGTTTATTAGCAAAGGTATGTCCTAGTCCTGCTTCTGTATGAAATATGACGGCTCCAAATATGAGAGACCTTGCACTCGACCGCTCATTAAAGCACTCTCGTAAGGCCTATGTAAGCCTGGTGTTGTATTTAACCTCATTAAACCACTTTGTAAACCTGACTGTATTTGAGATCCCATTAAACCACTCTCGCAAGACCTATCTAAACCTGACGTTTTATTTGATCTCTCATTAAAAGCACTGTCGTAAGACCCATATAAACCTGACCTTGTACTTGGCCTCTCACTAAAGCACGCTCAGTTCTACCCTCGTAAGCCCTATGTAAAGTGGCATTGCATTTTATCTTCATTATAAATTATACCTCGGGAATTGTATGTTTCAAGAGGTAACCATAACACGAAAACATTTAACACGTGTTGACAGTTGAAAAACTACTACTCACGAAACTAATGGAATTCACACACCGAAGCAAGTTCTTCGGTTATATTTTGAAACCATATCTGACAGTCATGGGTTGTATGTTGCTAAATGTCACTATTAATCACTTGCTCATTAGACACAGTCGCTGGCTTAAATACGTATTCACAGTTAATAGCTATGGTTAGCACGCAGCCCGTGGGCTTATGGTACGGCCCACAAGTTATACTTTAGTTAATATTATACCTTGTTCAGTGTATAATTGCTTAATTAATGTGTACAATTTCAAACAAACCATACATGCGCGATTGACTGGTCCAAATTTTAACCAGAAATCAAGGGAAAAATACGAGAGAATAGATGTAGTCTGGAAAGGAAAGAAAAGACGTTTGGTTTGCCATATATGCATGCTGTGTGTTGGTTAGACTTTCTTCCATAAGCTTGCGTGTCTAGATTTCCTCAGGAATTCATTTTACTATTTCTGATTTCCCTGCCAAAGCCATCAAAGTGTCTTACACCTGAGACGGTCACCCCCTGACATTATGAACTGTTCGAGGAACGGTAGTGAATTCCACCACTCGGATATTTTATCCTGGCAGGTGAACCCAGGGTTAAAATGTGAATTAGTCAACTAAGTGGATCGTGCATTGCACCAGTGTCTACCTCTTTTCACAATGTCTGTTAATGCCAGCCTAACAGTAGATGGCTAAACGTAACTAAGCCGTGCTGTCCGTTTCCCCCCTTCTCCCGGTAACTAATAGGTGACGAAAGTGTCCAGTTACTCGCCCCTGACCCCTGGGTGGGGTCCTGCCAAGTCCAGCGGTGAGCCCAGTAATACAGACACGAATGCCAGGGCTGAAACATCATCATCAAATTGCCAACATACCAATCATCCGATCTCGATGCCGCAGTTCCCATGATTCCATGCGCGCGGCCATTATGACGCTTTGCCCATCAGAATGTCAAAAGCTGAAGGTGGATGAGACAAAGTACGGTTATAATTCTTGTTCCCATCTCCTGACAGGGGGGAGAATGGTCCTCTCTGCCCCCGGCCTGCCCCGGGTCCGGTTACAGGCCGGACGTCACCGACCTTCCCAGGTAATAGGAGAGCAAGATTGGGCGAGGCTTTGTCCTCTTCCGCAGGGATTCAAACACAGTCCCCACCATCACCCCCACTGCTGGCTGTTGACAAAGTGACCACGACGCTATACCTGTGGAACATTGGACAACATCAGTACAATATCGTGAAATCAAAACGGTCAGGGTATCAGGTGACGCCATTTATATCAGGGCATTACTGCGCAATTGAATACCCCGTGGGCTTTCGCTCATTTAGTATCCCCGTAATTATGCTGGTGAATTATGTCGTTCTCTCTCTATGGGAAACCTTTTTTGAAAAAAAAATGAATGCGTGTCACTCATACCTTGGAGGTAGGTATACAGCAGGACACGAGAGTCCAGTTAGGACATCCATACTTAGTCCGATTGAATGTACCTCAATGCGGCATGATGGCACGCGATATAACAAAGACTCGGCCAAGCCTGGACGTCCCACAAAGTCTTCTCCCCTGATTTATTTTCTTTTTTTTTTCTTTTTTTTTTTTTTTTTGGGGGGGGGGATAAGTGAGTTCAGTGGCTGATGTTTATGTGCGCTGTTTAGAGAAAGGTGATGAGGATAGACGATGTTGATGAAGATATGGATAAGAGCTATGACTGTGACATCATCATCATCATCATCATCATTATCATCATAACAACATCAACAACAAGAATAACAATAAAAACAACGCCAACAACATTGTCACCATAATCGAACAATCAAACTCACTGCTCGGTAATAATGGTAAACGTACCTCCTAGTTTCACTCTGTGTGTTGTAGTTCTTCATTCATAACATATTTTTCACGTTCTTTAAATGGGCTGTGACTCTATAAGATTATTGGGGGATAAAAAAGCATGCAGTTTATCGAGATTTGAAATGGTGAAGGAGTGCCCGAAATATTGACCTATGGTGAAATATAGACATGTGGGGGAGAACACTATGTGAGAAGGCAACAAAACGGCAAGAACGACCTCTATCGAATAAACAGGACAAATCGATGCTGGATGGAGGTATCATGAAATAAAAGAAGTGAAAACAAGCTAAAGCAAGTCATGGAGGCGTTTTAGTATCATTGGAGCTGGTACATTAGAATTACGCATTGCCTGTGAGTCGGGGCCTTTGACGTCTTTAACAATCTACGTAGTACCGAGTTCATACAGTTCCACATGCTGTCAGCGCGTCAGAGCATAGAATGACAAGTTCGTAACTGACAACACTGTAACTGCTTCTGTGACTAAGCTGTCGTCTTTCTGAGTAGGTTAAATAACTCACATACTTTTGGGCAGAATACGATCTTAAAGTGTTTCACAATCTTCCTTCAAAATTGCTTAAGTTGAAGGCCTTTCAAAGAGGGGGAGGGGTCAGTCACAAAATGCACAGCATAAGTTAGATTTCATCATTGTTTACGAAAAGTACTATTTAGTGTCGGTTACAGGTAAGGCTGTCTGAAACGAATCCAATTCCACCGCTTGTTTGACATTTGACAACACACATACCGCCGGGTAGTTATAATTTTAGATGTGTTTCCTTGACTTTTATTGATACTAAAACATTTTATGGTTTGATCAGCCGAGAGCCTCGATATCAAACACTGTGTTCTGCGGTACAATATATAAAAAATGGACATATTTCAACATTATAAAAAGAGTATGTATAGTGACACTTGTCCAAAAGTCGCCTGTATGTTTGCCTCTGTAGCTGCCACTGGGGACAGGTGTGGTGTTGGTTGTAAACCTGTCCCCAACGGTGACGTCCAGGCCAGGTCCCACCCCCTAGAACCCACAGCAACCATTGTCCCCAGGCATTACCATCTCAGCGAGGAGGTGTCACCGTTAGATTTCGCTTTGATTCTCCTATTTCGGCCAGGAAATGGATGATCTTCGCGCTGGGTCGTTTACGACCCCTTTTAATACACGTCGGGTGGGACGTGAGGCGGCCAGGTGGAGCGAGCGGAGTCTTCAGAAAGGAGAAACCGCGGTGCCTTGAGACTAGAGACTCTGACCAGCGGGAAACCCCTTTCTCCTTCAATGGGAAATCTGCGATGAACCATGCCAAGTAACCACCCTTCGCTCCCTCCCTCCGTTCCTGCCGCGACAGTGTCTCCCTGCAGCATACACAGTTATGGGTGAGCGAGGGTCACGCGAGGCACGTGCCGAGTCCTTTCCACCCTCCCAAGATAAATCGGCGTGGGTCACAAGCCAGGGAAGAGGCCATTGTCAACGAGAGTCTCAAATTTGTCACCCCAACAGCCTCAACAGTTGTGTCCAGCACTATCAAAGACTTGTTCAAATCCCCCCTGTCTTGCATAAGAAACC
>JAAUYG010219731.1_pt1 | contig 10674 bp, 6 predicted proteins | sample 7278091 | NCBI WGS metagenome assembly JAAUYG01 (sample SAMN14350201, study PRJNA611818) | marine sediment metagenome | isolation source: surface marine sediment (0.6m) | place: French Polynesia: Moorea | collected 2018-08
CAACTTCCTGGTAATTTGGAATAAGCACACGTAAAGTAACGCACGTGTTCCCTTTTAAATCACCAACACGGAAACCGCTATCCCCATTTGTGTTTGGTTTTCATCGTTGTGCTATTCCTATATTTTACTATGTCCCCCCCCCCCCCCAAAAAAAAAAAAAAAAAAAAGAAAGAAAAAAAGCTTACCACCTGGTCATAGATAAGACACATAAAAGCATTACAGTACTTCCCAGACAGATGAGGGAGGGAGGGTGTAATCAGGTGTTTTAGGCTCAGTGACAGTGACCAGGTTTCCCAGACTCAAGGTTAGATTATTTCTGCATTCTGGCCACACCCTTTTTGGGCACCGAGGTGGTGTGATGCTAACAAATTTGATGGTAGCAGAAGACCACAGACACAGTAAAAATGTCAGCCTTGGACGGAATTGGAGGTACAACCCCAAACTACAACTGGTCCCTGGGGGTTGAGAGAGAGAGAGAGAGAGAGAGAGAGAGAGAGAGAGAGAGAGAGAGAGAGAGAGAGAGAGAGCTTATAATCTGGATCAATAATATTCAGATCCCATAGGGGCTGGGTCTGTGAGTCTGATCACAACAGATTTAGGGTGCCTGGTCTCAGTTTGCCAAAAGACCTGGGATTCTGTGTTGGGTAGCTGCCAGTCAAAATATTTCCCACCACCTAGTGGACTGAAGGCACGCAGACAGGCAAAGTTGCTGGCCAGTGGTCATGGCAGTGAGTGTTGGCAGATCTGCTCTGACCCTGAGGAGCATATCTCAAGCTGGGTATACCTCCCATCACTGATCATTATCAGTTATATGAAGCAGAAGTTGAATTATATGTAATGTAGTGTAACCTGGCTGGAAAGACAACTCCTGTGAGGAGCCACCTGTATTGAAGGACCACATTTTCCTGGACGAAGGTCCCGAATTTCAGTGCAATTGAGTCTGTCATCAAAGACCACCTGTCTTGAGAGACGACATACAGTGGTCAATAGGGCAGTGTTTCCAGACAGTTGGGCCTGCCATACATGTATGTTTATACTGTATATCTGCTGCAACACAGAACAGAGTGACTAGATAAACAAATACAATAGGAACCACTGATAAACTGATGATATTATTAAATACATTCAGATGTTTAAATTGTTTTCAAATGTCAGGACAGAAAATGTAGAACGAGAGTTGCATTGATACAGTGACACCTTTTAGACCGGTCTAAAAGGTGTCACTGTATCAATGCGCTCATGGGACAAACTTGTGGTCCTTGTATGCACATGGTCATTAGATACTGGTGTAATAACATGCTCGAAAGACCAGCAAAATGTGGTCTTTATAAGCAGGTAGTCTTTGGAGGAGGATGACTAGGCTACCAGATAGATGGACATGCATAGTAATTGAATTATCAGGTTATGATAATGGTGGTGACTATTTTGACACATCAGCCTAATCATCTGGAAAAAAAAAACACTTTTTAGGGGGGTTGAATGTTGAGCTTTAGCTCCAGGTTCATTCATTGTGGGATCACACCTATTCTGGATCTGTTTCAGTCATCTTTGGGCCTTTGCTTTCCCCAGTTTGGCCCAGTGAAATCACTTTGATGATCACCTGAGTACAAATCCAGGAAGTCCTGAAGCTGAAAAAAAAAATCCATCACCCTATCATTTAAAATCTCTAATAACCCCCCAGAGACAACAGAATGCCTTCACGATGCCAGAAAAATTGTCACAAGATGGAAGGAATAGTCACAAGTTGTAAGCAAAAATGAAATGGTCTACCAACTACATGTACAGTACAGCTTTGTGAATTTGTTCATAGAGAAAGCACTGTACACATGTACAGGGCAAGGTTCATACTTGCACTCAACCACCTGGAAAACCATTCATTTGCCCATTATTCCTATCTGTCCAGAGCCACTTGTCTTCAGGACACATTAGTAAGTACTTTGCTAAAGTACATGGGTACTAGAAAACAGAATTTGCAGGCAAATTCAAGATCTGCATGCCAGTTTTGGTGTAAAAGACAGAAGGAAGCAAAGAGGTTGTTTGCGAAGTTTTGCCAGTGGTCAAGTTTCATGCCCAAATATGGCAGTTTTGAAAATCATCCCATATCTTGGAAACCACTGCCCAGTGCAAAAATAAGCTCTATTTCTGCCCCATCGGGTAGAAAGAGACTGTATATATTATACAAATTCTGGAACTTTTGCCAATGGCCAAATTTCATGCCCAAATACATGTATAGCAATGTTGAAAATCGGCCCATATCTTGGAAACCGCTTCGCGTAGAGTGAAAAACTCAGTTTCCACCCCCATAGGAGAGAATATGTGTGACTTTACCTCGGCGCTTTGCTCCTTTCTCGCTGTTATACCCAAACTGGCATGCAGATCTTGAATATGCCTGCAAATTCTGTTTTCTAGTTAATTGCTATTACTTGTATAAGTTGTATTACAAAAATTTGGGGTCTTGCACTCATTGGCCTTAAGTATTCATGCAATGTTTGAAAATGCCGTTTTTGAGATGTTGTGTTTACAAGCCCCACTACGGAACAAAAGTTGTGTTTACAAGCCCCACTACGGAACGAAAACAAAAACAAAAGATCTGCATGCCAATGCACATTTAATATTAGAACTACTGGAGTATACTAGTATACAACTGGTACATTGTCAAGTACAGATTCTTTTCTCATGTTCTGCCGCCGACATGGAAGTTTCTGGCAGCTAATGAAGCTACCAGACCCAGGTGTACTTACGACTGTAAAAGCAGCAACCAGGTGCTTCTTTGGAGGAACCGGAGCCACTCACAGACCAAGACAAAAATTCTAGCGATGTATTGTCTGGTAGAAAAAGTGCTACGACCTTGAACAGGCTTGTGTGATAAATCTGTGAGGATGAAAGCTCTATATACTGGCAGAGAAGCTGCCACAAAAGTTCTAGAAGGCTGCAGTCTATAAGCCAGCAGTGTAGTTTGCAGAGTGGTATTCTTTCATGTTACCGCACTGTTTTCCCTCCCCCCCCCCGCCATGTAGCTGTGTGAGATTCTGCAGACAAAGAAAATGAAGTGGAACCTCAGAATTAAGACTGTCCATGGTAGGACTATTCAAAATGGTCTTAATTATGAGGTGGTCTTATTTGGGGGACTTCTCAACATTGAAAACCCAGTTTTGGTGCTGTTGGAAAGAGATCCCACCATCTTTTCTCTGAAGTTACTCCTGAGGTGGTAGAAAAGTGAGGGTCTACCACATATGCTATGTGTTGATGTACACATAATACTTTTATGTTTGCATACAAATTGCCAGCAATGATTATCAACAGTGTAATAAATTGACAGTTGGTGTGACTGTGACATTAGTTAACTATTGATTGCCTGACATTCTTTCTCTAGGTTCTGGTCTGGTGATATTGACAGAAACAAAAGTGTCAGTAAAATGAGGATTACTTGCTGCAGGCAGGCCAGCCAACTATATACTGTTTTGTTGTGCATATTAGGTAGACAAAAGAATGAGTTTTGTAGGAGTATGAAATTTAAAACCATTTAGTTTCGCTTTTCCATCCCTGCCCCCTTGAACATGTTGAATCATTTGTTACGTGGAAAGGAAAAAAAAATCCAGAAAAGTAAACTGTGCTTCGACATATGAAATGCTGATACAATGCGAACCGATCTTTGTTTCTGATACTGTTGGAAGAATATTCTAACAGGAAGCAGAAGTGTTAAAATATGTAATCGAATACTACCGGTATCTGGGGTACATATTTAGTACAATCTGATACTGCTATATCAATCAACTTTTGAATGGATTGAAGATTGAGTGGTAGATGGTTCTGTATTTGTTTTGTTAACTAACCATCATCCTATGAACAATGATGCAGAGTAGCGACAGCTATTCTCATTGTGTGATGGTCACCCTGTCTGAATGGTTATGTGAGGCTACATGCATCATGTATAGAACATTATGTTGTACATGTATACAGGGGTCCCTCTATTTTACAACCCTTTATTTTAAGACCACCTTGATTATAAGACCACCAATTTTGGACCCAAAGTACAATTTATGGTGCTACTGAACCAGAACCTTTATTTTAAGACCACCTGCAATATAAGACCACATTTTCATGGTCCCATGGGTGGTCTTAAAATAGAGGGACCACTGTATATAGATGCATAGTCAGCCCCGTTCCTTCTGTAGCACAACTACATGTATGTACAGGTTTACGTTACATGTCTGGTGTGACAGTGACAACAGTGAGTCTGACCACTGTCTGCTGTGGGGACATCCAAATGTCATGTTATGTCACCATCTATAACTTCCTGTCAGGCATAATTGTCACCAGACTTAGTGACTTGTCCCATTCAAGTCAGACAGGATGTTATTGTCTGCCGAATCAATAACAACTCCTCAGTTTTTGTCTGTTAGCTTATCAGTGCCATCAGGGTACATTGTAACTATTTTTAGGCCTGCAGAGGAAGAATGATGAACATTTACCAGTAATTGATCCATTTATGGAGTCAGTTTGTAAGCTTTGTCCTTGATTGAACACCACAATTCCAGTAATACAGAACAGTACTGATGAAGTTCAATTGCTAATTGATCTATTTGAGGAGTTAGCAAGCTTTGTACTTGGTTAAAAGTCTCTCATCACATGACTGATGTACAGAGACTCAGACATGCTGAGGTCAAACATCATTTACATCATCTACATAAACCTGAGGGACCCCTATTTGCATCCAACCTACTGGCAGCCGCCATTCTTCTGTCCCCTTGGCGGGGAAAGCCGTATACAGGGACCTTCTGAACTTAGCTTTATGTGGTTGGCCAAGCATTCTGTATGACCTGTCCCTGGATTTGTAGTCTGGAAATGATTGAAAGAGCAGCAAATACTGCCCTGGAGATGTACATATTTGTCCTGTACTCAGGCATGCCCACCCCTAATTACCGGGTATGGCCATTTCATGGTAGTGGGGTGTTAATGGGCCAGTAATCTCCGCGTTGACAAACCTATCACATCACAACACTGGAAAGAGACATAGGCCCCGTTCAGATCAGAACCGAAGCTTTGTTTTTTTACCGAAGTTCCGCATGAAATTTTGGTCTGAATGCGTCGATCCTGTGACACATCTGGAGTTGTGGCGGTTTAGTTACTTCGGCTGAAAGAGGTGAAATACTGATCCGGATTAAGCTTTACGCCGGATGAAATGCAGTGTGGACGGGTTGTTGTGGGGCATTAGCCGCAGCGGCTCTAGAAGCTCAGAGGATGCCAGAATTCAAATACATGTAGTGCGATGTTAAATTTGGTGGGCATCTGCTCACAGACCAATACACAGCCAAAAATGTCAATAATTGACACACACCCCCCCTGACCAGTACCCACGCCACAGATATGTTTGATTCCAAGTGTTTGAAAATGAACATCTCTTTTGATATTCACATGATTTTTGCAGTGGGTGCAGCGCTCCCATGCCGCTAATTCTGGCAATACTGGAGGAAAAATTGCTACTTTGGTCCAGTCTGAACGCGCTCCCACTACCAGCAGGGGGCAAGTCGTGAAATCAAACACTTTTTGCTCACCCCTCATAATCCGGATTTGCCAGTGGGAGCACGGCCTAATTGTTTTAGAACTCCCCTCCTGAAGATCAGAAAGATGACGTGATGACATAGTCCCCCTTGCTTTTACTGAATTGAGATGTAAACTTTAAAACATTTATGTCTGCATCTGCAGTAGTCCCTCTCTTAGTGGCCACTCTCAGCAGAGGCCACCCTCTCCAATAAGGCCATAAATTTCTGATCACCCATTCTACGCAAGATTATGGTGGAAAAGTTCGAGAATTTTCGGCAGAATCTCTCTGCCTTCGTCAGGGGGTGGCCAGAGTCTCAAAACATTCACTCCCATAAAGGCCATAAATGTTTTCAGCTACTACGGATGTACTGTCAATGTATTTACTTCTCCCCCTCACCAAAGGCCACCTCTCTAATGTGGCCACAGTTTCTTGATAAATAGGGTGGCCTTATTAGAGAGGGACTGCTGTACAGTTATCTTGATTTCTTACTTTTATGTGGTTTGACTCTGTGCCCAGTTGATCTGGCATCAGATGCACATGTATGCGTTTGTCTGTCCCCATGTTTTGCTTACCTGGCTCCAGATACTTCATGGAGACCTTGAAGAGGCACATGTGTTGCTGCATATTTATCAGGCACCAAACCAGTCTTGCTCCACTTGCACTTACACTTGCCCCACTTCAAACTACACCACATCGAACGCACCAAATTCAACTGGATTAGACTCTTGTTTCCTGAAACCAATTTTGATCTGGAGTACCGATAGTGTAAATCTTCCAACTGGTCTCGAAAATTTAAACGTTTTTGATTCTTTTAAGTGTAAATAGGGTTTCAAGCTAAATTCTAGTGCTGCACCTACCAGTACACGTATTTCAGAAGTGGCTTCAAATTACCAGCACCGGGACTTGCTTTTGAGGTACACCAGTTTTTGTCGTGTTTTGCAGACCTTAGTAAAGCTTGGAGGTCCAGTTCTCTGAAAATATAGCCATCTCAAAAGTGTTTATCCTTGAAACCCATTCAATAACATTCCTTGTAGTGAAAGACCATGTTATCCTAATTTTGATTAATGTATTTTGACTTTGATTTTTCTTACAGAGGCTGTTCAAGACAAATCTGAGCCGAGTTCTGAAGAAGTCCAGGCCAATGGAGGGACCGTGGGTCCCGTGGATGATGGCGACCGCCTGCCCAGCAGCTTTATGCCCGTTATGGGGGATCATCAAGGACCCCCATCTACGGATGCCACGATACCGCTATCCCCAGAATACAATACACGGCCCTTGAGCGGAAGTGGACTCCCTGCCCAACAAACTAACGGCCCCAATGGCAATTCTTACAGTGAGTGCTGGTCTGTTTGCGGTATCTTAACTGCAGATTTCTTCACATATGATACAGTAACCCTTGGGAAGATTTCAGTATGAGGAAAGAATTATCATGATTAAAATGCACCTGATTAATTTGTAAACTCCGAAGTCAATGGCCATTGTGAAATATTTAGCTGGTAGGGTCACCAGAGCGAGATACTCAGGTTCCTGCATTTGATTTACACATCAAGAATTACTGAGAGATTTAATTAACAATCGTCAAAATGTGACAATGACATATGATTAATACTGAAGTAGTACACGGGGGGAAATTGTGCAAGTTGCAATTTACAATGTACACAAAAACTTATAACCAGGTATAGATAACAATACAAATGTACTAACATGTGCCTGTATCCAAATTGTGGTCTTGATCTAAAAAGAAAACAAAACAATTCATATGCATACCGAATATGTCTTAATAGAAGCGCATGCCCTAATAGACGCACACCACCCTGCAGCAAAAAACACTTCGCAACAAATTGACACCAAATGCCTGATAAAACGTCAAAAGATCATCCAAATACAGTGAAAAACATTAAAATTCGAGCGATATTCCAGTCTGTTTGGCTGCCGCACATGCGCAAATCGCCACTTCCTTGTAAACAAAGGTCCACACAGTTCCTGTTTACCGTATACATGTATATGCGTATTGTAGGTACTGGATGACGGGCTTTATTGTTGAAATTAATAGACGCTCACCTAAGCCCTTGCATTCGCACACTGCCTTTCTATTAGGACATATATGGCATAATACTTCCTACAACATTGAGACTTTGAGTTACAGCACATGTGTACTTGTACCTTGGCAGTTCCAAATGTGAAGAAAAAAAAATGTAGCAAAACTTAAAATTTTCTCTCGGATAGGATCCAGTGCAAATGCAACTTAGTCAATTTGTGTACAGTTTTTTTTTTTTTTTTTTTTTTAAGGATGATTTTCGCAAATTAGTTTTGACCTCTTACACCAATATCAATCTAAGAATATTCCGAACCAATTGTAGCCATCCGTAATCTCCGGTGTTAATGCTGATGAGCCAGCTGCCACATGCTGCTTATGTGCTATATATGTATTGTATGCCATCCAAATATTAACAGTCAGCAAGCCTTGCCTTGCTGCAGCAGTTAGATATTTTTCCCGGACTATTCTGCTGCAGTGTCCAAGCTAGTGCCCATACATGTATTCCGTCACTAGATAAACATAAAGGATATTATTTATGGACCGATGCTTTAGGCATGACGTATTGTCTCAGGAGAATAAGGTTAGGAAATACCATCCCTGTCCTGGCATTAAAAATGTCTGCTTTTGCTAGCAGCTCGTGACATATCTGCTCCATCATGTCTATGATCTATTAGAAGTACTGTGCCACAGGTGGATGATGGGTATGCAAGATTCTAAGATAACAATCACGATAATCTGCTTTAAAGCTCTCTTGGACCGATTAACCATGATATTCGTGACCTGTGACGAATGCCTGATGATCATTGATGATATTTGTAACCTAAAAATAAAACGAACCAGCTGCATTATTGGCTGCTCCCAATACACGATTAATTGTGGCCCAGTAAATGGTAAACATGATTAGAATGGTTCCAACATGTACAATTCAACTTCATTACAGGAAAAATAACAGCTGATGCAGGTACCATTTCATCTGAGGGCAAATGGCATAGTTCATGATAATTAAACTAATAGAATTTAATAGTATAACACAACAGTACAACAAATAAAAAAGTTTATTTATTTATTTTTCTGCATTGAAAATATTAAGTTTAAGAAGTCCTAGGAACTCTTCATACCAGCAATACCACAAGTCGTGAGAGATATGCTTCATTACCATTGGCCAGTGCTGCAGGTGAAGTATTATGTTGAACTTTTGCAATACATGGATCTGGGTAGCCGTGGATAACACAACATGTAGTTCACAATATCCTTTTAGATGTTCCCACTAGGAGTTTTAAGTGGAGTTTCTAATTGAGCTGTCAGTCACTCCGCCTGAGTGAAGTTACTCTTTTGTGGGTGGAGGGTTCCGAAATCATGAAAACCAGACTCCACAGCATATTGATCTGCCTGATCCTGATACATAGACCACTGGTGTCATAACTTCATGGTTGGGGTGCGAAAACCCCACGCAATGCAATTACCATTAACATTGTAAGGGTGTTATGGGACCTTTAATACCCTGCTTCTGAAGGTTACTGCGTTAACCTCGGCACAGGGTATAGCTAAAGCCGCCTCCCTGGCCAAAAGCTAGCTGCAAGCTGATCCATCATACTGTGATCTGGGTCCACTGCATATAAGCCTGGTCCATACCTAGGCCTGGGGTAGGGAAGCCACAGATCTATATTATTTCTGCTTCATGCCACGTTGTGGTACAGGCATATTGGAGTGGGCGGGATCAGGGAAGTCGACTGGAGAATTGTGTGATCATACGGTAATGGAGCTTTGTCTATGACTAGTCGAGATTGCTCTGGGACCTTAAAATGCCATTTGTTGCCTGCAGTGACATTTTATTACCCAAAGGTAATGTTCATGACTTACTGGGGAAGAATATGATATAATATTTCACAATATCTGTGACACTTGTACATGTGATTCTGATTAACCTATATCAGATATGTGAACCATGTGGACCGCAGTGTATATCACAACAAGAAATACCACTGGGGCAGAGGAAAACCCCACCCGCAAAAAATTTCTCTTATGTGACATCCAGATTAATATATTACCGACTATGTACCGATATCATACTACTCAAATGACCTTGAATTTGACCTTTCATGATCTCTCAATGTCAAATCTAATGGTGCAGTGGTGTTCCGCATACCGGTATAGGATTTCCTATTAGGGTTTAACAGTAATATGCCCTAATGCGGCTCCTTTGTGAGATATAAGCATTCGCAATGTGAGTGATGTTGACTTTGACCTTTCAAAGTCACTCGAGGTCAAATGTGTTCCCATATATGATTTCCTATTGATGACTAGTGTTTAACAATAACTTACTTATGGCCTAACTCGTCTCCCTTACGAGGTACAACACTTTGAAATGTGAGTGACCTTGAGTTTGGCCTTTCAAGGTCCCCCACTCAAAGTCAAATGTGATGGTACCTCTGGACTGAATAATTTCCTATTAGCATTAGTGTTTAAGAGTAAGATATGACTTAATTCGCTTCCTTTACAAGATATAACAGCCTGAAATGACTGGCCTTGGAACTTAACTTTTCAATGTCAGTCAAGGTAAAATCTAATCACTAAAAATGATATAGTTACACTCCCATAATCACTTCCTATGAGTGTCAATAGTAACCACATGTCTACCTCACCAGTTAGGCAGTTCTAGGCACTTGATTTTCGCCCTGTTCTTATGATTGGGCCAAAATTTGGCCCCCCCCCCCCCATAAACAAGATAGAACACTTTCAAATCTGAGTGACCTTTGCCTTGACCTTTCAAGGTCACTTTTAAGATCAAATATACCATTGGACTCCCCATATATGATTTCGGGTTGGAGTTTGTTAGCTTAAATTGGCTCCTTTATGATCATGATGGTATACTATTCTTCAAACTGTGACTTGCCCTTTCATGGTCACTGAGGGTCAAATGTGATGGTGCCATTGGACTTCCCATACATCATTTCCTATTAATGTTTAATAGTAATTTATGTATATAGATGGAAACTCACGTTGACACCAGCGAACATCGGGCGAAATTTTGAGCTTTCGACCCGACTCCACGGGTCTTCTTCAGAAAACTGAGGTTTCCGCGTTGTCGTCA
>JAAUYG010036437.1_pt1 | contig 10673 bp, 7 predicted proteins | sample 7278091 | NCBI WGS metagenome assembly JAAUYG01 (sample SAMN14350201, study PRJNA611818) | marine sediment metagenome | isolation source: surface marine sediment (0.6m) | place: French Polynesia: Moorea | collected 2018-08
GCTAAATGCGAATTACCCTGGGGATAAGCTGATTGTTAACAAACCCTGTACACAATATAATTCCTAGATATACATATACATTCTAAGGGTGACAGTTTTTAACATTAATCCATAGCCCAGACTTTTACCAAATTTGAATATTGAGATATAAAAGTTGTAGCAAATTTAGAATAAAGTAAACCACAGCTCCTTAAGGACATTACAATATACACATAAATTATTATACAATTGACATACATAAATGAGGCCTTATCGAATACCAGTTGTCACCTAACTCTTACTTCATTTATACCTGGGTGACAGTACCTTGTCATGGACGACAGCAGTGAGCAACTGGAGCGACCATCGGTGCCTCACCAGTTCAGGAAAGGAGACAAGACTCTTGAACGGAATGAAAATCATGATTCTCACCTTGATCTCATTTCGCATTGAGTTGGGATTCAAACAGTCTAATGCCACATATCAATCTATCTGCCTCTTACTTTCCTGATGCCATTCCCCATCTTGTGGATATAGTGGTCCCTTTTGAAGTGGGAACACTGCACTTGATCCAGTTCCATGCCATGGGAGGCATGGTTATGGGCATATTAACATCGCTATCTCCAAACACGCCATATGCCACATATGAAGTAGGGCTGCTCTATCACGCTGTCACCAGGATATTGTCCCCACTCTGCATAGCTCACTGTGTTGTCACAATTCCAGATTACTTTTACTTTGAATTCAAAATGACATCATGTCCTTAATGAGTTTGCTTTCTTCAGAACTGTAGCTGCATTCTACCTTAAACGGAGCTTAAATAATTATCTTTGAGGATGATCAACAGAATTTTTTCCTGAAATATCAATATTTCCAAGATACTTGCCAAGACTCTGCTTTAATAAATACTAGTAAATATGGTAGTTTTGCATACCTGAGTATGTTGTGTGTAGAGTAAGTTGCATGTATTTGGTCTACACAAAATGAAAAACGTGCAACATAAATGTCTAGAAATTGCTAAATTTTCTACATGTATTATCCCATATCCTGGCACATCAGAAATTGGCATATAACATGTTTAAAGCAACAGACACGTCTTAGGCCAATGATGGCCTATTTGTGCTCAAGGCGGTCCAAAGTAATCCACAGCAGACGTTTTTCACAGCTGCGACTCGGGCTGCCTAACCTGGGTTGATTAGAGGCTCCTGATTGGGCAGAAGGCCAACCCACTCCGCACACCCCCGCCCCTCCACCTCCATATCTTTAACTTCTCGATTGGCCATAGTGGTCCCTTCTCTTTACCGGCAGGCATGTTCATGTCAAATCATGTCCAGTGTTTATGGAAGGCGGGCACCCCATGGGAAGTTGAGAATTAGGCTGCACCCCGGAATTATTAAGTGGCCTTAACCAGAGGGCTTGGCGTGTCTTGTACCCGTATGGTGCCAAATCGGAGCTGTAGACACCCGGTCATAAAAGTTTGAGAGGAACACGGGAGACTCGGGGAGGGGGCAGCCAATACCGGGCCAGGCGAGCCGTTTACAGACCATCCTTGGAGACATTAGCCCAACCCCAACGGGGCCATAGTAACAGTATATTCGTCCCAGGAAATTGGGTGAAATTACATTAGACATCCCCTCATCTGGTCGTGGGTAATATTCGCGGACTCTGGGAGCGGATGGACGCTGTCAGAAACGCAGATGGTATTTGCGAATGCTCAGTGGAGTACCGTGTGCAGATAGACAAAGTAGGCTTTAACTGCCCAATTCATTCGGTGTATCTAGAAATCAAGACCCTGCGGCCACCAACCGAGACCGCGCTGGCAGATTACATTGCTAACTTTCCGTGGCGTTCAATTGTTCAAACGCAGCCAGACATTGACGTGGCCACGCCAGCGTCTGAAAGGCATTACCACAGCATGCCGGCATACCGTGATCTCTTGGATTAGATTACCCAACCTGTTATAGGGGGATAGAGAATGGGAACTTGTTACCAACTGAGACTTAGGGTAAAAGGCAAACTGACTGAAAAGCTGACTGCTTATATAACATAATAAGTCGGGGCCAGTGAGTCTTGTTAGGGAGTCCCGTAAAAACTGGGCCACAATGCAGGCTGGCTGCTAGAAAATGAAACAAAGCCTGATTGTAACACCAGGAGCATTCTATGGCCTACTAACAGTAGATAGGCGGCCAGCACAGGCTATTACACGTGTCATATCCCGTGGAAATTGAAAAGGCACCGGACTTGGAAAGCAATATATAGTTCCTGATTTCCTCACTCCGAGCGATATTAATTGCATGGCGGTGAAGGACCCCCGGGCTGCACCAGCGATGTGAGAGTAACAGTATGCCTACTGCCTGCCACGCTAGGGAGACAGCACTCAGCCATTAGCTTAGCTCCGATAACCTGTCTCCCGTTCTCTCCTCGTTTTATATCTCTGTCGATATGCCGCAGACATGGGCGGCTGTCAGCAGCTTCCGGGTGTGGGACAACAGCTTTAAGATGAAGTGAGTGAGTGATCACAGTGTTCTGATACTTCAGGAGCAATGATGCACCTGGTATAATACAAACAACATTATCTGGATCTGCCTGGCTATTATATTAATGAAAGCGGAATTATCCACTTCGGCAATTATAAAACCTCCGCTATATGTTTGTACTGTCACACAACGCAGTGTGGAGAGAAAGGGGACCGAGGCGATGTTTGACTAGTATGGCGGTTAAGCAGCCTGGAGACTTTGCATGGAGCAAACAAGGACATCTGATGATTCACACACACACAGAGACACACACACCGCGACTTGACATCAAAACTGGATTATACCCTGATAGTAAGACGAGATTAACCATACATGTGTATTAGTACTCAAGACTCAATTTAAAAGCATGGATATCTGTCTTGACATTTGAACAGATGTTTTTAGAATGTTTCCTGCAGGGAGTGTGTTCAGGCATTGCCTAGAACACATGGACACCCGCTGCATATGGCAACAGCACTGGGGAATAGATGCTTTGTTGGCACTGCTACCTGCATTCATGTCCGGGATACACTACAACTTTAATAGCCACATGTGACTGGGGCATGTCTGGCCTGAATGTACTATATAGGAAGAAGATTTTTTCCATCCCCAGACACAGATGTTCCTGTCAGCAATGTATGGGTACTACACGCACCTGCTTTAAGGTATTTTATGGTGATCCCTTGGGAAGGAAGCTGTGCTGTGACTGAAGCCTTGATGCACTCACTCTGCATTGATGCACTGACAGAGAACACTGTCTGGCACCCCAGGCTTGCCCTGCCATTAAGCAGCACTGCTGATTACATGAGAGTAGAGCCGGGGTGTGGACAGTAAGGCCCATGCCAGGGCTGATGTCACTGGGACTGCCCCCTCCCTTGCCCGAGGCCCTCCCTTGACAGAATTTAGGAGACTCTTGAGGCAGCTGGCTTGCTGTTGTTCCCTGGCAGAGGATGACGACCTGCTTCTAACTCCGGGCACACGATATGTAGAGGATAAACACGGGCAATGTGTGTGGCAGTCAAGCTGGAGACAACGTCTGCTGTGGACAACCAGCTCTTCAGCTACCTACCTCCAGTACACTGCAGCCGGCAGCCCCTGTCTGTGAGTGGCTCTTGGCATTATATTGCAACCTTCCACCTCCCAATGTTCTATTAAACCCTGGCCTGTTGACACCAAGGTTGATATCGCTAGCCTTTTCTCTCCCAGGGAAAAGGTATCCAAACCTAACTTTTGGACTGGTGGGAGGCTGTGGTATTTTTCTAACAAGCATTATTTCCAGGGAGGGGTGGGGAAAGCTGATGCCAGCGGGAGAGAGGCGGACGGACGGACTGCTGCCGTATGGCCTATTTATAGTAGCCAGCAGCAAGGCGACTCTGCTGCAGAGTCTGTGATGCCAGGAGAAAGTAGGAGGAATCTACGCAATGGAAAGATGAGGAGTGATCTCTCCGGCCTTACACCTTCTGTCGGCAGCTCTGCCAGACAGCTAATCCAGACACAGAAGGTGCTAACGGGAGCCTGAGTCCTTTCTCTCCAGAACAAGGCAAGCAGCAAGCATTAACAACCCTCTGGCCATGTGTTTTCCCAGGATAGGGCAGTCAGCTGTAATACCGCAAAGGCTGAACCCAGAAAAAAAAAAACAATAAGGCTGTTTGTCAGTTATGGATATATACCCAGGTATCCGGATAGCAGGAACTGGATAACCTATCTGGATAACGTATCTGGATATTAACCTTTCTGCGGAATCACCAAGATATGTTATTACCAAACTACGCCTGGCCTCTTATAGAAATCCTGCCAATGAACCTATTGGACCTCTGCGGGTTCACTCCTGCTGTTGTTGTTCTTATGTAAAGGCGCCAACAAGGGGGTCTATACAGGGAGGTTGATCCCGGCATCCAAACAGAAGCCACAAGACAGTCCGGGCAGGTTTGGTCGGGGATAAATGTTTATCTAAACCATTGTGCTGTATACGTCAGGACAATCCTGGACTGCGGTGTTCTGGCACTAGCTACCTGTCTTTGTTCTCAAGGTGAACTGCTGTGGAAGTGGAAGTCACCTCCAGATATCGCCATTCTTTACCAGGATGTACATCCATGGACATGGAAGCCCGTAGATAAACTGCTGAGAATGTCGGTGGCGAGTAGTAAATGGAGGTGGGAAGGACTACTTGATGATAAGCTTCTGTGATAACTAGAGGGAGCGGTTGGCTTTACATTGAAGGTGTTGTCAGCACTGCAGTAGGTTCATGTCAATGCCTCATTTGGCTTTACAGGGCTGTAACTGCAGCCATTAAAATCCTGGGGATTTTACAGTACAGGATATCAGTCTGGTGTATGGAATATACATCGGTGCGGCCCTGTAAGAGGTGAGATTGATATTCATCAGTCAGTCAGAGCAAGTTCTTTCCCACGTTAACGAGTCTCTGATGTATGTGCGTGTAGCAAAATCTCGCTCTTTTTCAACAGCGCATTCCAGCATTACATCACCCACAGGAACTTCCACGTTGCGGGAAGAGTTTTCGGAGGTACAACTTGATGACTAGAACCATGTGTTCAGGCTGAAGAATGTAATCAATCGGAGTGAAAACCTGGACACACATAGTCTTTACACCACACTGGTGAGATTTGTTTTGTTGAAGCTTATCCTTCAATGGATGTTCGGCAGATGTGTATCTAAGAGTTTCAGAAGAGAGCGGAAATTCTTTTAGGAAAAAGTGTGGAGGCTTTAGAAGCTGGTAAAAGTGCGATTTATTTTTTAGCTGTAACCTTTGGGAGATGGAAGCAGCTAGTAAGATGGATGCCGCTGATAGGGGATGGGTCGTATCAGGCTGCGGCAGCAGCACTGCACCATAGCCTCTCCAGCGCAGAAAGGCCTCGGAAAATCCACATGACTTACGCAGATGCTGGGCACAAGATCAGACATTAACTTGAGCTATAGAATACTCCAGCTGGATTTTCCTGTTTTCTTTCCTTTAAATTTCGTCCATGCTGGAAGGCCTGTGTATTAGCTGAAGGCAGTGACAGGAAGCTCGGTCTTAGGCCCCAATCCAGCCTACACAAAGTCTCTGCCAGATTACTAACTTACAGTGGGCTTAGTATAAGGTGGGTGCTACAAAAAAGGATTCCCACCCTACAGCAGCCTGCCTGGGATGATCTATCACCAGTGTTGTGCAAATCTTTCCATTGCTGGTTCATTTCAAGTGAAATGTCGGCCAAGATCCTTCCTGGAGTATCGGTGTAATAATCTGGCTGGCTGCCTCCCCCAGTGTGTGGCGTAATAGATGAAGGAGGAAGCGATATAAAGGTACAGACAGATCAATATATGTGGATATACTGCCCAGGTATTATGAGTAGAGAGCTTTGCTGTTAGCAGGTCTATCAATGTGATGGATGTTCAAACAGACGAGAGGTGAACAATCAGTAACGGGTCTCCAGCTGTTTCACTACAAGAATTAAAGTCTGCCGTGGAGTTATTATATCTGGCCGTGTCAGAGTCTGGATGCTGATGTCAGTCTATATGCCTGCTGTAACCGGCGTCCATGAGTTGGCTCAGGAACCGAGACCGTTCTGTGGGCCCCCTACCCCTGGATCTGCGTCTGCCTGGGATACTGCCTGACGACTGGACTCACGCTTTGACGGCTGTCCTGGGTGGTAGCGAGTGCAACCCCAGCCCTAGGGCCACTGATGTTCCAGGGGACTCTGGGGTATCGGTATCGGACAAGGAACACCCATATAGTTGTTATAATAGTTGGCCGACTCCGGCATGTATTCCCTCCGTGTGGAAAACCCCAGAACTGAGTTACAGACAGACGGTGTACATCAGCCTGTGTTGTGTGGCTGGGTCTATGTGGCTGGCGGCAGTCCTGGCAAACTTCCTACTGCTAGCCTGGAAAATCGGCTGCAAGGCGGCAGCTAAACTCCTGTTCCTGCAGCCTGATACTGAGGAGTATATCAGGGTAACTAATAATACCCCAGCTGCTACTGCGGCGGGTACCTTTCCCCTGTCATCCCTTACTGCTGTTTCCCTAGCAAGCTCCATGCCGATCTTTGACCCCAACACTAGGGAGCAGTTCCGCCGAACTGCCATGGGTAGGGGGGGTGGTATGGGAAGAGGCAGCAGGAGAGCCAGTGTCGACAGCTCCCTACACAAGTCTGGGTCTTCCTCTCTGTTGCCGAGGAGTCCCAATCACCGACGGCGATCGGGAGGGGATGCGGGCGGAGGTCAAAATCTTGTTTCCGCTTCACCGCATAACACACGCAAACGCAGAGCATCGTTAGCCCCTACGACATGGTTGAATTCCAGTCCAGAAGGCATGTTCAAACTGGCTCCGCCGTCCAATGACTGGAGTAGTATTTCCCCAGCCTCCTCCACTGCCTCCTTACGCAGTCAGGATATAGAGCTACGCATGACAACCCCGAACGTGACCCCGCCCCCTTACCCTGGCGACAAGGAGCCGACAAGCGAGGACCACAAAAACAACAACCGCAGCTCCTCCAATACCGAGCTAACCACGCTTGCTCCCCCAGAGTATGGCCGCGGGGAACTCCCGGGGATTCCACGGAGTCCCTCCTATAAACTGGATATGCCTAACATACCCGCCATTGTCCTCGAGACTGAGGATGAAAACGAAAACGCGGAATCGGCCTCTGGAATAGTGGTCCTACCAGGTCGGGATAATAGTCACTCCCTGTTGGGAGATGAGACCCCCGAACTACAACACCCTCTATTAGGGTAAGTAGACTACAGTGTTCATCCCATTAAGCGCATAGTGCATTTTTGAAATATTTTTTTTATCTTTACTAATAACTGTTGAACAGCAAAGAGCCAGGTTTCATTCCTTAAAAGTTTAAACCTGCTACGTAAAGGCTGGGATGCTGCTTAAAGATTTATAGATAATACCATACCGTGCAATTTATCAGAGTGTGTGCGTTTAACCGAATGACTACGGTATGTATAAAACATGTCAGCCGCTGAATGTATTCACAGACGATGTGACCTTTCCCAGAAACAAATGATCTGAAAAAACTTAGATGGGGTTATACTCTGTATAAGGGAGCTCTGTATGACCCAGGTGATCACTAAGCAAACAGACAGCTGTCAATGAAGGATAATGGGCCATCCAGAGACTGCTATCCTTTACAAAAAGTCTGAAATTGATATCGGTATCATTCATGTGGCATAATAATTGCAGTGGCATTAATACTTCCGAGTGGGGAGGGAGAAAAACTGTAAAACAACAATTCCAGCCAATTAAACATGAATGATCTTTCCTCATATATACCATGTTCCCAACATGTCCTAAATTCTGCGCTTAGATCATGTAGATCGTCAGTACAATTTAATAAATATTACTAACTGGCTGGTAAAACATATACATGTACCTGGGAAGGAATTTATAAGACTGGGTGTGCGAGGTCACTCCCAGTAGCATTACAGAGAACCTGTCTTGAGAGACCACTGCTATGACAGACCACACACACACAAAATGGTCACTGGATGCTCCAATTCACTGAAAAAGATTTTTTTTTTTCAGTATTTGCTTTTGAAGGTTTCTAAATGAATTTTGCAAAGAACCTCAGCATTTCCAGGCTGCTTGTCAAACCTTGAAGATGGAAGGGTTGACATTATAGGCATATATACAGGCATATATTCCATTATGCGCAATGGAAAGTGTTGCACATTACCTGTGACACTGTCCATACAGCGCGTGAACTTAGTAATACATGTATACATACTGCGGGAGATTATGTGTACTACATGTATGTTAATTATCTTGAAAGACCATCCTTCCACGTACCACAAAAAAATCATCTCTCAAGACAGGTGGTCTATGTTGACAGGTTCAGTTATAATCAAACATGTATTCCCCCCCTCTAATATGGTCACCCTATTTGCCAAGAAATTGTGGCCACAATAAAGAGGTGGCTGCTTAGGGAAATGTAAATGCAGTCATAGTGGCAGTGGCTAAAATGATTGGCCATAGGAAGGTGCCGCCTCAGTTGTGAGGGGCAACTTACAAAGAGACCAAGGTATCAAGGTCTTTGGCCTGGAAAATTCCAGTTTATTGATTTCTGCCAGCAGTGGTCTCTCTAGGCAGATTTCACTGTAAAGAAGTCAATACAGTGGTCCCCCTCTTTGGCAGCAAATACCATGAACATGATGAATGCAGTTGAACATCCCTCTTACCAAAGGATAGTGAAAGTTGTATTGAGGGACCACTGCAATGAAAAACCACCTGTCTTCAAAGACCAGATACTGTAGGCAGAATCCTATATTACTGTGGAACCTTTCTTGAAAGACCACCCCATTGGCCACATAAATGTGGTCTGTCAAGACAGGTGGTCTCTCATGACAGTGGTCTGTCAAGACAAGTTTCACTGTACAATATAATTGAACCTGTCATTAAAGACCACCTGTTTAGGTCTAGCCCACCTGGTTCTTAATTAGAATGCACACCTTACAACGTCAACCAGTGCTAAAGTTCTCGAAAATACTTAAGTCTAAATTTTGCCTTAAGTCAGACTCTCAGCTTAGATTGGTAACTTAAGTCAAAAGTTAGACTTGGGTATTTTCGAGAACGACAACCCCGGTTGTTTCCTTCTTTTGTGATCATGCACTTAAAAGGAAGAGCTAGCGAGTTCGGCAGCCAATTTAATTAGCGATGTTCTCATGCCTGGCTCTTCCCAAGTCCCCTCTGACCTGACCAACAAGGGAGGCCCCGCTAGGCCGGCAAAGAGCTGCAAGATACTGAATGCCAACCCCGGGACCAGGAAAGCCACTAAACACCTCAGACCCCGGTTTGCTAAAAAAAAAAAAAAATTCTATAAACTAAGGTTATGTATCATTCATGGTATTGGAAAAGTGACAAAATGCTAGAGATAACCTCACCACACCACACAAGATCAATGATATAGGCAATACAAGGCCACAGTCTCGGCCTAGCACACACATACACACACACACGCGGGCAAGCATCGGTAGTACAGTACAGTATTACTGCCTAGGGGCAGCTATTTATGTAGGCAGTGCCACAGACCACGGGGTGGATGTAGGCTGTGATATTACTGGCCGCCGGTGTAAGCTTAACTCAGCTGTTTCACCGTGTGTGTGTTTTTATGTGGAAAAAGTCGCGAGGGCAGAATTCTACAGAATGCAATGCACGACACATGCAAAGGCTGCCATGTACCGGCTAAATACGGACGCATGACGCTTTGGTTAGGTCTGAGTGAGGCCTAAAAGGAGGTGTCAAATGCTGCTCAATGTGTCCTGCCATACAAACTGCCTTCTATTGACATATGAAGGAGAGAGAGAGAGCGAGCGGAGCGAGAATTAGACACAGGGCCTAGCTGTAAGCTTCCATATCACAAAATCCGGACTGACCATATGAATGGCCATAGCTACATGCAGTCTCAGGTACAGAACTACCATATATACAGTATGCAGAAGATTGCCATTTATTATTAATTTTGCCCGAGCCATGCAGGTACAGTGACAGGAATGGCAGCACTGTGAGCCACGCTGCTTACAGCATGTACAGAGTGCCAGGTAGCGGAGGATATAGCGGCAGGAAACAAGACGCCTGCCTTGCCATTCCCTGGTGTTCCCACCAACAGGTCACCAAAATAGCAGCAGGTACAGAGCAATAGCTGCAATGATTCTACGGGAAGGATGGGAGGCCGAGCTGACAAATGTGAAAAGTAGTGCTTCCTCCATAGCCAACGTGGAGTAGATGTTACATGGCTTAGCTCAGGCGCCAAGGCCACCGTGGAAGGTTGATGTTTGCTACAGGTTATAGTCACAGGAGGCCGCATGGCTGGTCCAGGGAGAGAAGTACCACACAAGGGTGTGGGTGCAGGAACACATCAGAAGTCCATTTCAGGTCCTGAGGTTTGATATGGATATATACACAGAGAGAGACACACATCAAAGACGGCAGCATTAGCTGCAGTCCCTTGTGTTGATAGGTCCAAATGGATCAGGGAATAAACTGACCAGATACCCAAAGAAACACATTCTTCTTTGTTAACAGTGAGCTTGTGGATAATAACACTGATGGCTGAGTTATATTGATCTCCCTATAGACATGGTGGATAATCTCTGGATTATTGCCTGAAAAAATGACAACCATTGTCAATGCTATAGTGGATAGTCTGTAAGTACAATATGACATCATTATAA
>JAAUYG010078730.1_pt1 | contig 10673 bp, 6 predicted proteins | sample 7278091 | NCBI WGS metagenome assembly JAAUYG01 (sample SAMN14350201, study PRJNA611818) | marine sediment metagenome | isolation source: surface marine sediment (0.6m) | place: French Polynesia: Moorea | collected 2018-08
GAGTGACGACAGTAGTTCTGCTGTGCATTAGCACAAAGCAGAGCTAAAAAATGGGAGGTTTGCGCTTCTCAGCTTGGTGCTTGGTATTAATGAGTTAGGCATCTGACTGGGCGGCTCAGAGTCAGTATAAATGGTCTGAGTGATTCCTTTTTGCTCACCTGTGGCGGAATTGAATCGGTGGCTTGGCACCCCAAAATTGTCGGGCGTAGATTGTTCGGCCCAAACAAGACAGGTCCACATTAATTCACCACACATCACCTGTATACACCAACAATCCAACTTGTAGTCGGTGATATGACCATATTTGAAAAAGGATGGCATCACTGTTGAAAATGTGCAGAGAAGAGCTACTTCGGAATTAATTAAGTGGCTACCTGGAATGAAAGACCTATCATATGAAGAAAGACTGATGCGGATTAATTAAACTCCCTACTCTGAGGTACCGAAGAGGAAGAGGGGATATAATTTGAGATATATAAGATCCTGAGCGGGAATATGATCCTGGAGTATGAAACTTTATAAATTTGAATGGGAGCGATATATAAGAGGCTGCACAATTTGAAGATCTACCAGAAACACACTAGGCTAAAAGTAAGAAAGTTTTCTTTTGTACACCACTCGGCAGATATGGGGAAAAGCTTACCAATTTGGTTACCGCCAAGAGTGTCCCAATCTTTGAACGGAGGCTGGATGCACTAGAATCGTTCAAACATGACTCAGATTCTGTGTTACCAGCTAGCCAGCGCATGCACACAACAAACTCTAGTTTTGATAGATTATTAGATCTGACAGAAGAGGCAATAGATGCCTGGAGTCAGAAGCGGACCTGTAAGAACCTGTAAATCCCTGGGTCACACAAATATAAATACCTTTATACGCTACGTTTTGAGGTCACATCTTTTCGTCTGTACTGTATTGGCAAAACATTTTATTCAAAACTTAAAAGTCGCTCGAATGACATTATATTTTGGCTATTAATCTACATTTGCATTGCAGTCGGGGTAGATCTAGCCCCCGGGGAGATCTATTGCACGTCTTTAATTTGAACGTTGTTTGTGAACTATGTATACCCGGCGCTAATCTGCCAATATCGACATTCACAAAACCCACACTCAGATAGATTCGTATACTTCTCGGTAAATATGGCCGCCCCTTAGATGTAACATTTACCTATTTTGTTACAAGAACACATCTGGACCGATAGTTTAAGGCGTGACGCGATTTAGAAAAGAAGGGAAAAGGCTAAAAAAAGTGAGAAATTAAATCAAATTGTTTACATGCTAAACCAGGCGCTTGTATCTCGTTTAGTGTCACTTTGCAGTTTGCTTGTCTCAATGTCTGTGACCTTGCACTTACCAGCTTACTCAGTACTGACTTAGCAGTTCACCACAGGCACTATTCACAGGTTCATAAGCGTTTTCGTCAGTTGACTGGAGTTCACGGCCTTGATCCAGACCGTTTCCTCTTGGCAGCGTCCTTAACATTCCTCCAGTTCGTGCATGAGTGTATCTAGTACTCAGGTACTAGAGTAGTAGTAGTACTACTACAGTAGGCCTAACCCTGCGACCCTTTCATGCTTTAAGTTTATCACTGTTTATCTGAGAGATACTCTGCGATAGCTCAAATAAACAGTGTCTATTGTGCCTTTTGCGATAGTAGAGAGTAGGCGGTCACTTGGGGGCTAATCAAGTATATATCCTCTTCTATTGATATATAATGGCAAAGCTAATTATGCTAGCCTATGAATCAGCGTGAATATGAAAAGTACTTGTGTTTGTATTGTTTATGGAATTTTAACCCACATATTCTTGCCCTTTGCGTAGGACAAACCTCACAACTGCATACCTGCCTTTTATTTGTCTCCAAAGGTCCAAATTGGCTTGGTAACACTGTTGTTGGATTACCAAATTGGCACATAGGTAATTTTAGTAAAATACATGTATAGATAATCGAAGCAGTTGTGTTTATATTTGTTACCCGGAAGACCTGTCTCCTGCAAGCCAAGTTCTTTGACACTTTTGGTGGTCACACGGCTTGTGGAGCCAGGCGCTGGGTCTGTCTCACTCTGGTTGATACATCAAATTAAACCAATATGATGTAACGAAGGAGAATGTTGCCAAATAAACTCACCGTTTGATGCACTCGGACTGTTGTTGTCTTTGGGTACCTTACAAACGAACAGACATTTAGTATGTCATCCTAATTACAAAAAAGTTTGAATGCAAAACCCTGTTTTGCCCCCAAGAAGGCATCATGAGAGCGACAACTTGTATTTACGTCAGTTCCGGTTAGATAGTAATGAATGGTAGCGAATTCGCTAGAGCCTTCCTTATGCGAAAATTGTGGAAGCAACTACCACAACGAGATAGGAGCACCTTCCCTGGCTCGCCTGCCGCGTTCATCAGAAAATGGCAATAGCTGCAGGTGAGCCAGGTATTCCGGCTATATATTTGTATTACTCGTAGTGTGTTTGCAGTTGTGGCTACTGCATCAGATTCCCAACTGTGGGATCATGCTTTGACATGGCTAATGGAACGTTGGTAAAACCTTACATAACATTTTTTTAATTTCCAGTGTTTCGCATCCAGAGCTGTACCCTTCAGCTTCTGAGGCAAATCAATGTTAACAATGCTGCTCCCTGTGTCCAGCTTTCAAAGCCATTAGCGGTGGTTAAACAATTGAATCATCATAAAAGGTAGCAGTTCTATTCTTATTCGGTCCAAGAGTTGCAGTACACATGTAACATTAGTTCAATTAAATTACTAGTAAGTGTCAATAGAGGCCCTAGGACAATTTCTGACATGTCAACATGTGTAAAATGTTGTTATTACATACACCATGTATTAAACATCATGTAGTACATATAGTATGTACAATATTATATCAAATCATTTATGATTCACAAATATCTTGAGAAAAAGAGTTTTGATCTAGATCATGTAGATTGGCTTGTACTTTTAAACAAAATATAAACTAGATGAATATTTGTGATTTTGATGACCCTGTACATACATGGCTTTTACTATTAAGCAGTGGTGGTACCTACCACTCAGCCTCTGTTCACTCTTGTTCCAGGGATGTACCAGATAGAAGCAACAGCACAGAGGCTTCAGCTGTTACAAAACGGAAACCGTACTCCCCTTTCCAGAACACCACTACAAATGCAGATTATGCCTTGGCTCGTGTCGATGATCTCGTAAATTGGGCTAGGAAGGTATACACATTTTCTGGCTTCTATTCTGCTAGCAGCATAGACTTCCAAGACATTCTGTTCAAGGTTTACTATAGTGCTCAAGACTGAATCCAATACATGCACATAACTGAGACATCAAATACTTAGTACTTAAAGTGATATTGACAAACAGCAAGATTGAAGTGGTCCAGGTGTTACAATGAATTGACATAACTCATCCCTCTTCTGTTGTCATTGGTAGATGCCATGTGGTTAGAAACGTTTAATACCTTGTCCAGATATGGACCTATAGGATATTCTGTAATATTGGGGTAGGCAGGTGGGTATTACTGTTTTTAGAAGTGCACGTCTTGCAGAATGATAAGCAGTTACAACAGTGATTGTCTTTGAGCAGTTTTAATAATACATAGTAATCATTTACCATTACATAATACATACAGGTACTTTATATATTTTCAGAGTTCACTTTGGCCCCTAACATTTGGCCTTGCCTGTTGTGCTGTAGAAATGATGCATTTTGCTGCTCCACGGTACGACATGGATCGTTTTGGAGTTGTGTTCCGAGCCAGTCCACGTCAGGCAGATTGTATCATTGTTGCAGGCACAGTCACCAATAAAATGGCACCTGCCTTGCGCAAGGTACTGTATGTATTGAACAGTGAATGATGTCACTTGGGACAAATAAAAATAGATGACAAAACGCTGTTTAACTTGAACAGCAGTTTTTCACGCAAAGGCGTATTCTGTGTTCAAGCATGTGCTGTATCCTGTAGATCATTTGTGGTGATAATTGAACAAAAAAATTCCTGATACAGGACTTTTACAACTTTTTCTTCATACCAGTTTGTAGTACATGTACACATGACCTCACTTCTTTATACTTCCCAAGTATTGAAATTATACCCATATTGACACACTTTTCTGTATCATTTTAGGTGTATGATCAGATGCCAGAGCCTCGGTGGGTTATATCTATGGGAAGCTGTGCCAATGGTGGAGGCTATTACCACTATGCCTACTCTGTAGTGCGGGGCTGTGATAGAATTATCCCGGTGGACATCTATGTACCAGGTGAGTTTCAGTAGCAGTACTGTTGCCAGTGTATGTAATGGTATATAATAGTATTTGGCAGGTTGTCAACTTCTATGAAACAGATTTGTGGATATTAAGCTTGTATTTTAGTACTAGAAGCCAATGGCTCCCCAGAATAAGTTCACGTGACAGATCTGTTAAACGCTCTGCTCTGCTATATAAAGTAGGTTGGATTAACACGTATTAAAACACATAGTGATACAGTTAGTCTCTCTCTCTATATATATACAAAATGCAATACATTGTACTAAATAATATAAATTTATACAGTCTAACAGACTGCCAAACATTACCTCAGTCGTAAAAAGTCCATTCCTTACAAGATTTAAGTTTCGCAGGGATGGCCTGTTTGAAAAGTGAGGGTAATTTTAGGTTGTCCAAAGTGAAAATTCACCTGCCCAAACTTTTTTGGCTAGTACTGATTGGCAGGATTTTCTGTTCCTGCAACTGTGCTAGCATGATAAAAGAGGGGCTTAAAATTCATCTTGTCCTGTCGGACAAGTGGGGTGGGAAGTTCAGTTGTCCAACAGTTACTTTCAGTTGTCCCAGGCAATGGGACAATCCTTGATGTCCATCCCTGTTCCGATATGTCTATATGCTAACAGTCGAGGATCCATTACCAAAAAAGTCTTATTTAAGGAGTTCATGTGCAAGTCAATAAATATTTTTGTGTGTGGTGCCATGTGGTGCAACTTAATATTGTCCTATCATTGCAGGCTGTCCCCCATCGGCTGAAGCATTACTTTACGCAGTGCTGCTATTACAGAAAAAGATCAAACGTATGGGCTTGGTCCAATCTTGGTACAGGAAGTAGGATTCCTAAGACTGCTTATTGGATAAGACTGATTCAACACTGGATTACTCAAGCAAATGAGATGGAAGTTGCGGTAGCAGTCATCTCAACAGTCTGAGTGGGCAAAGACCTTCTGACGGAGGATATTTATGGATAGTTTTTCAATGCAATGATTGTGCACATTTTTTCATGAGGGTTGTTCTACCCAGTGAAAATATCATCTGAATATTGTCTGGAGTAAATTCTCCACAATAGAAGTTGTTTTTTTTTTCAAGCTAGGTCCTAGATTCTTGCTCTAGCAATGATACCAGCTGCAGCAACGCTACACCTCTTGCAGTGTGTGTTGTTCCAATTTGGCTTTTGAATGAGGAAATAAATTTGTGTATATAACTCTTTATTTGGTGACCTTGTTCCAAATGCATAAGGATTTGAGTATTTTCAATATTGTAAATATCCCATTATCCACGGTATAACAACATTACAAATTGCAAGGACTGATCCCAACTATACTCTTGGCGACGGGACAAATAATTTCATAAGTAATTCAAAATATTCCATAGGTTTTCTTTATTCAATGATGAAGGTGAAGGTATATCTTTCTGTACACCAACAGCATATTATGTATGCCAAAATACTTCTAGAAATGCACAAATACGCTCTTCGTTAAAACAAAATTTATAAGATCCCTTTTGTCTCGACCAGAGATATTTCCACCACTCGACTACTTACAGCTCTTACAACCATGGGACCTAATGTAAATTAACAAATCTTGCCCATGTTATGTATTAAACTAAGGCAAATAATTGCACTTTGCATATACCGGCAGTAATAATGTAAAAATAAATATCAATTTAACCAGTTTGCCATAAACCCGAAAGGGTTAAACATTAGAAATCAACATTTATAATATTATATTAGAACGTGCCAATATGTTTTCTTTGGTGGTCTAACCTCTTGAGGAAGGTTAGAGGGGGCCACCAAAGGTATGATGTAACTTTTAGCACTAAAGTGGAAGTTCTTAGTGGCCCTGTAACTTAATTCTTCACCACTACACTTGCTGAGTTTTGAGAAAATAAGCCACGTTTGAATCTGAATCACTGGACAAGTATGCAATTGTCCTAATCACACATGCCTCATAGATCAAAGAACATGGGTTGACAAGAACTATTCGAAAGCTATTTTTCAGGAACAATCCAGAATTTGAAGGCCGAGACAAAGGCTAAACTTGATACAGTATTCTGTCTTGATAGGTACAAACTGTTTCTCTGAATAGTAACTAGCCATTTGTTCTGTTAGCGAATTCCAAACCAGACGTCTCATTCACGGAGAACCGGGCTCCACAAAGAATACATTGTAGTGAGAAACTGCACAACATATGGTTGACTGTGACCAATATTACCCCATTAACAGTTCAAGGCAAATCATGGTTTTATTTCTGTCACATGTATATCTTTTTTGTAATAATGATACTGACAGTTATGGACAGAAACATCACAGCATTGCCCTCTGTTTGATGGTTGTTACAGTGTTACTGTGTCTCCTTCCCTCTGGCGCAGTATGCATTGGCCCAACCAGCCCTGGTTTGTGTCATGCAGACAATTCCATGAATCGGAAGCTCTGGCTGGATTTCTTCCACATGGAACACGGTCTGCTTTTATCCAGAAATCTCTCAGTAGACTGGCCCTTCATCCAAGTCATCATCTTCATCTGCTCCATAGTTCTCACCGTTGTCGAAATACGTCAGGTTGTAGTCAGTCTCCTGTTGCCATAACAAAAATTCCAAAGAGAGATTTTTAGTGTCAAAACTGAAAACAGTTGCAGCACAGAATAAAATACCACCACTACCCACCAAAAAAACAATCGCACTACAATTTTAGACTCCTTTGCAAATATTTACTGAAAGTCCAGGCTCTTTACCAAAACTACAAAATGCTTGAAAGAAATGTTTCTTGGTGACCTACTTGTATTTGACAGTACATGTACATCTGACATCTTTTAGGAAAACATGCGCTGAACACTCGTGAAATTTGATCATCCGATGTAGCATTTTGTGTACCGGTACTATCGTCAGTAGTTACACTGGGCATTTCTTTTAGCTTTTGCTCACTGGATTACCATTACTTTTTTTGTGCATACACAGTGGTCATATTGATATACATGCATTTAACTTAATGTGGTTGAAAATAAATATTTTTATCTATTACTCTACTCTGTCGATCACCAAACTCGCCTCCTCCATATCCTCTTCTTCCAAGTACTCCTCCTCTGCTTCCTCATTCTCCTCCTCTTTCTGCTCGTCTTCTTCATCCTCTTCCTCATCCACAGTACTTTTCTCCTGGTTCTCCAGAGTCTAATAAAATAGTGACATATAGTCCAACAAATGCTAGAATATGCAAAGTTCCAGAGAACTAACACAACATTATACGTTAGTTAATCCTAATGTTAGCTTGAATGTTCACTTGAAAATGGGTTGAGGGCAGGATTTCAAAGTGTTTGGCTTTTAAACTTAAAAGAAAAGTCTTTAACAGAGAAGTCATATGTTACAATGTATGATAGGCTGACAAGTAAATCCTATGTTATGCTAATAAGGCAGTTGACAGTTGACACCGTGTAGTGTATTGATTGCAGGTATGTCACTGCTGTAAAAGCATTATGTACTAAGCAAGTAGTACCAGTAGTAGTGCTTACATGTACCTTTGTATGTAGGGAAATCACAATTATTGATTATAACTACGCTCACCTCAAGTCATGACTGTTTTGCAAGATTTCGACAGCAATCGCAGCAGAGCCGGAATGTTGAGTCTGCTGCGATTGCTGTCGAAATCTTGCAAAACAGTCATGACGTGAAGTTCGCTATGTTATAACAAATATAAGGACTCGCTTGAGTCCGAAAAATTATGCGCACAGTCCGTGAAATATGCTATTACAAACATGTCTGCTGCACATTATATACATCTTTAGCAGTCACATATCTAGACGGGCATACAGTATGTAGTATGAGTATCTACTTACAAGTGTACAATCATGCAATACAGGTTATTGTGCATGACAGTGTGAGTTTGCTCACCTCTAAAGTTTTCTGTATATCCACATTGGCTGACTTCCGCTGACTAGTTGCACTTAGTTTAGGACGAATGGTAACTTTCTTTCGCTTTGCAATTTTCAACTCACTAGGTAATCGTTTCCAATCTGCAAAGTACATGTAAGCAAATTACCCAAAGTGCATTGGGACATTTTGAGACTTACATGTATTTGTCTTTGGTATTAATAACCTTGAATTCTGATACAGTGTATAGGTATACTTTTTTTGACTACAGAAGTTACTAGTGGAATTTATGAACTACATCACATAAACTGTATATACATCAGGTAAACATTACAAAATGTAGTCTTCATACTTTGAATCTCAAAGTTTAATTTGATTAAACATTGTCACTTCTGTCTGTCAATGCCACCCCTTATAACATGTATAAGGCATTGGACTTCTACCGTGCCAACTCCACACCCATGTTCAAGGCGCATCAGCACAAAATAGGTCCGGTCATGCAACTCATTAGAGTCATTACACTATTAAGCCAGGCATGATCCTTCCAAACTTCATTAATATAGCTCTAGGTCATTTTAATTAAGCATCTGTGTTGACTGTGAAATTCAGAAAAAGTCATGCTTTTGCACCTGAAAAATCCACAATTTCCATTAAAACGCTGTAGCAGCAGTAGGAAGCCATGCAGGCATACCAGCAACATCAGCTGAATATTGTAAATGCGTCATGAAATATGCTGTATCAGAAGCGTGATATTTTTTATATTCATGTTGGTTGCCAAATATGTACCCCCAAAAGATTATGACCCTACATGTCAAACACATGAACTACACCGCACTTACCCCAGTGTACTCCTTAATAACAAGAAATAATGCATGCATTTTAAAAGTATGCATTTACTCTAAAATTTTCCTTGGAAATAGGTGACTGGGGGGAGGGGGGTTAAAACGAACGGAGAAAATATCCTTGAATATGGGGGCTTTATCACACTGGGGAAGTATCATCCGTCACACCTTTTCATTCTGAGTTACATGACTGGGAAAATAGGCATGTCTTGAATTGTCTTTCATGTTCCTTTGAACATAGGTCAAGTTTGCCTCCATTATTGCAGATGGCAAATTATTTCATAATGAACATGTAAGTGCAGCGTTGCTGAATCTTATGTCTCTGTAGGCAACCAATATAGTCTTTGGCACAACCAGCGACCTGTTGGAATTCTGAGTATTTGTGCCTCATGACAATACTTATAAATGTGAATTAGATCATGTAGATCATGCAGATATCTTGAGGCCATAGTATTAAACACCTTTACGTCAGGACCAAAATTTACCTCGTTTAAATTGTTTACCTGGGCTGGAGTCCTCAAAAATACTAAGTTTTGACTTACCAGGGTAAGTCACATTCTCAGCCAATCACATTGCTCACTCGGATCAATGACTTAAGTCAAAACTATGATTTAAGAATTTTCAAGAACTGCTACCCAGGTTTAGTGTATTACCTGGTTCCCACTCTTGCTTGCCATTATTTTGCTGTTGGTACTTGTCAGAATAACGCTCAATGTCTTTCTTCTTCTCTGGTGGGTGTATATAGTAAGGAGAATCCTGCAGGGCTGAGCACAATTCTTGCTTAAGTGCCAGAAGGTATTCTAGCTCCTCAGTAGAATCGAGTGGCACAGGTTTAAATGGAAGGGGCTGGAAATGGTCAACACATCGTTACGTAACTTGAATAACAGTGTGAAAAAAAATACATGACTTTTGCACCTGCTATTCTGAGATGTGATATTGGACTAAAAGCCTTTCAGCTAACAGACTTCTATGTGATACATCGCCATGTGGCATGCATGCACTCAACTTAAATACTACAAATTAATAAGAGGCCCAGGTTTATGATGTTCAGCTAGCATCACCCACAGGTGGTCTTTGTGCAAAAAAAGACATGCACATTATGATTTGCATCCCACAACAGGTAAATTAACATCAAAGAAGGAAGTCTGCACTAACAACTGAAGTTTAGGGGATCATTTGCAGAAGTGTACCAAATGATGATCCCAAAAGGACCTTTACATGTCCAAGACAGAAGTACCCCAACTGTGCACGTCATGTACACTGCATGCAGAGCCCCAATTTTCAGCTCTGCTTGACTATGTCAGCAGAGCTCATGAAATCAAAATTTGTCCGTTATCCATCCGTCCGTTGTCCGTCCATATCGCAATTATCTCTGAACCCAATGCACAGATTTCTTTCAAATTTCATTTGTGGCTTCTCCTGGCTACTCGCAGAGCCAATTTGTTTATTTAAAAAACAACTTGTTTTTTTTTAATTTTTTACGAATATTTTTCTTTATCGTTAACATGGGAACCCATGGGAGCCAAAATTTCAGAACGCTACTCCTCCTATAAATCGCAGCCGAAAGCTTTCAAACTTTTCCTGAATTTTCTTTCCAATGGTCCCCACAAAACTACATTTGCGATTTTTGAAATTTTGAAAATTGAAATTTTAACGAATTTTATTCGTTTTCCTTAACATGGGACCCTATGGGAGCGAAAATTTCAA
>JAAUYG010242590.1_pt1 | contig 10673 bp, 4 predicted proteins | sample 7278091 | NCBI WGS metagenome assembly JAAUYG01 (sample SAMN14350201, study PRJNA611818) | marine sediment metagenome | isolation source: surface marine sediment (0.6m) | place: French Polynesia: Moorea | collected 2018-08
ACATGTACAAACTCTACAGTACGTGCATATTGGGCACATATCTACTTTGCAGTACATGCATAGATGTTATTTTTATATATGTTAGTCATCATACTGGTAGGGTTTTGTGTAATGTTCATTTGTATGTGATGTACACTTACTGTATTGGGTATGCTGTCTCTGTCTTATTATGTGATTCATTTGTGTGATGTAATCGTCCTTGACTCCTTGAATGTCTTTGAATAAAAAAGGACTACACAATGACAGTAGCACTAAGTCAATTTTACGTTTGGCATTACTCGCCTTTTTTACATTTAGCGGGGTTATAACATTTAGCGAAAAATTTTGGGTTTAACATTTAGCGGGCCTTATAACATTTAGCGAAAAAGTATACTTTTATAAAATTTAGCGAGGCTTATAACATTTAGCGTTAAGAGTTCCTAACATTTAGCGAGGCTTTTAACATTAATGTCCTTTTAACATTTAGCGTTGTTTAACATTTAGCGAAGGTTTTAACATTTAGCGTTGTTTTAACATTTAGGGTTGCAACAGCCTGTGTTCAAAGCCTAACGCAGCAATAAGAGAGTGTGATGGCGGGAAGCCTGGTTATTGGAACTCCTGTGGGTGTGCAAGGTCAGACCCATTATGAGAAACAAGAGTGCCTACACTTCACACCGTCTTGACTGCAATCTGCAGCATGGCTGAGGAGAAGCACTCGGAGCTGTTATTGTTAATTTAGGCGATCTTCTTATACGAGCAAATAACAGCGGGATAGTATATCCTTGTAATTGGGGAGTACCTGGAATCTCAGAATCTGTCTTATTTGGTCATCATTACGAACTTCTATGTGGAAGATAACAAGACATTCGTATGACTTATTACCTCATAGTAGGGGTTCTACTATCTTACCTTATCTTATCTTAAGATCCCATAGCTCACAGGTAATGGTTGTATAAGACCCTACCTCACTGCCAATGTTTGCATAAGACCCTACCTCACTGCCAATATTTGCATAAGACCCTACCTCACTGTTAATATTTGCATAAGACCCTACCTCACTGTCAATATTTGCATAAGACCCCACCTCACCGTCAATGTTTGCATAGACCGTAACTCACTGTCAATGTTTGCATAAGACCGTACCTCACTGTCAATATTTGCATAAGACCGTACCTCATTGTCAATGTTTACATAAGACTCTGCCTCACTGTCAATGTTTACATAAGACTCTGCCTTACTGTCAATGTTTACATAAGACTCTGCCTCACTGTCAATGTTTACATAAGACTCTGCCTCACTGTCAAAATTTATATAAGTCCTACGTCATTGTTAATGCATGCCAGACTCTAATACAGACCAGACATTTGTGTTGTAAGATTGGATTATGGTAATTTCAATCTGTGGGATCATCCGTTTTTCTTGATTACCAAGCCTTAGGGTACAAAATTGGGCTGCAACACTGGTGACGGGTGGGAACACATTACGCTAAACCTGAAACAACTCCCTCGCCTGCCAGTAGAATATTGGATCAGAATTAAGGTATCAGTCGTAACTTACATGTATAGGGCGTTGAGGATACAGGTTCCAAGGTACGTGACTGCAATGCCCCAAAGAGAATTGCTCGATCGGCTGACTGTTTGCAGTTCCCAAAAAAGAACGTTAAACATATGGAAAACTGGGGAGGGGGGGGGGGGGGGTAGGGCCTGCCATCTAAAACGACCAACCACTACCGTTACGGAATTCTATTTTATTCTAGTCGAATCTAGCCTAGCCTAGCCTAGCCTAGCCTAGCCTAGCCTAGTTTAGTCTAATCTAGCCTAGCCTAGCCTAGCCTAGCCTAGTTTAGTTTACCCTAGTTTAGTCTAGTCTAGACTAGACTAGTCTAGACTGGTCTGATTTAGTCTAGTGTAGTCTAAGATGCGGAGCATCGGTCGAGAAGTAAGACATTCGGCTTCAGATAGACAGAATCGTGACGTCGAATGCAGTTTGGGGCACTTTCCCCTTTATTCCTCTATCGTTACCCCATGCTGTCTGGCCCAGTGTTGGCCAGACATCACTTTTGGAGAAAATAGACATTCAGTAGATGATTTCATTTTTATTATGTTGCTTTCTATCGTGTCACATAAATTCTCACATAATCCTTTTCTGTATCTGTATACCTCAGCTTATCTAGCCGTCCTGCTTTACTTTCCAGTAATTTAATCTATAGGTCGATTATTGATCAATAAGCCTGCGCAATTTTTACTATGTGGCTCTGACTGAAGTAGATTATGTCACCACCAAATCCAAAGCACCGAGCCGCAAAACACTGAAATCAGGAACATGTACAGGCTTCGGAGAAGTACATTTGTACGCGTGTGTGTCAGGAACAGTGAAAACGCGTACCATCCCGACCTTGGATTGATTATTTCCCACTAATATAAAACGGTTTTTTTTTATAAATTGCATGCAAGCCATCTCATTTCGAGAGTTGGACCCCTATGGGGTGACAGAGTACATAACGGCTCTTGTCTACTGGGGTACGCAATGCCTAATCTTGTTTAAAAGACTACGACGCCTGCGGTGTTATATCATGCGATTCACCTGATAGAAAGAAAGGGATTCCTTCTCTGATTTCCTCCTGTGTGCTGTTCGTGATGCGTGTATTTGTGCGCGGTGGTGTTGTCCTGCGGGTGGCATTGTTGATTACCCAGGCCCAGGGTGTCGTTGCAGCAGACACAGACCCATGGTGAGAGATTGGTTTCCCAGGGGAGCATCAGTTGTGACCTAGGATCCACGACGGTTGGTGGCCACCAAACCCTACATTTGCAAATTGGTTGATGCAAAGCGGAGCACAGCAGACCTCCGGCAGTGAATCACTGGGTCCCTTTCCCACCTTGCCCTTGCGCAGGGCATGCATGTCAGGGACATAATTCAATGTGCAGATGTAAAAAGTGCAATTTGTTTATTCAATACCGCACTTGGGAGGAATAAACATTCCAATCTGCGTCAGCGTACCTGTTTGTTTTGTATTCCCCCCCCCCCAAAAAAAGTCCTTTTCCGTTTGCTTTTGTTGTTTGTACTTGCACACGCGACCATCGTCCTTGAGTAGTGCTGATAATAGCACACAAACAGGAAAAGCTGTGTATTCGCACTGTTATTTCGGTTCTTCACAAGTGCCAAACTGTCTTTACATCTAGCATTTTATCTCAGCTTCATTTTGTCAGCAGAGCTACTGCCATGGCGCGGGTGTCCATCGTCCTTAATCAAATTTTACAGGCAACTTTATCTCAGCCACCATATTTCTAACGTTTTTCCTTTTTCTTTTCAAACTTTTCAATTTTCATCTGTTTTTGAATGGTCTGTTTTCGTTAGCATGCTAAGCTATTAGTGCGAAATTTTAAAAACGCTAGATCTTCTAGTGTTCTTAAGCGATTTCATTTAAACTTCGTGATAAATTTGGTAGTTAATGGGATTACAAGCTACTGTTTATTGACTATCTGCCAAATTTTACTGTTACGGCACTTTGAACTATATTGTGCCGCAAATCTTGAAACACTACTCCTGCAGTTTTCATCTCATTTTAGCATTGACATTGTAGCTATTGACATTGGTAATCATGGCGAATACTGGCTATTATTTACAAGAAACTTATCATGGCACTTTGAAATTTTATGATCTGGGAAAATGGGGAAATTTTAAAATGATCGTGCACCGAAGCTGATGAAATTTTGGACTGTGTATGTCAAGTAGTACACAAACAGCGTACTAGTACTCTTTATGTCAGCTCTTTTGGGCATAGTTTGGGGTCAATAGTGCACTTTGAAACAATTTTGATGCTAACATTTTCGAAATGTTGCTTCTTCCAGAGTTTGCATCCAATTTAAACGAAACTTTATGGAAACTATGGTAAAAAGGGGGAATACGGGCTAACACCCTTGATGATTTGACCAATGTTAACGGTTTGCCTTGATAGCATTTTGAATTTTTGTCTTAATACATGGTCATATGGGGCTGCAAATTTCTAAATGCTACTGCTCATCATCCAGTTTTAGCAAACTGTCCGAGTTTATTCGTTGTCACGGAGGAATACCGGCTGTTTTCCTTGTCACGGAGGAATACCTTCTGTTTTCCTTGTCACGGAGTAATGCCGGCTGTTTTCCTTTCTGAGAAACTGGCCAGGCAAGCTTTAAAAAGTTCTGACGCTTTTAAATTGTAACATGAGAATCAATAGGAAACCATAAACTCCGGAATATCTCGTAAACGGCTGATCGTAGAGCAAAAGAGATGAAATTTTGGACTTGATGCCTTAAGGACTATATATGTAGGGTAATTTTCATGCCAGATTATTTGAGTTCAGTTTGGGTAACACTTTTCAAACTTTCCGATGTTAAAATATTTAAACCACTAACACCCCCCCCCCCCCCACCCCCACCCCCGAATCCAGTTTTCATCCGATGTCAAACTCATTTCATGCTAAGCATGCTAGCATTGAGGGAATAACGGCTAAAACTTTTTGGCGATCTGCAAGCAATTTGCAAGGTTTAGAGGATAGATAAGTCGTAGTAAGTAACTCACTTCCTACCTAAATTGTTATGTAATTTCAAGGAATAAGAATAAAATGTACAGCTCCGTTTCTGGATCGGGTTTTGGTTGTGGTTTGTACTTCACTCAGCAAAACCCGTTTGGGGACAGAGAGCGAGTACAATTCTGTACCTCATCTGTTATCAAACAACTCAATCCTTGATGAAGAATCTCATACATCTATATCCCCATTGTCCCGTGGTATGTATTTACTGATTTCCGCTGGCCCACAGGATAACACAGCTCTGTTTGGGGGGAGGGGCAACCTGAAAGTCAGCTTTCAACGTCTCAAGATCATCGACCGCAAGTTGGAATCGGTGATGTATACGGCTGTATGCGGGCGTAGGTATTTGGACCTGTCTTGTTTGGGCCGAACGATCTATGCCCGACAGTTTTGGCAAAGCTACTGACTCAATTTCTGCCACATGTGAGCAAGCAAATGAATCTCTCAGACCATTATGCTGACTCCCAGCCAACCAGTCGGTTGCCTAACTGATTATTTCCAAGGAGCAAGCTGAGAATCGCAAAACCTCCCAGTTTTTACGTCTTTGGGGTGACACGGTCGGAGATTGGACCCAAGCCTTCCGCACCCCGAGGGGGACGCTCTCACTACTAGGCTACCGTCCCCCAGGTCTGATGGTGATTTCATGCATTTCATCGAACCCGGAGCTCATTCGTTGTTTCAACTATGGTCCGTCTCTAGTGTAAACGGTAATCGATAATCCACATAGAAAAGCAATCATCCGCAAGCTCAGTTTCTCTATGTGCCTCCCCTCCCCCCACTTCCCCAGCGGTGCTCAGCATCAGCTACATGTAGGAGGTAACATGAGCATTGAAACCAGTGTGTGGCCTTATAAAAGGCATGCAATGTAAGGAAACATGTCCAGACAGAGCGACAGAAGGAAGCTCAGTTGCTGCCCACACGGAGAAAGGCACTTCCGTCAGGCAACCTGAAGGGTGAAAATGCCGTCGATTGATTACGTCATAGGTCACTGGGAACATAAAGCTAGGCTAATATAAGCAACATGTTATTCAAAACGACTCAGAACCTGTGTAGCAATACCCCTCGGGCAAGTCGGTTTATTCACGCTTTGGTGGACAAAGATAATACTAGCCATGTAGTTGTTCAGTTGATAATGTTTTAACGTGAATCATGTATTAAACGTGAATCATGCATGCAATCCTAACAAGCCGGATGCCTCACAAACTATGTAAATTAATTACAAAATACCTCAAAACGAAAAGAAACTTCGAAATGGACTTCTATTATATATGCACTTCTCTTTGACGATGGTCAAAATGATTCTGCCTCGCAAAAGGATTGGATTGCAATCCCTGAAATGCACAGACAATAAAGCTGAAACACCAACGATAACGCGACCCAACTACTTAATAACCCAAATTTGCTGACCGGTCTAATTTACATCACTGGTAAAAGCTGGATAAATAGTCTCCCCTTGTTCAGGGACATCACTTCGCAGCTTGCCCTTACACCGCAGAGTTACGTGTACTGCTGCTTTGGCACCGTCCGAACAATATCGTTCTTCTCAGCCATGTTATCGAGAGTGATAGTTCTTCTTATTTTTCCCTCAGTGATACATCTTGGAAAATATGGCAAAGACGACACTTGTGTTCGCTATCTATTTGTTGGTTATACAATGGTTTGTCCACTACTATTTTATTCACCTTGTAATTATCTATACATGCATATATCAATCAAGACTTACTGCTCCCAGTGAAGCGGTTCTTCTTTGCAGCACGCATAGCTGTTATCAGTGATACTTATCTTGTCATAAGAGAAAGGGAATTATGTAAATTCGAAAAGTTTTTTTGTCTATGTGTCTGTTAGCTATTTGGTTTTGTGATGGCAAGAAGACTATTTCACTGTTACCTTCAGTGGTATGGAGCTTCATTTGTCCTGTAGTTCTGTGTAATATTATTCGCCCTACCACGGTGTTTGTGTGGTTTGGGGATGGGGGGATGCTAAAACGAAAAATATGTTGACCTCGGGGCTAGTATTGTAAAAGCTTTGTTTTCTAAAATTCCACTCCTGCGTATACTGCAACATATGCAATCATGCAATGTCCGAATGGAATTTAAGATGCCCCCAATTTCCGGTACCTTAATTCGGAAGAAAATGCATCGCTGTAGGTTCTGGTAAACAACATAGGCAGTCGAAGCAGTACTGTTCTTCTTGCTGTTTATAACTGTGTATTGACAAATGGGTATACTTTAACAATGTGCTGGATCGTGTGGGGACATCTCACTTCATATAACATGCAATCGACTGTGCACATACGAATCCAAGCCCACGCTGACTAAACAATGCGGTCTTGCCAGTTGTGATTACCCATCCAATTACTTGGCTTGTTCCATACTTCTGAGTGGATACCCAGGTATCTTTGATCGGGTTGTGTGCTGTCCTCCTAACAATTGGTAAATTGTCAGCAATTTCCGTTATTCCACATACAGTTTGTCCTAATTGCCTACCTCCGTTGTGACGATACGGCTGTCACCAGCGACAAATTGTTCCCCGTAAGACTAGCCAAGAGAAACAAGCACATCCAATGCTATTCGCGTAGCACTTTATGGGTTTTTTAGAGGATCGAGTTCATCAGAAGCCACCCAGACTCTCGGTCGAAACTGGTCACGATGATCCTCACCTAAATTAGCAGCGGCATTTTTCTTCGGCATTTCTGTGTGTATATGCAACGCCACCGGTGGTACGAACAAATCCTTATTGTATCCCGTGTTTACCCAATTTCGCTGAAGGACAGGGGAAGCACGGGATAAACAACCGGCATGGACTTCCATGTGGCCACGGTAACCTGATACTAAGCGAGCCTTTTCCTTCAAAGCAAAGTAGCGTGTTCATCATGGAGACGCTCAATCCTGCTACCTCCGCCCCAGCGTAGCATAGTGGTTAGAGCGTCCGCTCGGGTTGCGGGAGGCTGGGGTTCGATCCCCGACCGCGTCACACCAAAGTCGTTAAAAATGGGAGGTTTGCGCTTCTCAGCTTGGCGCTTGGCATTAATGAGTTAGGCATCCGACTGGCCGGCTCGGAGTCAGTATAAATGGTCTGAGTGATTCATTTCTGTTCACCTGTGGCGGAATTGAATCGGTGGCTTGGCACCTGAAAATTGTCGGGCGTAGATCGTTCGGCCCAAACAAGACAGGTCCACATTAAAATCGCCACACTTACACCTGCATACACCACCGAATCCAACTAGCAGTCGGTGATATGGCCATGAGTGGTTGAAAGACGACTATAAGCCTGATTCATCCATCCATCCATCGCTAGGAGTCAGTAGTACAAGAACATATTGCATTATTCTGAACAGTATGCACAGTTTGTTCGGTGTGGTGCCTGAAAGTGTTGCAGTGTGACATCAGGGAAAGACAGTTTCCTTCTCTGATAATAAGAAATGCTTCGTCACGTATTAATGTAACTTATCCGTCTATCCAAATCCCTTTGCCACCGGTTCAGATAGGATGTACGCTTGGAAGCTGTCTCGTGACAGAGTTGATAACTTGCCTCTGCAACATTCCTTGAAGAAGTTTTAGCTACGACGGTGCCCTGTTATGGAATAATTTAGAAAATGCTTTTAAATTAAGCAAGTCTGCAAAGGAGTTTAGATGCCAGATTTTAAGATGGGATGGGCCGGTGTGTCCGTGTTAGACCTGTGTGTAATGTACCTCGAATGTATTATAAATACTATTTTATAGGGAGAGCTGCAAGGTCTAGTCATGTTTTATGAACTGGGATTATGAACGTTATGATCAAAATGTCACCTTTTCATCGTACATGTACGAGTGTATATTATAGCTCATTTCACTCATTTCACGTCCCATTACCATAATATGTCCTGTCGGTAAATAGCACTATTGTGCTAAATAAATGTTATCGCTTTATGTCGTACCGATGTTAAATAAAGTTTTATCTTATCTTATCTTATATGAGAGTGTGATTTAGGTACTTGCGTTCGTGGAGGTAAAGTTCCGCCGATACAAGTTCTTTTAGGGTGGTAGCTACCATCCTAAAACAACTTGTAGCCGCGGAATTTTACCTCCACGAACGCAATAGATAAGATAAAACGTTATTTAACATCGGTACAACATAAACAGATAACATTTATTTAGCACAATAGTGCTTTTTACCGACAGGACATATTATGGTAAGGGCAACACAACAGAAGCATTTTGAGATGGATTCGTTTTACTAGAGACATCCCCTGGCTATAGCACCCGACAGCATGTTATATGGCTCTCGATAGACAAGTGATTAGTATTAGTCACGAACAGAAAATTATGTAAGGAATCTAGTTACACCAATAGATTTGAACTTGAATTATCTTGAAGGTTAAACTCAAAGTTCATTAAAAGGCTTATATCTGGTAAAGGAGATGAACCTATATCGTTTATGCACGCCATATTCGGAAAGACTAGCTGCATTATTTAGAATAGTCCTTGAAAGTTAATTCAAGGCCATTGAAAATATTTTCAATATAAATTCCCTTTTAGTTTAAGTCAACCTTCAATGTAAAACTACAAATGTTTGGCTTAACGGTTGGTCTAAAATGTAGGGACCACAGTATAGCATAACTTAGTGCAGGATTGTAAGTTCGGGTAACAAAATATATGAGTTCTGGAAAATAAGTCGCAATTTTGACTTACCTCCTAATCTTAGCAAATCAGTGTGCAAAGTGCAAACGACTTAAACTCAAATTTTCTATAACTCCAACCCAAATGCCTATATGGACTTAGGTAGGTTACCAATGCTGTGTTTTCTATATCTCATGTTTGAGTCACTTGAGGAGATTAGTGGTTTTATCTACATTGTCGTACATATTATATTGAACTCATGTTTCAGGCAGCTGGACGGGGTTCCCAGAAAGAGGCTTCTACCAAATACTGTATGTCACCGTCCAAAGCATAAACCCACCAGGAAGAATTACACTGAACTGGGAGTGTCTGCAGATGAAGAATTTGTGCTTGTAAAGACTGTGACAGGAAATATCTTGCTCAGTGTCCGGTACAGACAAAGGGACAATCAACTTTCAGAAGGCGGGATGCAGCCATCACTGCCAGGAAGTGTGATGCTAAAGACTTCTCAGGTTGATCATGGTTATCAAAGCAAAGAATGCTAAGAATGTCTACCCATCTAAAACGGTTTTCTTCGTTCGCAGGAGAAGGAAGCATGGGGAAACCACTGAAACTAAATGTCTGCCTTCACACACAGAAACGGCAGCGGAAAGTATGTGGAAAGAACAATGGAAACCATAGCGGTGGTATGACAAATCATGGTGGTAATGGTAAATACACGGGGTGAACAGGTGACAAAACTTCCTGCAGATGTGAGGCGTGTGACAAAAATTCGCTGACGTGTCCAGTTTGCAAAATACACATGGGGATCCACACAGGTGAATGTCCCTACAGATGTGCGGTTTGCGGTAAACAGTTCAATCGGTCAGGCAGTCTCAAAAGACACCTGATGATCCACACAGGTGAATTTCCCTACAAATGCGAGGTATGTGGGAAGAGGTTTAGAGGTTCACAGAATCTCATAACACATATGAGGATCCACACAGGTGAATGTCCCTACAGATGTACCGTGTGTGGGAAACAGTTCGCTCAGTCTGGCACTCTCAAAACACACATGAGAATCCACACTGGTGAATGTCCCTACAAATGTGAAGTATGTGAGAAACAGTTTAAGCGGTCAGATCGTCTCAAAACACATATGAGTATTCACACAGGTGAATGTCCCTATAGATGTGAGGTGTGTGGGAAACAGTTCAATGTGTCCAGCTGTCTTAAAACACACCTGCGGATCCATACAGGTGAATGTCCCTACGGATGTGAAGTGTGTGGGAAACAGTTCCGACAATCAGGAAATCTCAAAATGCACATGAGGATCCACACAGGTGAACATCCCTACAGATGTGAAGTGTGCGGGAAACCGTTCAATGTGCCCAGCAGTCTCAAAATACACATGAGGATCCACACAGGTGAATATCCCTACAGATGTGGTGTGTGAGAGATAGGAAGAGCTTCGTGTAGCGAAATAGATTCGGACATAATGTACATCACAGTTGTATGACGATCAATAAATAAAGTGTGTGGGAAGCGGT
>JAAUYG010206998.1_pt1 | contig 10672 bp, 5 predicted proteins | sample 7278091 | NCBI WGS metagenome assembly JAAUYG01 (sample SAMN14350201, study PRJNA611818) | marine sediment metagenome | isolation source: surface marine sediment (0.6m) | place: French Polynesia: Moorea | collected 2018-08
ATGATTATAAAACAAAATGACAATCAGACTGTCAGGTACTGTAGGAAGTGACCCAGTCTACCCTGGCCAAGCTTACACCACTCTGTCAGGTACTGTAGGTAATGTGGTCTGGCAAGGTGACAGGTCTGAGAACAGTTTGACAGTCTGATTGTCATTTTGTTTTATCATCATGATCATAGCTTGTAGAAATTTTGTTGACTTTGAGCGTGTGTTTCCTCAAACTTCATTGACAAAGAATATTATTATTTAGAAAGGATGTCTTCACAGAGTGACTCATTTAGATTTAAATCTTGTGACATACCACTTTTCATAGTGTATCTCAGGTTTTCTCTGAAAGTACATGCACTAGTACTACATGTATTAGGTATATTAAAATGAAGCTTTAAGAGCCATCCTTTGCAAGCCTTGTCATATTGTCTCTACTTCTTTCTCTTTCAGTCTACTATATCAAACATTGCCAATACTTCAAAATATGATTCTCGCATTAGTGAAGATAAGTGCCAGGAGTTTGGAAAGTGGTACATGCGTTACAGAAGACAGCAGGCTGATAAGGGAACATGTGGTGAGTACACAGAGTAACTATGATTGCATAGCATGCAGATAATATGAGCATATTCATTTACACTTCTTAGCGTAACTTTTTAAAACTTTTTAAACTTTTTCCAAAACTTATTAGAATGCCTTTAGGACATGTCTAACATTTAGTACAATGAACATGATGAATGGACAAATGCATTTTGAGTAGATATACTTCTGCAAACAACTTTTGGAAAGAGGGTGAGGGGGAATGGAGGGGGGGATACTTTTTTGCCAATGAATAACTACATGTAGAGTATATTGAAGCACTATAAGAATAGTTCCTGAGGTAATATTATGTACAGTTACATTGGAGCAGTAGTGACGGGCTTGTAAGATATGTCAACCATTTTTACTATAGGTGTCAGAGGCGTCGTGGAAGAGTTTGGCGTCAAGCACGCTGAGCCCAGGATGACATTTCATGGAGATGAAGAGCTGCCCAAAATGCGAAAGTGGTTCAAGCAGAACAGGAATCCCAGTGAAGCCGCATTTAGGAAGTTTGCAAGTGTGCTCAACCGGACACCAATCAGGTTGCGACGAGCACAAGTGACGGTGAAGAAACTGAGGACCTGGTGGCGCAATGAGAAACTGCGCAGCAAGAATCCCCGGGGAAGACGCGGAAAACCCGCTGAGTCATCGAGCGAGAGCAGCTGTGAAGAGGAGCCAGTGGGAGAGGAAATGGAGACGGAGACAGTGGAGTTTGTGCCAGTCGTGGATGTCCCTGCTGAACATGTTATAGTTCAGAATGTCTCTTCCAATTTGGTGACAGTTCAGGAAGTTCCTTCTCATGCTTCTGAGCAAGTGACTATCCAAAATGTCCCATCTGAGTATGTAACAGTCCAGAATGTCCCATCTGAGCTTGTGACAGTCGAGAATGTCCAATCTGAACATGTGACAATCGAGAATGTCCCATCTGAGCATGTGACAATCCAGAATGTCCCATCTGAGCATGTGACAGTCCAGAATGTCCCATCTGAGCATGTGACAGTCCAGAATGTCCCATCTGAGCATGTGACTGTCCAGAATGTCCCATCTGAGCATGTGACTGTCACAACGCTACCAAATACATTCCACCAGAATGAGCAGCCAGACGGAGTTCTGCATGGTGGCCTGCAGCACACACTGGAGTCCCTGCAGAGGGTGCAGCAGGAGGCCATAGAGCAGTGTACGGAAGCCACTGAGCCACAAGATGATAACGTACTGTATGTCGATGACAGCGAAGACGACAAAGATCTCGTGAGCGAGGCCATCAGCAGAAGTGGTCTGAGCCTGGGGCCAGCTTTGAGCACTCTGCCACCTGGTCTTGTCAGTGGCAGTGGTGGCCTGCACGCCACATTGCAGTCACTAAGGCAAGTTCAGCAGTCGGCCACAAACACAATTAACCAGGAGAGAGCAATGTCGCCAGTGCTGTCAGTAGTGGATGCTGGGAGCAGCCGTGCCCCAATAAGGATCAGCAACTCACCAGATATTGTACCTTCCTGTGGTAACTATACTATGAGGTCTGGCTGTGGAATTTCCGGGGGTACTAGCAGCATGAACGGCAGCCTCCAGCAAACACTGCACTCACTGCAACGAGTCCGCGAGTCGGTATCAAACATGATCAGAGATGAAAGCCACCAGCCAGGCCATCGCAGTGCGTCAGCTACCCGAGCTGATGAAAATGGCAACAAGCTTCCTTTAGCAAGATTTCACACCCTGGATGTGTCGGCCATTGCTGATACCTGCTCATCAACACAGCCACAGGTCAACAACAGCTGTGACGATATCTCCTTCAATTCCTCCCCTGACCTACTGATGCACCAACCAGACAGGCCTGCAGCCATCTCCACAGAGACTAAAGCAATGATGACAGAGGTGACACCAGCCTCAGTCAAACCAGGGTCCCTGACTCCTCCAATGACAGAGGACCCCATGATGGCTTCAGTGAATCCCCACAGCATAATAGGCTCGGTGATAGCCGGGACCATATCACCCCAAGTTAATCCCAAAGCTAAACCTGTGTGGATTATGGATTCAGTGAAGCCTGAAAAACTGTCTGCCTCCCCGGAGGCAATCAGTGCACAAACCGTGAATCCCCACACCATGTCAGCCTCGGTGAAAGCAGAGACCATATCACCCCGAGTGAATTATACAGAAACCAAAACTGCATCAATGCAACCTATGTGGCGTAGGGATTCAGCGGAGCCTGAAAAGCTGTCTGCCTCACCCGGATCTGTCAGTCCTGAAACGACAACTGCTTTCACGAATGCCAAGGCTGTACATTCATTAGTTAAGCCAAGGCCAGTACCAGCAATACCTGCTGTAGTGAACCCAGAGGCCATGCCAACTTCATTAAATCCATTCGTTTTACTCAACAGACATGAAACCGATCCTTATCTCACGAAGTAACCTGCCGAGTCCTTTCACATAGTTATAACATAACTTAAAGTGTAGGAATGGTATTCAATCATCAATCAATCATTACATTTTTATTGCGCCATTCCACAGCTGTGCTCATGTCAAGAATACATATCACATTATATTGATTTACCTGCCAATCGGTGATGATATTAGAGGTGTTGATGATATTAGAGATAAGAACTTTTATTAGAGATGTTAAAATCAATATTGTATTTGTGTCCTACAAATACCTACTCGTGACTTCATTCTACATGTATGTATTGTTTATTAATTCAATCTGTTACTCTGTGCTACTAGTTTACAAGCTCTTTTTAACATGTTTCAAGTTTACAGAAAAACATGTGAAAAAAAAAAGTCTCTGTTCCCGAAGAATCTCAAAAGAATCCAAAGAATCTCAAGCACAGATTACCCAGATGTTGGTGTTGGATCGCTTTTCTATTTGTTTATATTTTACATATGACATGAATCTCCAAGGCCATGTTAGCACCCATGTTATGCAATCTGGTGGACATGGTGACTTTATTTATGTATTGTATATGTGCCTATTTACAGTCTGTATGTACTTATTCAAGTATTAGACCTACTTACTATATGCCTACTGGCATTATTGCCCTGAAAATGGTGACATGAATTAAACAAAAAGTACTAGTGATGTTTCAGCTAGTTATGTGTTATCATTGCTACTGTAAACTTGCATAGTGTGAGTATTGTATATTCTTTGTTGTTCATGTACAATGTGTGTATTTGCTCTTTGAATAACACTAATAACTTGCCAGATTGTGTAATTGTTTTGACCTTTGACCTGTACTATACTGATATTTTTTGGTGTCACATTCCATCCACATTGTTGGCATCAACTTCTCAAATGTTAATTATTCTAAGGTATTACAAAGGTAAAGATACATATTGCACATTTCTTTATAATTCATTTATTTTCCAGAGAACATCCTTCATGGATTGTTTAAATGCCATCTGGACTCATTTTTTTTCCCTATTTCCTTGTGAAGCCAATCATTGTTCATTGTTTCGTTGACAAATTGGCACCTGTTGCTACTTAAGAAAACTGGGAGCATATTGGGGAAAAGTTATACTTTGTTACAGTTCTTAAATAAGACCAATATACAGGGCTCTACATTGGTCAAATAATTTATGCTGCGTCGTACGTCACTTTTTGTTGCTTTTTTCTGTGTCCCATGTCATTTTTTATAAGAATTTTACTTCATCACATCGCTCTTTATATTATCTATATGTATTTATATAATAATTATATTTTATAAGGCTTTCATGTCGATCTTCGTCTTCTATAAAATTTCAACGTCAATTCTACAATTTTTATAAGATTTTGATGCCACTTTCTACAGTTTTTACCAAGGCTCATGTCAGATTCTACAACTTTTAAAGTGGCCATGTCGCACTTTGTTTTTAACCCATGTAATGCCCCATACATGTATACTGTATCATCAGGTGCCAATTAACAAGAATAATGTCTTTCAGCAAATGTCCCAGTACAATTAAACTCACAATCTTGTTTATTCACATATCAAAGATGTGTTCAAAAACAAAGACTGCATATGATATTTGTGTGATGTATTATAAAATGCAACTGATCAAACTTTCTGTCAATACTTTAATGTATATACATTATACCATATATTTTCATACTGAAAGTTGCCTTTTTGCCTTTCTTTTTGGCAGTTCAGCAGAAAATGCCAGGTAGCTCAAGAGTTGTAGAAATGAATATAGCATTTATACACAGATCTTTATTGGTATGTTTTAACACATTTAGATGTAGTTGGTTTATATTTTGTATTCTTAACACATTTTTATTTTTTTAAACATTTGTATCTTTTTGAATACCAGAGCTTTGCGAAAATGCTTTTAGAAAGGAATTTGGGTATATTTTAATGTCCATGCATTTGCCTTAATACTCTGGTTAGTTTTAACAGAATTGTAGAAAATGTTTTGCTTAATTGTTAACTAGGACAAAGGAATGTTGTATTAATATTTGGAATAAAAGCTCCACGACTTGAACATATAGTATATTTGTGCATTTTACCCTGAATGGTCTGTTACACTAAGTTCGCCCGCAGGTCTAAATGAAATGTTTGGGATTATACATGTACCAGTTTAGTCAGGAATACGTCTAGTGTTGGTATATCACATCAAACATTAAGTCAGGTTTAGTACAAGTACTGGACGGCCAAACCAGACTAAGCTGCGCACAGAACCACAGACATTGAGGTGAAGGATTATTAATTCCAGATTCAATCCACAATCTGTGACCCGTCAACCTGAAACTGAATTAATGTTTTACTGCTCAGCCAACAGGAGGCTTGCCAGTGTGTGTACAATACATGTAGCACAAACCAAGTAATAGATTTGTCCTAATAGTCAAAATGAATCACACAAAATCCAGCTTGTACAAATGCTTGCAAACCTGCTTTCTCTGCTGCTGTAGATCTGGATCAGGCATTGAAGCCAACAATAAGTTTGACGCAAGTGCGTGTTTGTTGGATGGCCAGATAGGTGACAATATCTGAGATATATGCATCAATAAATTTTGTGCCTACTGTGGGCATGGTAGGAGGATAATCTAATATGGATTTCATCAGTCAAAACAAATTATGCATACTAATAATGAGGTTAATTAGTATGCTAATAGCTAGGGAACCACATACTAAGGATACGAGCTGTTTACTAAGGCTGAAATACACGTTTATTACCATACAAGCGTTTAGTTTTAACACACAGATTTAAGGACAACTCCGACAAGGCACAACTATCACCTAACATATTATAGGGTGATGATACACTGCAGCTTACATCCTAATTATATAATTGCAAAGGAAGCTTACTGCTAGGGCTTACAATACATGATCCTCCATTGTGTGCATCAGTAATACTGTACATGTATAATTCTATAACACATATATGTTCACAGCAGCAATGTTTCGGCACAACCAAGAATTTTCATCAAATTTATATACTGGTATATTCTGGTACATGGCATGAATATATGCTATAACATGTACAGTAGAACCTGTCTACATGTACAGTAGAACCTGTCTTACATGTACAGTAGAACCTGGCCATAAAAATATGGTCTCTCAAGACAGGTGGTCTTTGGTGAGAGGCTCATTTACACTGACATATAGGACCTTTTGCCAAAACTAATGGCCCTTCAGAACAGGTGGTCTCTCCTGGCAGTGGTCTCTCAAGACAGGTTTTACTGTACTACAATACAAATTCAGTTACCATACAAACATCAAGTCATGAGTAATACTTTTTAGCCTTGAGTACTGAATTATGTATATAGCAGCTAGTGTCACGAGTGTACAGATCACCATTTACTCTACCTGCAGGAATGCCAAATGATTTAATTTGATGTAAAACACGTAAGAAGTTAGTAATAAGCAAAAGCATCACAATTGGAACAATTAAGTTGCACAACACTGTATAATAAAGAATACATAAACAGCCGCGATGTACATAGTGACACTAAAATCAACTTTGAAACCTGCAGCGTAGAATATGTAATTCAAAAGATGCAAAACACATTAGTACCAGACAGTAACCATGCAACCTTTGGAATAGGTAAAGAAATTGCACAACCAAGAGTACCTAGGCATAAGAATTATGTATAAATATACAATTACAATGCAGATAATTACCCTTAAAAGGCACATGTATATAGGCAACAACTGAATCACATGCAAATAAAAAAATTAGTTCTCCGAAACCAAAAGGAGACATCAAAATAATGTTTCAAATTGTATATAAATTAAATTAAGTTTATGAAAGATAACCTTAGCTAGGAGGTTCAGTAAAACTTTTACATGGTCTGCATAACTGTGGCACAACACGAACTACACACGTGATGTGTTAAACAATGCTACTGGTAATACCTAAACCTCTGATTGTCTGTGTATTCCAATAACCCAGGTATCAGCTTCGCCCAAATTGGTTGTCATTGCAACCTATTTGGGTTAATTACACATATATAATTATATTAAGAACTATGGAATGCACACTGTACAAAAGTGACTCAATGTGGATGAAACAAAATACTTGTATAATTATGTACACAGTACTACACACATTGCCCAAAAATCTACATACATAAATTAAAACTTCCATGATTTATAACTAAAGACATCAACCTACAGTTTCCTTATTAAAATACTATCTAGACCATCGATCACTTGGGTGAAGCCTATCTGTGTGCATGTATTACTGCCGTATGCCCATTATAAAGATCTCACACCAGCTTAGAAATGATTAGACACCAGTACATAACATTACCAATGTCTATTCTTACATGGCACATACAGTTATTATGGAAATGATATAGACACTGGAATCTGGCAAGAAATTTTTCACAGATCATTAAGCTTGCAGTATAAATAAATACTTTAATATAATTACATAATCTTAAAGTTAGACACATGCATATACTGATCAGGTTCCTCTAAAACCAGCGTGAGATCAAACAACACAGCAAATCCCCATATGTGCTGTTAACACATATCCTCATGTTTAAGGCAACTGGCCTGGTATACAGATCTATGTGCTTTTGAAAGTTTTTGAAAGTCAAACCTGAAGGGCTCTAGCTGGTAGTCAGCTATTTCCAGGCAGGTCGCACCCCAGGACCATGTACATGTTGCCTACCTACACGGCTGTGACCAAGAACCCTAGACTGTGGATGAACCGTGGCCATATCATGATTAATATTAACTTTGTGCTCGTATGCATCATATACCAAGACCCCATTGTCTCTCCTGTTGGATTTTTCACCCCAGGGGGCCTCCCACCCATCGTGATTATCGATCTTTTCACCGAATAGAGTCTCGTCGACAAAGCTGGGCTTGAAATATGGACTCGCAGCCTCACCGGTCCTGTTACCATTGAAGGGTACAGTAGCGAGGAGTCCCGTACGTGACACTGGACGACAGGGTTTCTGAGACCGAGTTTGGGCCATTGAGGAGCTGCTTGATGGTCTGCCATGGTAATCTGTACAGTCAAAGTGGAAAGGCTTTGGGCTCTTACCATCTTCCCACGGTGCTTGAAATTCAGGGTCGCTGGGCTTTCGGCCAAATAAGGTCTCATCAACATAACTAGGTGTGTGCTTGCCAAACTTTTTAGGCTTCTTCGTCCCTGTCATGGCAGTCTGAGGCCTTGCTGACTGGGGATAAGCTTTGTCTGCCTGCCCATGATGGTCATGCAAGATATCCGCTCTGCCAACTCTTTCAGTGTGGGCACCAGAATGCCCCATACCACCCTTCCATGCTTCTGCCATATTCTGGCTTGCATTTCCACTTGAGCCAAATAACATTTCATCCACATAGCTTGGAGTGTGCCTTTTGTTGCCCTTTCGAATATTTGAGAAAGAGTCGACATTTCCAGTAGCACATGCTCGACCACCAGACACTGGCTGTCTTGTTGTAGGATATTGAGACTTCACGCTATGGTTTTTGCTTGAGACTCTTTGGGAATAATTACGGTGCCCAGACGATGGTCTGTTTGGTGCCCCATGCCTTTCATTTCCTAAAATTCTGTCCTCATATGCTTTGCTGGTGTTTCTACTAACTTTCCAAGGTGCTGACGAAGCAGCCGGGCTAGCTGGTTCCGTCTGCAGCCTGTCTGTGGGGACTGAATTGTGGCCATTAAGCTGAGAAGACGGTCGGCTACCCACCAGCATCAGGCCAGAATCATCACGCATCAACATCTTCTTATCTTGTAGAATGATTAACAGGGGCAACTTAATAAAGCCATCAACCCGTGGCCATCAAGTTGTTTCAGGGCTGAAAAAAAGGACCAATAACTGTATATAGACATGTTATGTAAACAAAGGTGTTAAAAATGTAAAATATATGTTAATTACAGTAGCTCTGCTTGACTTTGTCAGCAGAGCTATTGTCATGGTGCAGGCGACAGTCGCTCGTCCGTTGATCGTCCATCTGTCCCTCTGTTAACCCAGGTTTCTCAGAAATTGCCACATGGCTCCAGGCCAAATTTTGTGGAAAGTTACCTATCCGCCATATCTCCAGACTGTTTTTTTCTTTCTTTTTTAAAAATTTTTCATTTTAAAATTGCTACAAAATTTTTCGTTTTCATTAACATTGGGACCCAAAACAGAGACAAAACTTCCAAAGCTACTTGTCTTCTCTCACAGTTTTGGTCTGATTTCAACCAAACTTTATGATAAATATGTTATTCACAGGAAAATATAAGCTATTACTGTTTTAAGGCACAGTCACATACAACTTTTCCACATGAGCATATGTTGAGCATCTGACCTGATGTCAATTTCCTCAATAAATAGTGAATAATGTAAAATGGCAGAATAACGGATGCGTGGAGCCAAAGCATAGAAAATGCTGTTGAAAATCAAATAAAATTTCTGCATGCATGGGAAAATATTTTGCGTAGATTAGATAGGTTTTGATTAGGTTTTAGATAGGTTTTGATTATAAATGTTCTAAGTCTTGTAGAAGAGGAAACAATCACAGTGTCATGTACATCAAATAAGTATGCCTTGGCACTTCAAAAGAGTTAGCACAGAAAGAAAAGCCCACTGAGCTGGACCTTTCTTTGTGAGGAAGTCAGGCTGAAGTTGCAGAACATAGAACAAAACTGCACCAGCCCACATGATTTTCTCCCATGTGATATCCTATCCAGATTAATATGTTATCGGCAATCATGTGTATAGATCTCCCACTCAATATGCAAGTGACCTTGACTTTGACCTTTCAATGTCACCCAAGGTCAAAGCTGATGGTACCATTGGACTCCTAATATGATTTATTTTAGTGCGTAATAGTAGTATATGGTCTAACTCTTACAAGATATCTCCTTTACAAGATAACCGGAGATATAAAACTTCAAGATATCCATGACCTTGACTGACCTTTTATGGTCACTCAAGGTCAAATGTGATATGGTACCATTGGATTACCATATATGGTTTCTGATGAAACATGATGAAAAAATAAAGAAATAGAAAAAAAATAGTCTGTGATCAAAGTTATATTTTTGCATACTTTGTTTGAAGTAATTGTCAAATTTATTCTATACACACTGGGCGAACTTGTTTGGTACCATGCACAAGAAGAAGTTGCATGGCCTTCTGTGTGCATTTTTTAGGCCGCTTCTGAAAACAGAAGTCTTATAAGTCTTCCAGCTGAAAGACGGAAGACTCGGAAGACTTCACTATACTTGGAATGCTCTAAGTGAGTACTATTTACTAAGGCCCATGGAGGGCTGTGTACAGTCTCAAAATCCCAAACATGGGTGCATAGTATCTCTAGTGTTATTTACAGGTAGAAGCCCTTGGACGGCTTAGAGATGAATGCTGCCTTTGCTAAAAGACAGGGGACTACATACCCCCCAACAGGGCCAAATCACCAGATTTCTCTGACCCAAATCACCAAAAAAAGGAATAGTCTTATCATCAAAATATTAATGTATTATGAGAGTGACAGCCATTTTCACACTGCACTCCGGTCATGTAGAGAAGTTTCACATGGTAGATATATAGTCAATCACCAATCACACAATTTCTACAGGGCCCCATAATGATTCACGGAAAAAGTATGCACTCCCACTAAAGGCTGCTGCAGAGGGATCGAGCCACAACCATGGTCTCTGGAAGGCTGTTCCACAATGAGGGCTCCACGTGGGTAAAAAACGAAGTGTG
>JAAUYG010083079.1_pt1 | contig 10671 bp, 4 predicted proteins | sample 7278091 | NCBI WGS metagenome assembly JAAUYG01 (sample SAMN14350201, study PRJNA611818) | marine sediment metagenome | isolation source: surface marine sediment (0.6m) | place: French Polynesia: Moorea | collected 2018-08
AGTAGTAGTAGTAGTAGTAGTAGTAGTAGTAGTAGTAGTAATAGTAGTAGTAGTAGTAGTAGTAGTAGTAGTAGTAGTAGTAGTAGTAGTAGTAGTAGTAGTAGCAGCAGTAGCAGCAGCAGCAGCAGCAGTAGCAGCAATAGTAGCAGTAGTAGCAGTAGGAGTAGTAGTAGTAGTAGTAGTAGTAGTAGTAGTAGTAGTAGTAGTAGTAGTAGTAGTAGTAGTAGTAGTAGTTTATTTTCAAACTGCTTCCAACAATATAGACAATAGATTCAGGTGTGATACAATCAAGAAAGTACATGGTTTTAGGCAATTGCCAGAGCCAGTGGCTGTGGATGTGCACTAAATATTAAGGCAAACGTAACAATTAATCTTTGTCACGAATGTGTGCATGTTAGGTTCACATTCATTTAAAGATGGGCACCGGTTTATAAATACAGGTCCAGGCGCAAGATGGGTGATGGCTAGTAGACCTGTGTCCCCACCCCACCCCCGTGCAGAGCCCCAGCCAAATTCTGACTTTCCAGCCTAACTTTGCGAATTCTACTTCATGAAATCAGCTATAAACTGGCAAAAAGAAATATAAGACCAATACTCACACGAAGAGCAACACATTATTTAGATTCACCTTAAGACTTTGGCATAAATTTAAATAAAAAATCATTGTTTGTGTTGGACTTTTGAATTTGACTGACAGTTTAATTGCTGGTCAGTCACTTGCCAGTGATTAACCAATGTAGGAGGTACTGGCCCCCCGGGACTGGCCCTCTCCTTCCAGCCTGGTACAGTGTAACCCTGACATCTACTACACACAGGAAATTGATATTTTCTGAAGTATTCCCATTATTAATATTTTGATTCAGGGCACATCTTCTGTATAGTATAACTACATATTCAAAGTAAGTAACAATTGGACCAGTATGACGTTTCCGGCTTTTAGAATCCAGGCACATTTTCACTAGAAATGATATCCCAGGTAAGCCGGATCAGAGATGATCTGTGTAAAACCACAAGTACATGGTATCCGAGACATAACCATTGGAAACCACACCAGACTCCAAGAAGTAAGCTAGCTGAGACCCACTTTATGTAGACTTTGGCCTTTCACACACTACTGATTGCCATTGACCTGGATATTCGGCTGGCTGGTAGCCCGTCTTTAATGCACAGTCATGTATCCAGTGGTACAGAAATAAAATTAAGATTTTACATTCATAAACTTGATGCTGTGCAAATGTATACTCAGGCCATGGCACACTTGAGTATCATAACGTTTATGTTGCCTAATGGAGGCTGAAATTGTTTTGAGAGAAGTAATTTCAGACGGAACAGAATGCCAGTAATGTTCCTGGAAAAGTATTGATGCGTGATAGATTTGCTTTACATAAATTGGCCTAAACAAAAGTCACACAAATTAGCAAAATTGGTAATACATGCAAATCCTTAAATAGGGCATTTAGGATCCAGTTTAACAGCTCCAACTATAGTCCTTACAGTTCTCTTCTGCAAGTGTTTATGGATTAAGATAGGTTTTGACAGTAGAACTCCATACATGAAGTCCACACCTTAAATATAGCTAGATAAATATATAATACAACAGTTTACACGTTTGTACATTTACACAAACCCTGGCATTACGTAATGCAAAAAAAATGAGGACATAATCTTCAATCTACAGTGATTTATGTGTGCTTCGCAACCACGCTTGTCATCAACTTCTAATATCCCAAGAAAATTAACATGTGATTGTTGAACTTTGCAACCATTGAAATATATGTCTCTGTTATCTATATATCGACTTTACCTATCACAATATTTTTCTATGTTTATTAATAACTTCTTCGCTTAAATACATCAGATAACATAGCTAATCCAGTGTTTACAATCTTTACTGATCTTCCCAGTGAAGGCACAGAAGGCAGTTGAATCTTCAGCGAACAATGTAGATTTCAGTTTACCCAATGCATTGGGAGGCCATTTATATATCACAAAAGCAAAGGTCCCAGTACAGATCCTTGAGATACATCACAACTTAAATTTCACAACCGAGAGGAACACACAAACTGCTTCCTTCCTATCGTTTAATAATCATGTAAGTGCTACACCTCATATCATTGTGTTCAAATTTCTTTACAAGCATCCCATCGTCTATTGTGTCAAAGCTTTGTTAAGGTCTAGGAAAACTGACGGTGGTGGCAGCTTAGTAGTTTACCTTCAAAACGGTATTACTTGGGAACAAAAATCTCATGTATAAGTACATTACATCATTAAGGTCGTTGCCTAAAGCCAGAGACTGTCACCAGTAGATTTCTGCAATTACCGAAATGCTAGTGGATATTTGTTAGTCAAATAGCTTGAAGGGATTAGAGCACGCCCAGAACAAGTTTTGACAGAATGGCATATTTTAGTCACAAATAGGTAGCTTTTATGTGCCACTGACAAACAATATTTTAATAATTAGCAATTTAATGCCCCCAATGATATGTAAATTAGCTCCTGATCTGATCAGCAGTGAGATGGACCAGAAACTGCAGAGCGTTGGCCCTGGGGTGATATAACACTGGTTGGGTAACAGCACTTCCACCAGTAGGCCACAGCTGGCTTGAAGTGTTGTGAGTTCAGTAGTTGACAAGGATTGTACATCTTGATTAGTAAATTACAGAATGTTTGAGGAGTAACTTCTTTTTTTTTTTCAAAATATTGTCAAAACGGTTCCCCTGCAGCGTTTAGTTGATGGTGAGTTAAGGCTTGAAGTACAATGTCATATTTGTATGATATTCCATGCACTCCCAGTCTGCTCTTTGACACTTAGTCCTGCTGAATTCAGGGATTTAAGGTTGGTATTTCCTCATAGTGAAATAAGTCCTGCCTTCACATGAGGAGATGTTAATTAAGTCACAAGGATGTGACAGATCAAAGACGTACAGACAGGCCACAACTTTACTGACACAAAGTATACTGGTAATTTGAAAAAAAAAATCTACATGGACCTTATCATACCTACTCCAATTCAATGCCCCTTTATAAACACAAGAGAAATTGCTAGATCACCCCATTCTATAAGGGACGCTGCTCCAAGTAGGACTTCAGTATGTCAAATACCAAGTGTCGGGAAACTCAACATTGCCTACAACTACCGGCGAACCTATTAACAAAATTACAGGCGCTGATAATCAGCCTAATCAAAATAAAATAACTCACAGGCTCCACACGTGATTCTTCGCTTTTTGTGGAAAATAGTTTTGTTACGAGCATGCACTTGATTTATATCTCTAGCATGAAAAGACGGTACTATAAGGAAAATATAAACCGCTACACTTTCTCTTCCAGATCACGCGTAATCTCCGAAAGGAGAAAACCCACCCGGGGGCAGCGCCAAATTAAGTCCGATTAATGTCCTGACTCCAGGGTTTAATTAGTGCCCCTGTCACTTTTTAAATAGTATATCAAATTTGTATTTCTTTATATATTAATATTGTGGCCTCAAAATATATTCCAGTTGCCTTTCTATCTTCTGTTCGTGACTTTTCTTGGTTGGTGCTGCAGGGTAGGCATGTTACTATACTTTTAAATCATAAAGAGCTCGTGAAAGATGGTGCCGTTAAACCTTGCTAAAAAGCTATCATAAAGGCTTCCGATCGGGGGTTTCAGATATATTGGCCCATAATCACCATCCAAGCCGTAATAACTTGAATTCTACTATTTTAAAGTGTACCTCACCCACATGATGAAAGATAAAGTGAAGATCAGTCTTCACAGTGCGCGGATAGGTTAACAGAAATATACTATAAAAGTGTATTTGTTAACACCGATACGTGTGCGTCTAGTATACAGCACCCACTCCCAGGGTACAAGTTCCTGTTTACGGGTGTACTCTAGCCCCCCCCCCCCCCAAAAAAAAAATAAATAAATAAATAAATAAAGGCTGGGGCGCGCCACGGCTACCTACAAAACTAATTCTTTATTAAACTTACGTTTGAAAACATTGGATAGCTCCGTGAAAGTGACAACTTAGTGCCGGCAAATAAGTTTTAACAGTGTTTAACGAACTTTCATGAGTAAACTTTATACATATAGACCATATAGTTTTTTTTCAGCAGAGCCATATTATTTTATTATTTAATGGCATAAAACAAAACAATGACATTGTGACCATAGTCACGTAAGTAATGATAATAAAATAATACGAATGGTAGATCGGGCCATCAAACTGAAGAATAGTCGACCAGGTAAAAAATAACTTGAGCGTCATTTTTTTTCTTTTTTTTTCCGTGTGGTACCTTTCCACCGAATCAGTTTTGGGAACTTTGGTGAAGTTAGTCAGCTCAATGTAACTACCTATTCTATTACTTGAAATATTTAAACCTTGTTCCAGTCTGGGGATTATTTAGATATTTCTATTTATATACTATCCATTCATCAATGTGTTAATTGCTAGTGAGCCATATGGTCATAAGCATGGATTTTCTTTTTTTTTTCCCATAATTTCGACTTTCAGGGGGTCACTATATGCAAGGGGGGGGGGGGAATGTCGACCTACCTTAATTACTTTTCCAGGTCTTCCTTGCCATCTTATTCAAATAAGATACGTCATAAAAACTATTTTTCTCACAGAAAATCGATTAATATATTGTTCGTTCGTCGTTATTCACTTGCTACATCATAATTAATAACAGCCTTAATTGAGAATACTAATTTTCTTTTAAAATAATTCTGGAACGAAACGTCTTAAATTTATAGTGATATTGTTTACTTTTTTGCTTGTCCCGATAGTGGATGGGGGTGTGGGTTGTTCCTCTTTCCGTGCTATTACCAAAGACAGAGGCATGAACGTGCAACACTGAAAAGGCCGGGCTATCGCCGCACTGACATCGTCACTGAGATTCATTCTATGTCAATCGATTATGCTGTTTCGTCTTCTTTATTAAATTTATTAAATAAACGCATGCCGCAGTTCTTATCTAGTAATTTATAACTGGTACTTCATAATAAAAGGTCATCTAAACTGATTAACTGATGAAGGGGATTACGGGACAAATTAATGTGGGTATTTGTCCAATTTGGCCAGTCATTTATATCCCAGACATTTATAAAAACTGCATTGGCGACTTTGGGTTTTTATCGAGCTTAACTGTAGTTTAGTGTGTTTATCTTATCCTCTGACCGCAAAGCTAAACTTTTTGAATCATTGACGACGGCAGAAGTCCGATATGCTATTTGCGCAACAATCACTCCGGGGCTCATAGCCGCGCCAAGGAGTCTAGACTAGTCATGTGATCTTCAGCAGGAACCAATCATAACGGAGGCCAACGCACTAGATTGCCTATCTTTACACCAAGCAGTTCATTGAGCGTTTTGGTGGGGGTGGTCAGGCCTCGCATACCGTTTTGATAGCAGTTGTGTGATGAACGTCACGAAATACGGGGTGGCCTTTCTGAGTTCGTAAGTTGTCAGAAAGTGCCGTAGTTGGCCAGAGAGGGGTACAGCAGCGGTTGCAACTAGCCTATTAGGTCTTACAAAGGTGGAAAACGTTCCGCAACACATTCGCGCACCTGCTCAGATAGACTCGTCCAAAGTGAAAGCAAATGGTGTTTTGAAGTGTGCTGTGATAATAATGGACGGAACCGAAGCGGGGAGGGACTAACTTTGATTGTGACCTCCGAGCTAGATGAGGGAGGATACACAAACGCAATTCGGCGAATAGGAGGCAAGCAAATCGTGTCTTTGACTGGAATATATCGCAGAAGTATGTTATAAAGGGCCGTGTGTGTTAAAGCTGCGAGTTTCTGGCCACAGCGAAGTTGTGCCGCAGGCTTCAATGTTGTGTGTGTATGCGCCGCTGGCTGTACGCTGAACCAACAACAAACGATCGAGCGTGTAGCCTGCCCCCGCGGTGTGCGTGTATGATACTTGGCCCCTACCAAGCCTTGGATGTCCGACTGGCTGGCACCATAGCCTCTCAAGCTGAAATCTACACTTGGAGCCGCTGGAGCCGGGGAGATTTTTCTGTTAGATTGTCCGGGTCAATCTGTGTCGACCAGCCCAATACCGTGAAAAATACGCGTTATTTTATGGATGTAAGCTTGCCGTTGTTGTGTGTGTAATAGTTGATCAAACAGTTCCATTCATAGTTGTTGGATTTTGGGCGATAAAACACGAATTTGGATAATATTTACAATGCTGTACTGATGAGAATACAGCCTAGATAGTAGAATCACATATTATACATTCAATTCACGACGAAATAGTCTACCTGTTAAGTTTACATGGATACGAGCCTGTGTTGAGTGTTTTCACTGGCATAAATGGAGTTTTGCACAGTGTTCTAGATCTAAACTCAACTTGCAGAAGCAAGCATATACCTGATATACCCGGTAGGCGTATCATCAACCCGGTATTTGGAATACATCTCGATTTCATGTTTGTGACTTGCACAAGACATCGCCACCGTGGAGTGCATTTGCGACTTCGCCAACGGCGATTCCGAAGAGCTCAGAGAACTGGCTTTCGATGAAGAAGCCAACCTCCACCCCCCACCTGACTGTCCATGCTTTATGTTCCGTTCGAAGCGCAGCAACCTGGTGAAAAAGCTGTGGAAGTTACGGATACAGAATGAAACCCAATGTTCGAATGAAATCCTCAGCCATGGGCAGTTGACATCGAAAAATTTGCTCAATGAGCAAGATTTGCAGGATGAGAAAGCCGTGACCCAAGCCATGCTAAAGCGGTTAAAGGAAAATGATTTGGAAAGTCTCTTGCAGGCTGTTGAAGGTCGAGGCGTGGAAATGACAGAATGTGTCATGTTGCCAAGAGACAGCATACGCCTTGGACGACGTGGACAAGTTGCCCCTCATGTTCTGTGTTGTCAGATTTGGCGATGGCCTGATCTGAAAGGAGAGCAGAGTTTAAAGAAACTGTCGTATTGCACCAGTAGTGATACTTCTACCACAGTGTGCTGCAATCCATATCATTGGAGTCTGCTTCTACCAGGTATGGTGGAGACATTGCACAAAAGATTTATCTTTAACACAACTTTTACCATGTATAGTAGTACTTAGTATGAGCAGTAGCATATTTCTTAACACTAGCGCTAACAAGGTATCAGATACATATCTGTATTACATTATCATCAGCTTAGAAATGTTTGTAAAAGATCCATTAGCGTGAAGTTGAATTATATGTCAGTTTTAAAATGAATGTATTATAATTTTGTTTGTTATTTCTAGACTCGCCACCTCCCCCATATGAGAAGGCCATTACTGAGACAGAACGGGTATATAATCATGCAAAAGGTACATGTAAATCCAAAGATTTGGCGTGTGTTATGAAAGTGAACTCCACTGAGTGACATCAAATGATATTTCAAATTCTGTGTAAATGTTAAATACATTTTATCACATGCATCTTAACATATGTACGTCACATACGATGTTACCCTAATCATCATAATCATAATTTATAGTACACACGTGACCTATGTACTAATATATGAGCTAGTATGTTGATTGCAAAACAACGAACATTAAAAAGTGACGAAATATTCTGTACCGTAGTTTAAATACCAATATGTCTTTGTGGTTTTGGAGGTGTGATCTAAACAAGGAAACTGGTGTGCATTGCATTGAGAAGTGTATGGTACTAGTATTTTGGGTACCTATGTTATGTACCGGTATACATCATTTGCTTCTGCTCCTTACTTGCAGGGTCAGGGGATAGTAGTCAGCTGGGCACTACAGAATCTGGGGAAAACTCATCTGTGATTCACAATGGAAGGGATGGTAAGTACTAGAGGTATCCGTAGGTTGACAGTGACTCGACCTAAACTGAATGGTGACTTTGTATGGCTTTGCATGGTACGGTGGAGATTTAATTAGTGTCCGTAACTCCGTATTCCTACTAGTGGTACATTAGGCGTGTAGAACTGAAGATACATGTCACAGTATATACTCAAAGAATCTGGCCACTATAACTACGTCCTAGTTGTATTTTTCAATATGGCCTTACATACAATTCATTAATAAGTTGTGTTCTATTCATGTTATAGTTTATGATAAACATTTAAAGCTACAGTTAACAGGCTAAAGGAATGCATTATGCCCTGGTGTTTAAAGTCAGCCACATTTCATAGCATTATTTTTGATATTTGGAAAAAAGAGCCGGTAACACGCTCCGCATGACCCAGTACTATCCAGGATCGCCCGTCGCCTGATGTCAGCATGGTCAGATATATCTGGATTTGACAGGCTATACCTTGCAACATTATTGACATACTTGAATAGATTTCAAATATTGAAAAACACTTCTTCCATGGCTAAGTTTAAGCAAGAATGCGTGTCCTAGTTTGGGTCTACTTATTGTTAGTATGTAGCAAGTTGGTTTTGATCCCTTGATCTTGATGACTTTGGCGGTGGCGAGTATGTTGCCTACCCTGCACTGCTGTGTCCATGGTCCGTGTGAGGTAGGCCAGCGTGTTATGTGTGCTCGGGAGGCGGGGTTGGTGGATGTTGATTTCTGTGTGTACTCAAGTGGTCTGCCCTCCCTTCCTTGCTGAAGGCAGGCCACAAGGGAGAGTAGACTGGCGCCAGTCTACCTGCCTACCCTTCATTGCTACTGCTAGCAACTTGGACCACTGCCATGGCTGAGGGGTCCACACTGCGACCTGGGACCTGCCTTCCCGCACTGACAGAGGTGCCACTGGGTCTGGCAGTTTTACCTTCCCTTGGTTTCCACCCCCCCCCCTTCCCCATCCCTCCACTCCCTCCCCAATAACACACACATCCCTGTCTTCCACTCTGTACATTGTATTGGTTGAAGAAGGGGATAACCCTACTGTGCCCAGAGAAGGCCAGACACTTAGGCATGTTTCACAGAATAAAAGGACAAAGGCCAATAGTGGGGAGACCAGGTCAGCTTTGTGTGCCGTGGACAATGCACATCCTTGGACAATGTGTGCTGTGGACAATACACATCCCAAGTCTTAGATTGAAGCCGCAGCCATTTAGGATAATATTCTACCTTATCATAGTTACTGGCTGGTGAAGACACACGTCTGCCCAGAGAAGAAAACCAGCAAGGCGCTATGCTGAGAATAAGAAATAGCTAGTTTAGAGGGAAGAAACGCGGAGGGATTTGAGGAACCTTCTCCCATCTCCCAGGCCTTTCCCTTTGGCTTTATCTAGCATTGATTCTGACAAAACTGTGCCAATCAATATTGCCTGGGGGAGCATGAGGTACTTGGGCCTTGTGAGAGAACACCAGTGTAGTGCGACCTCTCTGGGAGAAGATGACCTTCAAAATATAAATTTCCTTGTTCTGCAGATAAAGCGGTAATGATAAAAGATCCTGATGGCATGCAAGCTATTATTTCCTTTACTTGGGCTCCCATTGTGGACTGCCATTGCTTAGAAAAAATAAAGAAACCAAACTATCCATCCTTACTTTTGTATTGTTGAAGAGTAATATCTCGAGATCTGTACCTGTATCTGATTCAAGCATTTCTAGTGCTTGATCTTGTAGAGGGTTTATATCACCTTAGCTGACCTAAGCAGTGTTGATTCAGTGCATCAGACAGAGGTGTTCCAGAACTGAGATAAAGCCATTATCACCAGTTTGAGGGGCATCCCTTAACCATAGCAACCACCATAACTGTCATCCAAGTATAACAATGGGTGGGTGGCATCTGCTGCTGCAGTTCCTCCTACCATGTGGTCAGTACAATCACAGAGAGCCACTCTCATTAGCTCCCTGGGGGGTGGCAGGGGACACTAAGAATACCCCAGGGGCCCAGCTACAGAAAAGGAGGCACATTAAAGTAATCATGCTGCTGCAATACTTTAGTCTCGCTTGTAGAGACTTCACATGCTTCATGTTTCAAGTATTTTGTGCAAGGGGATCCTTGGTGCCTTATTTGGTGGCCTGACAAGCTACAGGGAAATCCTAGAACGTCTCTGCAGTCTCTAATTGCATCAGAGTCCTTGGTTCTTGGTAACCAGTCATTGTTCTGCCATGGCGCACAGTTCAAGTTGTCAAGGCCATCCGGTGCAGCAATCTGTTGCTTGAGACGAAAACACTTTTAGAGAAAATTTTAGATCATGTAATTTGAAGCGAAGAAAAGAAACAAGTAAATGCTGGAAATGATTAAAACAAGGGATGTACTTCAAGCCAGTATCTCACAGTTCTTGTACAAGTGAATCCAGTCAGTTTCATTCAGAAGCCAAAATACTCTTGGTTATATAACTATCCTTTAATTAACCTTTTCATTATAAAAGCTTTGACCAATCACGAGAGGTTATGGTTTTCATGCCTTTTCACTTCGGTCGGGTATGTTTGGAACATTTTCCCACCAAGGGGTTTAAACTACTCCCCATTCTTTTTTTATGGAAACTGAAATTTTAATCTCAGTCTGGTGATAGTGTATGACATGTGTGGCTTGAATTTCAGCTTGAAACAAAGTTGAAAGCAAACCTGCACTCTGCCCTTGTGCAGCATGGCTTGAGATTTTCAGAGTACCGTATATGATAGGATGATTTGTCTGTTTTGTAGTCATGCAAGTGTTCCATATCCATATACATGGGGGGGGGGGGGGGAGGCAACAAATTTTAAACCAAAAATTTCAAATAAAAAAAACCAATTAAAAAAAAAAACAATTAAATTTGCAAATAAAAAAAACAA
>JAAUYG010094934.1_pt1 | contig 10671 bp, 3 predicted proteins | sample 7278091 | NCBI WGS metagenome assembly JAAUYG01 (sample SAMN14350201, study PRJNA611818) | marine sediment metagenome | isolation source: surface marine sediment (0.6m) | place: French Polynesia: Moorea | collected 2018-08
AAGCTGTCTAGAGCATGATTAACCAAGAACAGATGTCACTGGACTCAGGATTTGTAAAAATTGAAAAACTGTCATTCTACTGTTACCCATTGAGTCTTTTGAACACAGGACTCAAATTCCCAAATTTTCACTGAAAATTCAGGTACTAGATCCTACTTTCTAAGGACTTGGTGTGTAGAGTGACAATTTTTCTATGATTAACCATTTTTTAAAATCTAGTTGTTTGATTAAGTGACAGAACAATATGTAAATTTGATGAAGTATCTGAATTACATCATGCAAAACAACAGAAAATATTAATTACCAACATGATTAACTACATAATGAAGTCAACTTCTATTATTTTAATATCGTAACACACAGCAATGTACATATCACTGCTTACTGTCTTGCAAGACTACATATTAAGTACTAGGGAAACCAATACAGAGTACAGTAGAACCTGTGTTGATAGACCACCACATTGGCCATACAAACATGGTCTCTTAAGACAGGTGGTCTTTGGTGACAGGTTCAATTACATTGAAATGTAGAACCTTCTGCCAGGAATATGTGGTCTTTCAAGACAGGTGGTCTCTCATGGCAGTGGTCTCTCAAGACAGGTTCTCTCAAGACAGGTTTCACTGTAACAACATGGACCATGCAGCAGTAACAGTTAAGTAATGAGCAGCATGTAGTTGTGTGTGGAGTGGAAGATCGATTTTTAGTACTAGGAGGCTAGTACACGCTGTGTGCGATGATGTAATGCCCTCTCAGCGCTGAGTAAGACCCAATATCATAATGCCAACTTGTTGATGTTGACATTAATCCAACAAAAAAAGTTGACACTTGCCACGTTCTCAATGAACAGTAGTGAAAATAAAACTGGGTCATATGTCATATCGCTTACATATTGTGACTGTATAAAAATTAACTTAAACTTTACAAATCACAAAAATAGCGTTATGACATGTATGATATCTGATACACATTGTTACACATGGTGCATATTGACCATTCTTAGTTATTCAAATACATTATTAATACAGTATTACTAGTAATAAAATACTTAACTGCACTAATTATAGTGTTTTAGCAATTTGCTTGAGGCTCTTTGAAAAAGTACTGTATGCACTCGATACAATATCTATAATATCTACATCCTTTTGAGACTGTTTGTACCACTTGAACCATAATCATATTTACTCATTACTTGAGTAGAAAATAAATATTAAATACTAAGTAGTATATCTTCACAAACAAAGCATGCCACATGAACTAGGCGACTAGTGTAGAGATAACCTCACCACAGCTCCATAATCATCATCATCATCATACTTATTAAGGGTTATTGCACGAGTTCAAGGATTAATTGTGGTATGGCCAAATCACTGGCGCAGGCCTGAGCTTGCAAGGGCATCCTCGCCAGTGATTTGCATACAATTCGTCCGAATATAACTGTAAACGTCCACAATTAATCCTTGAACAAGTGCAATAACCCTATTATTATTATATACCAGCTACTTCACTTTTAGAACACGATGCGTGATATTAAGTCGCATTTTACACAAGAAACAGCCATTTCGGCACGGCATTGCGCCCAATGTTTTTCCATTTCATGCCTGCAGGCCATATAGCAACGGCCCGGGACCTTGGTAACGCAGCCGAAACAGACAAAGGAATTACGTAAACATAAAGCACATGCGCCTTTGCTGTTGGCTGAGAATCTGGGTCGGGTCAGGGTGCAATATGCAAAGGTCATCGGTCAATACGAAAATTTATTGCACGATCGTTTCAGTGGTAAAGTATAGGGAGATTTTTCAGGTATATAATATTGGTGAATATTATTTTAAAAGGAAGCGCCTGATTTGTGCTTCAGCTGGTATCCATGGTGCTGGCATCTTGTATCCCAGCAGCTGTTATTGGACTGGTTTCCATGGTTACTGGCTGGTCAGGATCTGTTGGCGTTTCGCTTTCTGGTACCATTCTGTCCAGGAGCCGTCATAGATAGCCACATTCTCTTTGCCGCAAAGGTGAGCCCCCAGTGCCAGAATGCAGGCACTAATACCTGGAGATCAACGAGCAAGATGCAGTGTTACTATATTTCACATTTGTTTCACATTGTTTCAGGGAAGATCACTTAATTTTTTCCATGTTTATCATGTTTACATATATTAGTATCTTCAGAAGATTAATGGTTAGGAATTTACAATCTTCTTCAAGAGCAACACATTATACATTGAAAAAGCTGCAGTTTTAATTCTATTCTCGTGTATCTAAATTTGTCAATGTGAACAGATTAATGGAAATTGAGTAATGTTTGCAGGGATTAATGTTTGCATTTATAAGGCAACATCACGTTTGTGGGAATTAATATTTGCACTTAGCCCGGTCTTGTGTATTTTCTAGGCAGATTACATCATTCTGCAATATGTTTGCTGGGATTATTTTTGCAATTTAAAGATGGTAGTGAAATTAACAAAATAAATCAGATGCAAAAATTATTGAATAATAGTACAAGGGTCCCTGAATTTTAAGACCACCCATTCAGCCAGAAAAAATAAGGTCTTAAATTAAAGGTGGTCTTAAAATGGAAGGATAATTAAATGAAAATCTAAGATTTGTGTCACTAATCATGCTGATAGGTCTTAAAATGGAGAGAGTTGTTAAATAGAGGCGGGGGTGGGGGGGTGGTTCTTAAATCAGACAGACCACTGTATAGGGTAAGTGTTGGATATGGTTATCAGGGTTATACCATTATCATGATTATCATGATTATAGGATAGGCGAAATGACATACGGTAGACTGATTGCATATACCAAGCACGCCAATAATGTCAGAATGACATTTAGTGAAATCATTATACCCACGGCCAGCAAATACACAAATTTACTTCGAACCTCACTATTAAATTAATCTGCATTGTTTTCACTTAATGACTTCAACCTATTTCAAAACCTTTTGTTTATAGTCTATTCACAGCCATTGAGTAATGACCTTACCATGCTTACACCATGAAGGTCCCATACATTTAACATGTTTAATACACACCTGAGCCACAGGAAGCCACCAATGGTTTGTTCTCATCCAGATCAATGTTGTGTCTCTTAAAGAGACGTTTGATCTCATCAGCGCTCTTCAGTGTCTTTGTATCAGTGTTGATAAGTGTGGTGAAGGGGATATTTATGGCATCTGGCATATGACCTGGTTTGATACCTGGAATATACATTATACATGTAATTAGAATTAATCTGTTTTTTTTTTTAAATTATATTAGTACATTAAACATATGAAAAGTCAAATTATGTTATATAATACTAGTAATCAGGACAGTCACAGCAACACTGCATCTCAGTGAGATGCAGTGTTGTTGTGACTGTCCTGATTACTTTCACTACACATGCTACACAAGTCCATGTAACTTGCACAGTGTATGATTTTACATATACAATCCATTACCGGTATACTTCACTCAAAATTATTCTGTATCTTGTGCAATTTCTGAGGATGACAATGACCCTCAAGTTAAACTTTGCTAGTGCTCAACGGTGCCATGCAGTTTATTTTATTTCTGTCATTATACAGGGATGGACATTAACATGATTAAGGATTGTCCGACTGCCCTGGACAACTGAAAGTACCTGTTGGACAACTGAAATTCCCACCCCACTTGTCCTACAGGACAAGTAAAATTTGAACCCGCTTTTATGCTAAAAGCAGTTGTAGGAACAGAAAATCCTGTCAATGAGTACCAGACAAAAAATATGGGCAGGTGAATTTTCAAGTTCGGACAAGTCAAAATTGCACTCACTTGTCCTACAGGACAAACCTCAAAATAAGTTAATGTCCAACCCTGTTATAGGCACTGTTTTGGGGGTCTCACTGGAGACCAGTTCAGCATGTTCAGGGAACTCATGACCAGATGACCAGGGGTTGGGTCATTTTGCTTGTCGGAGGGCTACTTGTCTGTTGAGAAGAATTATGATTTGACGCCAATTTTGTTAGGTGATAAATATAATAGGCCTAATAATTATTAATTTTGTATAGTGCAAACTCTGTATCGTGCTCTAAAATCCTTGACAAGTAATGTAAATAATAGTGAAGATGTAACAAAAAATTAATAATAATAAAACACTACATATAATATTATAAAGCTGTACAATCTTTAATTAACATATTTAACCTGTTCTTGGTTCTGGGGATGTGCCTTCAAACCGTCCAGCGGGCCTGGCATCCAGCACTGTGAATTCCTTTGACTCCAGATTTTTTTGCAGATCATCAAAGCTTCTGACAAGCTGCGACTGAAAATTAGCTTTAAAGGTTTGTGCCTCTACTGCTAAGACTTCATCGGTAGTTTCATATCCATCTTTTTCCCACTTCGGAAGTCCTCCGTCTAAAATTGAGACCTGTTCATGACCGAAGGCACGAAAGGTCCACCAAACTCTTTGAGCAGAGAAGAGACCAAAATTTTCATTGTTGTCATACACTACAACGTGTGTGTCATTGTTAATGCCAAGTGACCCCACATAATTTTCGAATTTTTCAGCAGCTGGGAGCATGTGGTCCAATTCAGTGTCTTTATCACAGCAATCATCAATGCCAAAGAAGAGCGCACCCGGGATGTGCTTGTGATAGAACTCCTGCATGGGCTTTCTTCTGGTGAACGGCATGTGCCATGAACCATCTAGGACCCTGAAATTGGTCGCATTGCTTGTTAGTTTCTCTGCAAGCCACTTGGTTGTGACCATGGTCGATCTTGCTGCTCCAGACATGATTAGGATTAGCTCACGAAAGTAAATTACTGGCTTTTACCACTGATTTAACAGTTTTACCCCTCTAATCAACTCTTCCACTGTCAAAAGTTGTTTTCCTGTCCCGAGATTTGCCGGTTCTTTTGGTAGCGGTATATAGTTCGCTGTCGCGTTTGTTTTAGCTGACCTGTTTATGTGATTTTCGTTTATCTCACTACTAAAACTAATAACACAAGCGTGAATTGTTTATTTGCCAGAGAACTCTTATTGGGGATTTAATTTTTGTGCGTATGCCTTTAAAATAATTTAATTGGGAATTTTAAAATACTTTTAGCCGTGCATCGCACGTAGCGCGTAGTGTTCTTTTCGAAGCCAACACAGTTGCCCTTCTAGTCTATGTTAGCTGTATTCCTGCCTTCTTCTGTCTACAATCTGTGTACCGTGTGTCACTGACGAGGCAGGAGACCAGCCAGTATTTTTTATGGCCGCCTATGGGATGAAACAAACTTGCTGAAGTGAAAAGCCGTTTGGGGGAAAATATCTTTTTTATTCTTTTTCTCATCTCCGACAATAGGTAGATTTGGCTAAGGCCAATAGATACAGTTGATCCGAATCAATTCAAGACTTTTTAAATATAGAGTGGCGAAATTATTACATAGTACTTTTATTGCCTTGTATTATCGCCCAAGCAGACGAATGTTTAGTGTTTATACGCTTCTGCTCTAGTTTTAAAAATTGACGAATAAAAGTGCATTTTTACCCAGAAATTGGGTGAGTGGCTCCATACTTTGTACTTCCAAGGTAAGGCGTCTCTGTATAGATTGCAACAATATAAAGGTTGGCTGAAAGCACCAAGTATATTCTACGAAATTAGCAGCTTTTCGTCGCTGGTCCCATTTCACAACTGTTTCAGTGACACATCCTTCCTTGAAGTTCTCTTTTTACTATGTTTGGACCGTCCGTGCATCGGACTGCATAAGACTGCAACGGATCACACCAAACACTACCAGGAACCCCCATAAATAAGCACAGGGCTTATAAATGGAGAAAGCCATTTTTAAAATAAAAGTTCGGCCAATAAAAAGTTTGGCCTGATGAGTAGCCCCGAGTTCCTGTTTACTGGTGTACTTGCGTAGTAAACCTTTTTCTCCGGGGAGGTAAAAGAAAAGGGGCGTCCACGACCACCTGATGAGTAGTGTTCATCCCACATGGTTTAGGGCCATGTAGACCATTGGCAGAATGTTAGATGTTTTGTCTGTCCCTGACCAGTTACCTCGTTTCTCTTGTTGCGCAAAATGCTATAGTGCTTCATGTGCAATTACTGTGGTATCTGAAAATTTTAGATCCCTTCATTTAAGAATTCCATCCTTTATAAGAACAGCTGGTGATACCACTCTTTATATTTTCAATATAAATATCCCTCCATTTTAAGATCACGTTGAATTTGAAGACCGGTTGAAGGGGTGGTCTTAAAATGCAGGGGCCATGCAGTGAGCATCACAAACATCAACTGTTAACTAAATGATTAAAAAAAATCATGAAATTGAAGAGATATTGTACAATTATGAGCTAACATGTGTTCCAGTACATGTCTATGTTTTTTGTTGTTGTTTTTTCATCATTTATTCTACCACACCCTAGCATGGACCCCTTGTACAGGTAGAGGCCAATAGAACAGACGGACAATGTCTAAGCAAGAAGAAAGCAAGATAAACAAACTGGTGAAACAGTTTCTTGGCTTGGGAGAGAGTAAGAAAGATGCAGGGGTCAGCCAGAGCAGTGTCTATCCACCAAGCAGAGAGTATATCCTAAAAGCTGAGCTGCTGAAGGTAAGACCATTACAACTGAGCTTGTAATCCCTGGTCAATTCATGAATTTATCATGAATATTTTACTACATTAATTCTCATCTCTTACATAGTAATGAGCAGTTTAAGTGGTACATGTGCATGATGTATTATGTATATTTCATGAAAATATAACAGATACTCAAAGGTGAATTGTTTCACTTGTATGTACAGCATTGTACAAGCAGATTGATGACCTTCATTTTAAGTTCAACCTCTGAATGGCACCATATATTCAACTTTTGTTCATTTTGCCATCTTTTGGTGTGAAATACTATTATCTTAAAGACTGACTGTCTTATGTACACATGGTATATAAATATGTGATCTTTAAACATGTAAAGTGTAAGGATAACTGTAATACTATGTATAGTGGATGTTCATTATATTCGCCCCATCTGTACCTTACCAGGAGCTGAGTCCAGGGAGCCCCACCCCGTACCGTCTGAGGGTCCTGCGGGAGTTATGCCAGCTGGTACAGCAGAAACAACTGGAGCCGAACGCCGTGGAGGTGCTGTGGCACTGCACCGAGGACCTCCTCCAACCCACTGTGCCGGCAGAGGAACGACATCTGGTGCTACGCTTCCTTCAGTGCCTCATCAAAGGACAGGTAAAGCAATGTAGAGATAAAGCAGTATGCGACTTGGAGACAGTTTCTATACAATGTCATACCTTTAAGTCCAACTACAGGTCTTCAGCAAGGAAGGACATTGTTAAACTTTAGTTCATTTCTACATGTGTTCTAGGCTTTTTCGGGGAGCTGGCTCCAGATACATGGAATGGCACCCTTAATCCAGTCGTAAATTTGCACTATATACTAGTCGTGATAGTATCAGGTACCGCCAATCACATTGAGCCATATACAGATATGAAAACTTCAGCCAATCATGATGCGCCGCCTTTTTCGCACCTTTTCACTTCTTTTGGGTATCCTCAAGAAAATTTCCCAATAAGGGGTTTAAAATACAGCATCATGTACAGCATATACAATGTACAGTAAACTTGTATGTAAAGACCACCTTAGGGACCAACAAAATGTGGTCCTTATGCCCTTATATGTAGGTTCAATAACCATGATAACATGGAAAGTATATCCCTGGGGACCTGTAAAATGCGGTCTTTGTATAAAGCAGGTGGTCTTTTTTATAGGTGGTGTTCAGAGCAGGTTGGATTGTATTGTATGCCAGTAACTTGAGAACAGATGCTGTATAGAGATTCTCCACCATTCTGTGTTTTCAGTATCCCCAACTGGGCATCATGCGGGCACACTTCTTCAATGTCTGTAGGAACCACAACCTGTTGGAAGACCTTTCTCCAAAGTAAGTGGCAGAATTAGGTGTCACACCAATACTTATAATGGCATAATCCCTTGGTTAAATGAGATTAACATGTGTACGTTTTGCACATCATGTATATAGCTAATCAACTTTGGGTAACACATAAATATACAAAATGACTTCAAATGGTTGATAGCGTTTAATGGCTGATGAAGTATTACAGTAGTCCCTCTTTTAGTGGCCACTCTCAACAGAGGTCACCCTCACTAATAAGGCCACAAAATCTTTGCCGCTACTACTATCAATGTATCTACTTCTCCCTCTCGCCAAAGGCCACCTCTCTAATGTGGCCAAAATTTCTTGGCTAATCAGGCGCCCTTATTTGAGAAAGACTACTGTATCTGTAATGAGTTCCCACTATGCAACCATAGTAAGGAACAAGTAAATTTAATGTTCTTATAAATATCTTGTACTTTATTCTGGGTCATATGATGTTTTGTTGTATTGACTCTAAGAAGAAATTCGATTGATATTGCAGGCTTGAGGTCGTCCGTGCTGTGACGGCTGATGGAAAAGACCTGAAATATTTTGAGGAAGAAACTGGTTAGTACTCACAAAGCATCCCTTCTCCATCTCAGTGTCTCCAAACACTCAAATTATGTCACCGAACATATGATTCAAAATCTTAAAAAGTAGTAATTGGTAGCTGGTTAACAATACTTCAAACAAGTCTTTTGATTTCTAATCAGTTTTAAACTGTTAATCATGTCAATGTTATTAATAATTATCTTGTGTGATACATTGGAACATGGGAGGAAAGATTAATGCAGTTATCTTGTGCGTGTCGTAAAAACACTTTCAAATCAATTTTAATTAACTAGTAAGTCATAGTAATACTTGATAAAATTAGTTTAATATCGGAACATAGTATAAAAACTTTTTAATTTACTTGGGAGTCATAGGAGTGCAGTAGCAGAACTTACTGTATCATGTTTGAATTGTGTGAACACAGTAATTATCTTGGGTAAGCATGGTAAGCCATAGAAAAATGAAAACTTTTAATAATTATATTGTGTGCATCAAAGTAAATAGTAGTAAAGAGAAACTCAATGTAACCCGGTAATAATAATAATATATCTTTATTCGTACTCAAAAGTACAATTACCAATCCCACAACATTTATATTTATAATTAACTCCACATCATGTCATATCATATGGAAATACATAAGGCAGTAGCTAGGACATTTCATCGGCGTTAGACCGTGACGGGTTTCGAACCCGTGGGACGGGGACATATGTCACTCTGGCCGGCGCTCTAACCATTCGGCCACTGAGCAGGGACAATTATCTGGTGTGAGTCATAGTTTGGAGGGTAATTTACATTGTAATGTGGTCGAAATCACATACTTCTTGCTGAAAATATTTCCTTACTTGACTTGAATTCTTCCTGTGCCAGGGCCTTTCCTGCTAGAATGGATGCACGAGTTTCTAAGCTCCAAGCATTTGGTTGACTTCCTGAGACTGCTGCTCAACGTGGTCAAATACAATGCTGCCTATCTGGATGAGGACATCGTCGCTGGCTTTGTCATGTGAGTCATGACGCAACCCTTTCAGACATTAGATGGAGATGATCCCATGTTCCCTGGCACATTGTTGCACAGAAGAGTTACTGGGCAAACTTTTTTTTGTACCTTCCAGCAGAAAAAGTTGGTCTTTTGTGCGCTTTTCTTTTTTTTTGGCTGCTTTTCAAAACTTCCAACTGAAAGATGGAGGACTCAGAAGACCCGGTAGGTGGCGAAGTGATCAGCGGCATTTTACACGTGCTTGAGTGGCAGCCATAATTGTTTACCTTAGATTTGGCTTGGCTGCTCCCCTGTTTACCAATTCAAAGCTTAGAAAAGCTGAGCAAATTCAGCAAAAGTCTGAGCCAGTGTTCAGTAAAAGTTTTGGCTTCCGCGCACTTTTTTTTTTGAGCAGCCACTCTTCTGACGTCAATCTTCGTCTTCTAGAAGCTGCAAAAGGTTTGCCCATTTTTTAAACTGGTCGATGCAGGGTATATCATCGTGATAAGGAGATTTCTAATGCATGTCATGTGTGCCTGTTTATGGGCAATACTCTCCCTCAAGACTGTGGCCAATCAACTTGGTGGCATCAGATCAGTTAATGCTGCTAATTTAAATGAGCTACTGTTGACAGGCTCAACGTGGCTTAAATACAAGAGCAACTGAAAAAACAGGATGATAGGAATAAAGTCTTTAGAGAGGGTCAAAAGTGCCCAGAAACTTGTGATGAACAAAGAATGGAGTACATGTACATGCCTATGAAAAATGCGCTTTCAGGCTTTGGCATAGAAGTAGTCTGTTTTACATTTTATAGTAGTATCAGTAGCGTTAACTGTTCAAGTGGTGTTAATGTGTTATAATTCTAAACTTGGAGTGGAACCTCAGTTGTAGGTAATGCATGCCGTCCATGTACTGATATATGTAATGTATCTATGTACTTGTGGTGATATTCTGTGTATTCCGTCATTGGGAAAAAAATCAATCTAGGAGAAGCTTAAAGATGTATTTATATAACATGTCTCATTTGAAGATCTCTTTTGCTTTAGTTTTTACGTCAAGATTTTGGCATTGATATTTTAGGTACATCTGTGTTGTCGCAAGAAAGATGCCAAAAGAAGAGGAAATTGAAGTAAGAAATTATATAGATTGCTTTTAACTACGCTCACATCAGGTCCTAACTTTTGCATGATCGTAGCAGAGAATGCAGCACCAGCTAATAACCGGCGTTAAACCCCCTAAAACGCCGTAATCCC
>JAAUYG010103222.1_pt1 | contig 10671 bp, 7 predicted proteins | sample 7278091 | NCBI WGS metagenome assembly JAAUYG01 (sample SAMN14350201, study PRJNA611818) | marine sediment metagenome | isolation source: surface marine sediment (0.6m) | place: French Polynesia: Moorea | collected 2018-08
GGCAGAGAGATTCTGCCGAAAATTCGGGAACTTTTTCCACCATTATTTGACTCTGCGTGTAGAATGTTTCATCAGAAATTATGGTTCCAGAGTCCAAAAACATTCACTCCCAAAAATATTTATGTATTTACATAACCAGAAGAACCTTATACATGTTATACAGTAAATTTGCAACGAGCACGGCAGTGTCTACAAGTACTATGAGCTCAGAGTACTGTAGTGTGTATTGGACTTTACAGTAATACAGCAGTGTTTAGGACTTAAGTCTTTCTGACTACTACCTCAGTTGTATAGCCTGTGTATGAATTATGACCATGAAAAGCAAATACATGTATACCTAATATCAATATTAATAGCTTAATATACCTAGCATAAACTTGTTCTGTCAGCTTTATTTAAAGTGTTTAAATTCAGACAACACTGTAGTGTTAACAGCTATTGAAGTACTGTTGTGGTATATGGCTTCACCGTGACTACAGTCGAACCTGAGAAATAAGGTCGCCCAAACCCCAAACTAAAGGAGCTGAAAAACTGTTCTCTGAATTTTGAGGTGGTCTGAATTCTCAGGGCCACTCCAACGTACTGTAAACATGGTATACATAAGTATTTAGAACCATTACTCGAAGTACTGTTAATGTTTTGTTCTCTTAGCAATATAGTGTTCACAACAATTGTTTTGCGACAATAAATTAGCAAATACTGTTTGCACTGAGCATACCAGTAATTGTAGCTCTTGACAGGGATCTGCCAAAGCGCGAACTGCCAACGGACACAAATGGAAATGCATTACCCTGGTAACTTGCTATAAATACTTCTGGACACCGCAGATTGTAAACCTGCATACTCTGCAAAGTAATCACTTCAAAAGTAACTAGAGCTTACACTTGCCAGTACACATGATTCAAGAGTACAGTGGTCCTTATGATTTAAGACAATTCCTTCCATTTTATAAGACCAGCCATCGGTGACATCATTCTCATATTTTAAATATAAAAAAATATCCCTTCATTTTAAGACCACATCCAATTTAAGACCAAAATTTTGTGTTTGAAGGGGTGGTCTTCAAATGTAGGGACCACTGTACTAGTCTTCGCAATTATTTTAACACTATCTTTTTAGGAAACAGTAAATTATACAAACCTACAATACAAACAGCTGGTAGTTTACTAATATAGCCTGACCTTTCATTAATCCTACCTAGCTTGCTTGAAGCAACTTTTGTTGTTTTGTTCACTTCTAATATCATTAAATATCATAAATATCATGGTGTTAAGTTGACATCAACATGGAGATATACGTTTCACAGTTACCACTATAAACCTACAAACACTCTGTAAACCCAACCTAATTACTGCAACTACACATGGACTAGCATATGCTATTATTTTATCCATTTCTTACCAGAACACAATAAATCATATAAAATGCTTTAATACAGGCTTGATTGTTTACCAATATGGTTTGAGTTGTCACAAATTTTAGCATGGTAGAGGCAACTTATGTTGTTTTCGTTCACTTTTAATATAATTTAATATCATGGCACAAGTCAAGTTAATCATTTGGACGAACCAATGTCATATCACAGATGCTTCAAATACATTTAAGTACACATCCATTACTTTATTATCAGTTTCATGACTCATCCTGAGGGGGCAAAGTTTTGTAGGGGTTCAGAATTCCATTGGGATCAAACATCTCTTTCAGGTTCCTCATGACAGTCACAGCAGCCTTTGACTTACTGTAGCCGATATATTTGTTCTTTAACAGTCCCAGTCCATGTTCTGCACTAATGCTTCCTCGCTGCTCCGACACGTATTCGTAGATAAAGGGCTCGATCATCTGGTGAACTTCACGACTGTACTCCGGTGTTGTCACGTTGAAATGGAGATTGCCTGGAATAGGTATCAAGCCATTCGAATTAAGACACAAAGTTAAACATAATGCCTACAAAATAATCCAATTATTCTGTACTATAATATTTTCACTGTTACACTGCCTGCCTTACTATTAGTTCTTTTGCTTGGATTAGCTGTTGGTATGTATCTACTTTGTGCTACAAAGTAGTAGTACATGTGAACATAACTCATATTTGCTATGATTCATATTTGCTAGAAATAAACACTGATATTGACATCTTTTGTATGTAATCATTATTACTTAGATGAATGTGTAACATACATATAGAGTAGAGCACCTAAATTGATACTACCTAGCCTATGGTTTAGACCCAAAGTCATATTGACCAATACGTACTCTTAATTCTGGAAATAATAATCTGTTAGTTCACATAAACATTTCACTGTGAGATATGTTTATGTGAACTACTGGTTGACATAAACATTTCTCATAGTGGAACCTCATTATAATGCTGATGTCGGGGTCCAAATTGTTTCAACCTGTGGTATTACATGTATTTAGTGAAACAGCTTTTTTCTGAAAGCAGCGTCATAGTGAGGTTTTTGTTGACCTTGAAGTCCATTGAGTACTTGCGCTATAACAGACGAGGCTTATAACGAGGGGCATTATAAGGAGATCCCCTGTCTATGGAGAGTTTAATCTTAAGAACCTCTCTAAAAGTGCTTACCATCACCAACATGTCCATAAGCAACGACCCTGGTCACATGACCTTTAAGCCTCTCTCTCATCACTTCCACCAGGTCATAATAATGTGTGAGGGGAAGAGAGACGTCGTACTTGTAACAGTAACCATCGACGAGCAGAGCTTCCGCGCCACGTTCCCTCAGCTCCCACAAGCCCTGCAGTCACAGGAGGGTACAACATTGACACAAACCATACAGTGAGTGGAGGGTATGACTTTATCACAAACCATGTAGTGAGTGAAGGGTACGACATTATCTAATGTCTTCCTGGTGGATTAATCGTACATGAATACATATGACTTGAACCCTGCAATTTACATGATTTAAACCCATGTCCTTTTAAAGTTTCCCACTGTGTTATGACTCCTCATTACTGCAATGACTGTTATATATAAATGTCCCTCCTTCAATTTAAGATTACATTCTCCTGGCGGAATGGGTGGTCTTAAAATGCAGGACCACTGTATATTTTAAAAAGTTATATTGCGAAGTTATATTGTGATAAAAAGTTAGTCTTATTCTGAAGCAGGTGTGAACAGAGCCATAAAAATGTTTCATGGCACCTAGAAAATAGTAATTATGATGCAAAGCCCAGTTACATGTCATTATAACCCCGGGGATTCAACATACTAACTACCTGATGCTATTAAGTCCTGAGTAAAAATGTTCATGGCTGATATCAGGTAGTCTTTTAGCCTAAATTCATATATATTCAAATACACTTTTCCGGTAGAGAAGCTTCAACAATTTAAGGGAGAAAATATTTCATGCTCCCAACCCTCATTTTGGCAAACTCCGTGGCTATGACGCCATCTTTCACGAGCCCGGATCCCATTGTCGAATCCAGAAAACCTTGCAGTTTCTCTTCGTCATGGCCGCTGTTGGATCCGGACGTCTCCACGAGAACGTAGAAAGGCCACAGGGAGAGGGGGGAGGAGAGCTTCAAATTGTTCACTGTGCATTCCAAAGACGCAGAGTCCACCAGTTCAAACGCAGACAGGATCTCGCCGAGCTTACTGCGAGCCTCTCGCAAGATCTGCAGGACTTCGTCAAATGTGGAGCAACCTGTGCAGAGAAATATGGACAGTATTGCTTGTTCATAGAACATGTAGAATAAATTTGAGAAAAAAACATTACAGTAGTCCCTCTATTAGTGGCCACTCTCTACAGAGGCCACCCCTCTAATGTGGCCAAAAAACTGTGTCACTACTACTGTCAATACAGCTAGCTCACCCTCTCAACAAAGGCCACCTCTCCTGTGTCTACTTTTGCCATCATATATGTCTTGGCAACTAGGTGAGCTTATTAGAAGGGGATTACTGTACTTTAGAAATTTAACACAAGACAATATATTAGGTGAAGATGCGAACCCTGCAGACAGTAAGTTTAAAATTCAGTAGAATCTTGCCTTAAGACCATGCCAAATTTAAGACCATTTATTATTCGATCAAAGGTTACAAAGGAGAGCTATACTGTTCACAAATTAAGATTGATCTGCAGATTATAGTCAACTGTGAGCACGACCTTATGGTGACCCTAACTCTGGTATGCCATTGTATTCAAATGCCAACAGAAGTATTGATACAGTGAAACCTGGCTTGAAAGACCACAGCTGTGAGAGACCACCTGCCTTGAAAGACCGAACATCCTTGGCAGAGGGACCTACATTACACGAACCTGTCCCCTATAAATGACACGTCACCAAAGACCACCTGTCTTAAGAAACATACTGTTGTGGTCAATGGGTGGTCGATTGAGACAGGTTCTACTGCACTTAAAACTTAATACATGTATAAGTACAATAAATAAAGTGTTCGCATTTGATAATGGCCATAAATCTACAAAGGTGAGCGCACACAACACAAGGGAAAGCTGTTTTAAGACAATTGGGGGTGGGGGGGAGGGGGGGGGGCTTGGAAACCAGATTCTGTCATACCAAGAAAAGCCACGTTGACAGCGGCCGGCCTTTGGGGGCACAACACGGACACTGCCGTGACAACCCCCAGAGTCCCCTCCGAGCCAATCATCAGCTGTTTCAGGTCGTATCCGGTGTTGTCCTTACGTAGTGATGTCAGACAATCCAGAACCTCCCCATTGGCTAGAACCTGGGAGGTATAGAGAAAACAAAGACGAGTCAGACGTTACAGCTGTGGGCTTTTTCTCTGCACTGGTGAATTGTGGGTAATGAAATAAGGAATGAAATACAGTTAAACTTGTATGTAAAGACCACCCTAGGGACCTACGCAGTGTGGTCCTTATACATGTTATACACAGGTAGTCTTTATATGCAGGTTCAATAACATGGAACGTATACCCGTGGAGACCTGCACAATGTGGTCATTATCAAGTGTTTATAAGCACATGAAGCAGGTGGGGCTTTATATAGGTGGTCTTTAGGGCAGGTTCAACTGTTATAACAAAATCATTAACATGGTGAACGTCCCGATACATTTTGTACATGTATGTATCGGTGAGAAGTGCAATCCTGCAGTCCATCATCATGGTCATATCTGTTATCACTACACAACAGCACAAGTAGAAATGTTAGCGCGGAATTTATTTCAGTAATTTTGCAAGTTATGCAAAATCGCAAACTTTAATTTCTGCCAATTTTTGTAAAAGATACAAATTTCTCCAGCAGTATTATTATTTTGCAGCAAACTTACATTCCTGTGAGCAGGTCGATGCTTCAGAACCTTAATTCCAGTGAAATTTCTACTTTTTACTGTTAGGGTTTGGCAAGCAGTTACCCCAGTAATGTTTGTTAATGGCATGCTGCAACTGCACAATAATCCCACAAAGCTTTTATACCAAAACAGAGTTAAGGTGAAATATTACCCCAAAGCAACAGAGGAGCCACTACACATAGATTCCTGATGGATATGTAGTGTTACCAAGGGCCTGACCCATCGCTATACATATACAACTGTAGCTAGATATGTGTTGGTGCCAACAACTGGTACATCTGCACATCACTGACAGTGACTTGTCAATGGCACAATAGGGAGTATTTTGCGCCATAAAATCGCCAAATGAATACTCGGTTTCATTTGGGAGCCGAAGATCACTCTTGGCCGCTCTCGGCTCAGCAGAATGAGTTGTGCAAACGCTAGACGGCCTGGCCACCTTTTTCCTGGCTTTGCCTGCTCCTTGAAAGTGATAATCCACTGCCAGAGATTGGTACGATATCCCCACGCATTGTTACATTACTAGCCACTTGTACAGTTTTACGGCTATTAACAATGCACGTTTGCCATCGAGTCGTGGTGTTGCCGCCATGTTGTCTTCAGATCATGTCTGCACGGTTCTGATTGGTCGGGAGTTATTTTGACCAATCAGTAGCGTGCACATGTTTCAAGACTTTTCGTGCCTTTTAGGTTTTTGACAGCTATGTCCGGAAAAGTTTCCCACCAAGGGGTTGAAAATACTCCCTATTAAGTCATAAACCTGTTTTCTTGACCCAAATTACTCTACCACAATTAATACAGTGGTGCCTCTCTTAAAGGACACTCTCTGGAGAGGACACCCCTCTAGAAAAGGACACAAATTCTTGGCAGCAAGTACTATGAATGTATGTAGCACTCCCTCTCACCAAAGGACACCTCTCTAATAATGACAGAACTGTTTGGCAGGAGGAGTGTCCCTATTGGCATGATTAGAGGAGGACTACTGTACATGAATACATTTGATAACCCTGAATTACTGTGTTCGGCACTCACAGCCTCCACTCCAAGTACTGAGCCATGCAAGGAACCATAGCGTAACAGCCGCAGTCCTCCAGCATTGGTCGAAACATTTCCCCCGATATGACAGCTGCCTTTAGCCCCGAGATCCAGAGGCATCATGAGGTCATGCTCTGCCAGGATGTTATCCAGAGTCTCCAGAATGCATCCGGACTGGCACACCAGGATTCCTGGGAGGAAAATATTGGTTTAATTTTTATACACCATAACATTGGTTTATTTTCAGCTGTGATTTTCTTACAAAAATAATCAGCACAATACATTTTCCTTTATTTTTGAAATGTAATCAAGGAAGGACTTTCAGCATCATGGTTAAACTTGCCTGGAATCTGGCAATATGTCCTACATGTAGGACTGCAAGACAGTATTTCTTACACATATCTTCTGCAGTATTGCAAGAACACTGGCACAACTTTCACTAGGGCAGTAAGATCTCTTTCTCCTGCTAGAATGGAATATGTACAAGTTTTCGGATGACTCGGAATAATTGTTGGATTTCGAATCTACAGTATGTGTACTTTAATTCCTTTATTTAACTGTTTATAACCCCATTATCTTCATCATGTTCACCCCAAAAATCATGACTTAACCTGGTTTAAAATTAACTTAAGTAACGAACACCTGCCAATGGATGCCTTAAATACAAAATGTCCAAGGTACCTGCATTAGCGTCCACGTCAATGACATTTTTCATCAGCTGTGTTGACAGTACAACCTCATCGAACACCGGCACACTACCCCCGACCAATCCTGTATTACCTCCTTGGGGGCAGACTGCCAGACATCGTGAGTTACAGTACTCAAGAATCCCCGAAACCTGTGCTGTGGTCTTTGGACGCAATACCAGTTGACTGTTACCTGAGAATACAACAGAGTTGGAAAAGAAAAAAATGTCAAGACATTAAGCATGTTAAGTGAGCGTAAGTATCGAAATGCCAATGGCTGCCTGTCAGGGTGATAACTGATAAGTGATAACCTTCTTTTCCACGTTTTCGGGGAACCATCTCAATTAAAATGGCAAAGCCATCCCTTAATTGTCCCTTATCATGTTTCTATAAGTCATAAACCATCAAGTATCATGTGTATTCCGTACAGTAGAACCTGTCTTGAAAGACTACCCCCCTTGGCCATAGAGATGTGGTCTTTCAAGACAGGTAGTCTTTGGTGACAGGTTCAATTGCATTGAAATATAGGACCTTCTGCCAGAAAAAGCTGGTCTTTCAAGTCAGGTGGTCTCTCATGGCAGTGGTCTCTCAAGACAGGTTTCACTGTATTCAGGGTATATGGAAATGGAATTTACATGTATAGATGCTGTTTTGGGTCTCAGTCATGTTAAGAAGTTTTATCATAGGTGAGACTGGATATTTGTAAGTCTTCTCTCCGCCATCCTTGGCTTGCTTCATGAATGGTGAGGTCAGGCAGTGGTGGTGAAGGCCTGACGTCACAACCTAAAGAAGGCCAGTGATGGCCGAAAACTCAGGAAGAGCTACAATTAATCCCGTCTCAGCTACATGTATGGCAAGACTTCATGTTATACCATGTACGGCAATTGTGTGTGCAAAAGCTGAGTAGATGCAGCTTGAAGTGTTTAATATCAAGAAAATACAAACACTAAAATTTAATACAATATTATCTAGCCTTCAATTTCCCAGGTTGCTGAATGTATATTCAATGTCCACTGAAGAGATGTAATGACTGGTAATCAATGTATCGGTAGATCATCGATATATGAAAATTTGCTAAGAGCATTGATGCCCAATTTTGTTTATCGATCCATTGCCAACTTCCCTTTTAATGCCCATGCACAGGCCTTAAAAGTACAGCAACACTGCTGATGCTCACCCTTTCTAAAACTTCTTGTGCATGTACATGTAGCTGTATTCACCAACCATTAATCATGTTAATCATGATTACCCAAATCAATCAATATTATAGAAATGACACTGTTCAAGGTGACTTTGTGGCAGTTGTGGCTGCAGGAGTTGCGCATTACCTGCTAAAACATACACGGTATAGCACTTTTTTATTTAGGTAATTTTTTTGTCTACATTTTGCTGATGTATCGGTAATAATTGGCAAAGTAACTGCCGATTGTCTAAAATCCTGCTCATTACACATTACACCCCTAATCCACCCGTTGTTACATATGCATGTATAGTGGTCCCTAAGAGTTAAGAACCCTCCATTTAACATGTTTAACAAATCCTTCTATTTTAAGACAATCCACCAGTAATTTCAATACAAATATCCCTTCACAGTTTTAAGACCACATTGAATTTAAAAAACCATATTTTGCTGGTTCAACCGGTGGTCTTAAAATGCGGGGACCACTGCACATGCTGTACATGATGTATATTCATAGGATCATGGCTTCATACTACACGTTCTAGTAGAAAGCAATGTTTTCTTTCCAATTTATTTCTACATTCAAGGCATGAACTACAGAAAGTTTATCGACAAGCCAATGTACAGTACCTGCATATTGTCCTCAGTCAACATGTCAAAGCCTTGCAAACTTAGGGAGTTTGAATCTGATTTTCGGGCAATCACGTTAATATTGATAGGACTCCCAATGGATTCCTGCTACCATTTCTCAGACTACTCTTGACACCCATATATAGGTAAAGGTCAGAAAGACCAGTTCCTCTAAGTTATTGAATGCATTTACTTAGTAGTTTAGGTTATTTGCCAGTATCACTAATTTGATCTCTAAGTCAGAAAACAGACATACATGTACATGATACAAACCTCGTGCCACCCGTAGCCAATCGGTGTTATACCCAATAGCTTCCTCTCCCGTCAGAATTTGTCCATCATCTGGCAATAATGACCTAAATGTCTCGATGTCAGCACTGCCCAGCTCAGCGTATTCACCCCGTTGTAGATGTGGGTAACGTACACTGGTTAGCTCGGTTACGTTTCTCTTGAAATACCGACAAGTTGTTCCGAGATGGCGCCTGACGTTAGACCATGGACATGTAGACAGCAGCTCTGGTCTCTTTGGATTTGCAACGAACGACATCAGAAGAGATTTTGATATTTTTCGTGGGATAGCAAAGGCTGTGATTGCTGAACGCAACATCTTCGATTGTGCACAATATATCTGCAACAACAAATCATAATAATGAGCATTGGTTTTCTGTATTTGACAAAAAAAATCACAAAATATTTATGACTAAATTTCTGAGCAATAATACGGGATTCAGTACAGAGGCCCCAGCTCATGTAGCTGTACAAATTTATATTTCACAAAGAGGGCAGCGTTAGGGCTCTCGAAAGGTCCTAGGCTATCCCATATATGTGCCCTGCTGTGGAAGATTTCTCCGATTTAAGCCACGTCCTTCAATAGAAGAATATACCATGGTTCGGTGGTACTGCCCGACTCTCTGCCAATTTATATGGGACACAATTATCTGACCTTGATATTCACCACAGGATGCCAGGCCAAATTATAACCCACAAAGATTCGGTGCCATCTGGAGTTGTACAAAACTTTGTGGCAAGAACTCCCTTATTACATGTAATGCATGTATTGGTGAAAACATGTAGCATACATTGCAGAAATCACATGTAGAATATTGCAGAAAATTCTGTGAAACATTCCTACCCCCCCCCAAAAAAAAAAATAAAAATAAAAAAAAAAAAAAAATTGGCAATTACCTAAATCAGTTCATTGGATATGTTTGCTGTGTGGCTATAAATCAAACACTGGCTGAAAACATGTGGTATTTTTAGCAAAATACATGTACAGTGAACTTGTATATAAAGACCACCCTAGGGACCAACAAAATGTGGTCCTTATACCATGTATACACCATGTACACAATTGGTCTTTAAATACAGGTTCAATAGCATGGACACAATAATCTGGGCACATGTAAACTGCAGTCTTTTATATGCAGCTGGTCTTTATAAGAAGGTTGTCTTTAGAGCAGGTTTGACTCTACATGCTGCGAGACCTGTCCTTGAAGAGGACTATGGAAATGGAATTAGAGGGAATTGAGACTTAAATGTACAACAAATGACTTCAGTTTTCATCCATAGTAACACATTTCAAATAATCCAAACACTTTTCCTGGCATAAAAATTAAATGCCAGATAATGATGCTTCATTATGGCGGCTGATTCTTTAATTGGGGCATCCCGTCCCCCGACGGGATCCCCTATGGGTTTGCCGACTTTTTTTTTGTTGTTTGTTTTTTGTTCTATTTTTTGTTCTTTTTTTTTTCTTCCGCCGCACTTTCGGTGGCCGTTTGTTGTGAAGAAAACAACGGATTGGGCTGAAATTTTGCACAACCATACTTATGGACATGCTTCAGGTCGAGGTA
>JAAUYG010144270.1_pt1 | contig 10670 bp, 7 predicted proteins | sample 7278091 | NCBI WGS metagenome assembly JAAUYG01 (sample SAMN14350201, study PRJNA611818) | marine sediment metagenome | isolation source: surface marine sediment (0.6m) | place: French Polynesia: Moorea | collected 2018-08
AGACTAGTCACCAACACAGATGGCAAAATTCCTGTCAAAAATTAAGTGCATCTTCTCTCAGACTAGTCACCAACAAAAATGGCAAAGTTCCTGTCACAAAGTAAGTGTATTTTCTCTGATACTAGTTGCTAACACAGATGGGAAAATTCGTGTCAAAAAGTTAGTCCATCTTCCCTCAGAGTAGTTACCAACACAGATGGCAAAATTCCTGTCAAAAAGTAAGTCCATCTTCCCTCAGACTAGTCACCAACACAGATGGCAAAATTCCTGTCAAAAAGTAGATGCATCGTCCCACAGACTAGTAACCAACATAGGTGGCAAAATTCCTGTCAAAAATTAAGTATACCTTTCCTCAGACTAGTTACCAATACAGGTGGCAAAATTCCTGTCAAAAAGTAAGTGCATCATCCCTCAGACTAGTCACCAACACAGATGGCAAAATTACTGTCAAAAAGGAAGTGCATCTTCCCTCAGACTAGTGACAAACACATGGCAAAATTCCTGTCAAAAAGTAAGTCAATCTTCCCTCAGAGTAGTTACCAACATAGATGGCACAATTCCTGTCAAAAAGTAAGTGCATCATCCCTCAGACTAGTAACCAAGATAGGTGGCAAAATTCATGTCAAAAATTAAGTACATCTTTCCTCAGACTAGTTACCAACACAGATGGCAAAATTCCTGTTAAAAAGGAAGTGCATCTTCGCTCAGACCAGTCACCAACATAAATGGCAAAATTCATGTCAAAAAGTAAGTCCATCTTCCCTCAGACTAGTTACCAACACAGGTGGCAATATTCCTGTCAAAAAGGAAGTGCATCTTTCCTCAGACTAGTTACCAACACAGATGGCAAAATTCCTGTCAAAAGGAATGCTGCTGAGTGAGTCATTCTCCAGTGTGAGGTCCGAGGCAGAACTTTGCCTGTACATGTAACACATTTAGCAACATACCTGGAGATCCTGACATCCTGGGGTTAGTTTCAGAAATATCTTATGGCTAGAAACAAACTTAAAAAAGGGTTCCTAATCACCTTGGCAATGATTTCTTTCCATGCTTAAGGTCAGTGGTGAATTTAAGGGGTTTCAAGAAGTGCCCCTGTACAAATTGTACATATACCAATTTACTATCACAGCATGCACTTGATACCAAAAATCACCCTAAAAAAATATATATATATATGTTGTACATAAAATCAAAATTAGCATTGTGGTTTCAGCAGAAGCTGAATTTGTTGAAGAAAAATCTTAGGCATATGATATGTTATAAGTCTCATGTTATATGATATGCTAAACTGACAAGTCTGCTCCCTTGAAGACAATCAGTTTTAATAGCCTAACATTTGTATCGTTCAATAACGTTGCCCTTCTGTAGAAAGTTACGATCTGATAGTTGCAGAAATGGTAACCTCAGCATTTTCTGAGAAACTTGTTCGCATTTGAAGTATATGTATGTTATAGAGCTATTTACGAGATAAAAATCCCGATATTGCACCTTCCGCTTTGCTGTGTAAAAGTGTTCCAGGCAGAGCAGTTTTGTTATGACAGCAGTAGTTCCTCATTACCTAGAGTACCCACTTGACAAGATGGCAGACGAAGCTGAAAACCCAAAAGCACTGCTTTCCTTTTTTGTGGGAACATTTGCACGTGCACCATGTCCCAAATTGAAGATAAAAAAGGTTTTGGAGGTTTTTTTTTCTACCGGTTTTGGAAAACCTTCCCAAAGCGGGAGCGTAAAGACGAGACAGGGTGGGGCATCGACGCTTGGTTGCTATGCAAATTTGTCCTTGCCTGTGGATGATAGCCGAGAAAAGCAGCCTTGGTTGGTGGAAGAAAGCCATGATAACATGGATAACAGAACATGGAATGGGATTAACATGTATTGAATCAATCCGCTGCAGGGGCCCGGTTTGGATTTAACTAACACAGTACTGTATATATGACAGGTAATGAAGTGAAGTGTCCATTCTGTGCTGGGAAGGGGTGGTAGAGACTGAAGTTAGCCAAACCAGTTTCTTCGGCTACCACGGGTCGTTACGAAAAGTTCCTGCCTTTTTTGAAAGCCTTAATGTTAGTGTGAGCAAAGTCAAGATTTTGAGCACTGCCTGAGCACCTTTGAAAATGTTTCATTGACTGAATTAAATGAAATGCCCTTAAGTTCATTCAACCCAAGATAAATCAAGTGGGATCATACCCTTTCACTGTTTTTTTTTTATGATTTCTACAGCCTCGGTCCTTGTTGTTCCTCTTTTTGGCTTATTCCATTGCACTACTTCTACATTTAAATTTGTGTTCTCAAACACATGTAAGCCTTCAAATTTGTTGACTCCAAAATCATTCAAAAATTGTTCTGCTTTACTTGGCACTGGAAACCTGGCTCATCGCATTGCAGTCACAGGGTCCCATATTGAAGATAAACTCCGCAAAATAAGGTGGGGAGCTGCCATCCCATCTACACATCTTGGGGGCATTCCTATTGAACCGAGGTCGACATCGAACAGTTTTCTGGTGATCCTGTCCCCCGGCGCTACATGCCCCCGTGTCCAATGGGATCCTGCCATTTTTATGAACGAAAATTCCTTGGGCCTAATTTGGTTTCGGCTCACTTCATTTACTGTCCTGCTGCGGCTTTACGACCATATTGAAAGCCGCTTTCGGCATGAAAGTAAAAATGAGATCATGGAGATTTATTTACTTTTTTTCTGTCCCACTGGTCGAAAACTAGAAACTACACTTTGCATCGGAAAATGTTCTGCCATCCCCTCCCCCTCATACCCCACTGCAACTCCCCTACACACACACACATACACTCCCCCCTCCCCTCCCTCCCCCCTCAGACTCCATACATCAGTTCCAGTTGTGGACAGAATCAATGTCCGGAGCAGCAGGCATCCCGCCACGGGAGGCGCCCCCTAACATCCATCATACCTCCACTGTAATAGAAGACATTCCCGCCAATTGATTGGGTGTGATTTAATGCAGCGCATACAGGGGGAGCCACTGCAGATAACGGGGACCACCAGCATCTCCGCTTCAATTAACCTCGACCCATCGCCAATGAAAATTTCAGGAGCAAGCTCCAGCAGTGCACAGAAATCACCAAGAGGTTGAAATCCCCATGGGGTGGAGGAATTTTGTTGCACATATGGGTGATCTACTGGCGGTTGCTGCTGCAAGGTTGCATAAGTTATGAAGTACACTGCTGTGTATTATGTCCTTGATTCTTTAGATTTTGTCGTAAGTTATATATAAGTTACAAACAAAAATAGACCATGCGACATTACAAGTACATTGCCCATCTCCCCCCTCAAAAAAAAAAAAAAAAAAAAAAAATGGGGAAAAAAAAGAAAGAAAATCACCAGGGTATAGTCATCCACATTCGTCAACATTTAACTTAAAACATTTTGTAACTCCTGATTCTACATGATGTGGATGTGAACAAGAAGAACACTAGTATAAGAAACAACCCTTCTATACAATGCAGAACTTAGCAGTATCAACATCCATCCTTATACAAATATTCTAGCGCCTGGAAATAAAAATACCTTAACCTTCACAAAAATTTTTGGCCTTTGTTATCGAACAGCCATAACATGAGTGTAATACTTGCGGTGATGTGTGAAATGAATACCAGTAGGGAGTATTTTAAACCACTTGGCAGGAAAAATTTGTGAGGATACGTGAAAGAAGAGAAAGGGTGCAAAAATGAAGTTGGTTCATGATTGGTCGAAACTTCATGAAGTAACAATTTGATTGGCTAACGATTGCCACATGGCCAAAGGTAGTTTGATGTCCAAATGAAACCGACTATTCATGTCGCAATTTTATGGCGCAAAATACTCCCTAATGCATGTGTGGTTTATGGACCACCCGATCAGCCAGAAAAATATGGTCTTAAATTGAAGGTGGTATTAAAATGGTGGGGCATTTATATTGAAAAATAGACATATGATATAAGGGTGGTGTCCTTAATGACCAGTCCTAAAATAGAGAGAATTCTTAAATGGAGGGGTCTTAAATCACAGGGACAGGGTATTTTATAATATAATGCAAAAAATATGTGTATCGTGTAATATATATTATGCCTTTCAAAATCACTTATAAATTGTACATTTAATATTACAACAGCTTTGATCTGCACAAGAAATTGTAAGTGCATTCCAATATGCTCTGCTGCACTGGTATAAAGGCTCTCGGTGTTTTCCCCTGGCAGTCCGTTTTTCTGAGAGCCCTGTAAATTGGTCTGACAGCGAATTTGCCTGGAGAGTCATTAGGATGGCGCCGTGACAAGTTCCTAGCCCTTTTGTCGATCAATTCCCTTGCTTTTTCATTTTCAGCATTGTCAAGATGTTTGCTGCCAACAAAGACGATCGTCGACGGGTGGAGAAGTCGCTGGAGGCAGCGCGACTGTCGTCAGGAAAGGTATGGGTATTGACAGTCATTGCTGGTCACTCCTCAGTAAATGCTGTACATATCCATTTCTTTTCTCTCTCTCTCTCTCTCTCTCTCTCTCTCTCTCTCTCACTCACTCTTCCCAAATTCTGAATCCTCTAATCGCTAATGCTATTATGCCCCCACAGCATTTCACGGCACATTCATTCGGTGCCATATTCCGTTCAGCCATCGGTCAGCCACTTCTTCCTCGTATGGCAGGCTTCAGCAAACCCTTTAGACAAATGCTATAATAGGTTTAAGGAGGCAAGAAAAAAACTGAACCGCATCCAAATTGGGCTCCTCGGTAAGCAGATAGTTTGATCTCCTTTATAAATTGCTTTAGTGGTCCCTATGGCACAACGCAAGCAAATTCCTTTGGGGTGAAGAGCGAAACCTCGAGGAGAAATGGCAGCACAATTGGGTGTTGCTATCAAGCCCTTATTGAAGTCCCATTCTATTGCTCCATGTGGACAGAATCATTTTGAGGTTGCAGTCCATTAAATGACATGTCTGCAGAAATTCGATTCCCTCATAAAAACCATTTTAGCGATTTGATTTGTTCGACCCTTAGTGAGTGACTGCTGAATGTCGCCGTTAGACTTTTCCCATTGATACTGCCACAACTTACAAATTAGAATATGCATGTAAAATAGCAGTACTTAGCAAAGGAGAAATTTCTGTTTATAAAGTACAGTGCTCCCTCTCTTAGTGGCCAATCTCATCAGAGGCCACCCTCCCTAATGTGGCCAAATTTTTTGCCACTACTACTTTAAATACATATAATTCTTCTCCTCACCAAAGACTACTCCCTATTGTGGACACAATTTCCTGGCAAACAGGATGGCCTGATTAGAGGGGGACTACAGTACAACCTAGTAAGGGGAATGTATTAAAAATGATATACAGTGAAACTTGTATATAATGATCACTCTAGGGACCTGTAAAATGTGGTCCTTATACACAGGTTGTCTTCAGATGCAGGTTCAATAACATGGAAAGTATACTTTTTTGTCAATTATCACTGATTATGTGGACCTGTAAAATGTGGTCTTATAAGCAGGGGGTCTCTATATACAGGTGGTCCTTAGAGCAGGTTTGAGTGCATGTACAGTATACCACCAGCACACAGTCTGACCTCCCACGTTTCCTGTCTTTGCAGAATGACCAGATCAACCCCAACAAATTCCCGTTTGAGGATTTTCTCATCTTCTACCGACACCTGTGCACCAGACAGGAAGTGGAGGAAATATTCCATGAACTGTAAGGAACACCGTACTTCCTGGCACCTCAGTACAGTATCAGGCTGTCAGTTTAAAAAAAAAAATTAAGGGGGGGGGGTGGGGGTCTTCGAGCAAAACGTGGACAAGTGGCAGATATGTCATGCATATATGATATAGAAAAAAAAACCCCTTCAGAAGTGTAGTTAATTTTTTTTTAAAAATCCAAATTCTTATCTACCTGGCGCTTTTGTGGTTTTCGGGGCAGCTCCAGCTTCTGATTGGGTCAATTTACAGCGGGGAGACTTTGGAATGTCCTGTAATAGGAACAATGCTCCAACCTGATAAAGGCGCCATATACAGCTCATACAGCAATCTATGTGGAACCAGAGGAAAAATCGGTGCATTCAGTCATTCCATCTGATAAACATGATAAAAGAACTTGTATCTATTAACAATTTTTACAAATTCCAGCAAATTTTGATAGTAAATGTACATATATTGGCATGATTAGATCACCTTGTTCGCCTTGCAAAATGTGGTCCATGTACATGTGGTTATTTTGGTGGAGCAATACCACCATGTCTAGCCAGCTGTGCAGGTTCTGCATAATCGTGATAATAGAAGGTTCCCCGCTGTATCCTTCCTCAATCATTCTACGAAAACATATTTGTTTTTGAAAATACATACCATGAGGTAAAGAATGGTTATACCTCTTATCCTTCAGGAAGGAATGAGTTGCTTGAGAACAGATGGAGTACAGAATTGTAATTGCGATCTGTTCCCAAACAGCTCATTCCCCGCTACTGCTTGAGACGTTATAAAACACCTCGAGTGAAGCGGGAGGTGCTTTATAGCAGCAGAAAACTCAGAAACTCAGAACTCGACTCAGAAAAATACCTTGAGATATTCTAGATTACTCCCAAATATTTCTCGGCTTAGGTACAGCAAAATAAAGTAAATAAAACTTTGCACGATAATAATTCTATATTTAAACAGTTAACGTGTTGAACAATAGAATTCAGGAAAAATGCAGTTCGTGAAAGCTGCATGTGCGCGCCAGCTCTTAGAAGTGCTATATGACTGGATAGATTTATGCAAACTTCTGGTCCTAAGCCTCCAGCACTCTTATAGGAATGGATACCTGTAGTAAATTTGCCAACAAAACATTTACAACTCTATATGCAAATACATGTACACCCAAAACTCCAGCATTCAAATTTTAGGAAATGCACAAAGCATATGTGGAACATACCTTTGATATGTTGCAGGATAGGTGGCTGGTTCTGAGCATGTTCATCTGTGCCCGGGTTTCGGGTGCTGTACGTACCTTGCATTCAATGCCGCGTTCCAGTCTTTTCACACAATTCAAACATTCTCAATGAATGTTACTCCCATAAGCCTACAATCGCCAGGATTGTACGATATCCAACTATTATCAAGTATCCAAATGCAGCACATATTCCCTTTTCACAGATACCAATTCATTATCCGAAATATTCAACAATGTATCCTTGTATGGGTGGCACGTGAGACCAAAGTGGCAACTGAAATACATGGTAACTGTCAGACTTTCTTTAAGCAGTAACTGCTCAATATCTAGATTATAGTTCTGATGTATGCTAGCTGTTTACATGTGACTGTCTCTGAAGACTAATCATGAAACTTAATTCACCTAGTTGTGTTCAGTGGACCCTAACTGCTGTCTGATGCTAACTGAGAAGTAATGAGACCAAGCGAGCAACTGAGCCGTACTTTGTCCAGTGAACTATCTTCGCAAACTGTAGCAATAAACAACAATGTTGGCAATTACAATATCACCTTCAAGTTGATCAACACGAATAGCATGGCTTCTCCACTAAAAAGCATTACCATATGAGCTGCTATGGTATGTATGTGAGATGACGCATGGTGATCAGATCTGATACACTCTCCCTAATGCTCGAGTATATCAGTTCTGGTCACAGTGCGTTATTTCACACATACCAGTGTAAAAACCCTTTTTGATCAATCGTCATAGATAAAGCAAGAACAATGTATAAAGTAGCAATATACATGTAACAGAGGATAATTCTGAGAAAAAAATAATACAGTAGCCACATTCCACATGTTTTAACAACATACCGAAATATGTCCTTATACCAGCGCATGCCCTAATAGATGCACACGACCCTGCAGCAAAAAAACACATCACATCAAATTCACACCAAATGTTTGATAAAACATGAAAAGATCGTCCAGAAACACTAAATTTCGAGTGGTATACCGGTCTGTTTGGTTGCCGCACATGCGCAAATCACCACTTACTTGTAAACAAAGGTCCACACGGTTTCTGTTTACCGTATGTATGCGTATTGTAGGTACCGGATGACAGGCTTTATTGTTGAAATTAATAGATGCGCACCCAAGACCTTATACTCGCACACTGAGCTACTATTAGGACATATACGGTTTGTAAAAATCGATATCTTTTTAATCTACTTTTGGGGGGTAGAAAAATTAGTGTGTGGTAAAATTTGTCATATATATAAATGTAATTTGAGAGGTGAGGGGCATAGTGGGGCAGATATACCTGTTAAAAATAAATACATTAATATCTGAAGTATAGTGGATGTTCTACAAACATCGTAAGCTATAAGGTATGCCAAATGGTGCATTGCTCGAAAAATAATAAGATTGGGGGTATAGCTGTCATGGTTAACACTGTATCAGCGCAAGAATAAGATTGATTACAATTCAATTGAGAGAATATATCAATTTGAGACATTCTGCCATGCCTGCTTCGCTTGGGCTACATTGATCACCATGTCCATGTGTTCCAACTTCATTTGGATTTATTTGCCTTGATGTGAATGGAAGAAAGATTCAATTAACCTGGGATAAATGTTATTTTGATTGCATTACGCGGAGCCCCAGCTCCGTCAGTCCTAATGGAGAATCCAAGTATAGGTGTAGACACAGATGGTTATGGCCATCTGCCTATACTTATAATAACGTCTCGGCTGGTTAGAGGAATCCACACTTCCCTGACAGCTGCATTGAGTTTGATGTAGATTATGAGAGAAGCATGTACCGGTACAATATACATGTAGATGGGAACTTGTCTTCTACATATTGGTCATCTATATGACTATATTTTATGTGGCTATGCAGTAGATACAACAGAACTGTAAACTATTTCTAGCACCGAAACATGTGAACTCTAATCCACGCTATCTGTAGAATATTAATTTTCATATTTTCTGGCATGTGATAAGCCTGCCCTGATCTACTGATATTACCATGATTACATGTACCCGATACATGTAGTATAAAGGTAAAGCAAGGCATATCTATTATTTTGAGAGTGGACCTTTCTTGATTCTGGAGACATAATATTAGACAAATCCTACTCATGGAGCTGTGATCTGCTATGATTTTCCCCAAATTATCAGTGGAGTCTCTCCACTTTCATCTGAGGGAGACAAAAGCAAACCTGTGAGCCCCTAACTCAAACTGTATGGTGTCACATGATCCAGGTGTGTCATGTGACATCAATGGCTACTATTTGCCATCTTCTCCCTGGTGGAGAGATTCCACCAAAAATTTGGCCCGGAATCATGTCAGATCATGCCTCTTCTTGTGTTAAAAATGTTATACCTTATATTGCAAGTTATAAGATGTTTCTCGCAGAAAAATGCCTCAGCTTGATAAATTCTTCAGTTGATAATGGTGCAAAGCTATAAAATATGACTTTATAGATATTTTTTTTACAGCAATAGCATAAGAACGGGTAAATTTGATCATGTTGATTACACATTGTTATAAAAAACTATCATAGTGACATACACATTGTGTAATTACATGCTGTTATAATCGTCAAGTCAGTGAATAGATTTAATGCTTGAGCCATTTAACTACCGGTAGTATATTATGAACTGAGTACAAAAATGACAAAATGAAAGAATCACATATGCTACACACACACACGCACAAAAAAGCCACTCTGGTCAAGTTTCAAGTATCAATTGTTGATTTAAAGACTTCCCTGCATTTTGAAACCAAACCATCTATTCAGTAAGAAAAATGTGGTTTTAGGTTAAAGGTGGTCTTAAAATAGAGTGATATTCATATTGAAACTGTGAGCTGTGTCATTCATGGGGGTTTTTACACTGCAGGTACCACTGTATCTACAGTATGCATGTAATTAAAAAAAAATGGAGGAATTAGACTGTTTGCATGGAGACAGAGTTTTTTTATTGAAATTGCACTCTACAGTTATCGATTGGTAATAGAAGGGAAGCCTAAGAACTGCCCTGCTTTCGGGGCGCAGCGAGCTGCAATGCACCAAGGCATCAAAGAGCTGCTGGCATATGGGATCAGAGTGGCGATTGATCTCGCGGAGCCTGACAGCCTGACTATTGGAGGGTCAAGCTGCGAAAGAACCCTATGTAAAGGCACAAACAGGCGGTTGGGTTTACCACACCGACGCCGGCCTATATAAATCGGCGGGCCATTGAGGGTTGGAAGGGGAGATTAAGGGCGAGCTGGGTGTCCTCGGAACCTGTGGGTGGCACGAAGGGGGAAACGCCCTATGGCGGGGTTTGTCGGTGGCAGGCTGCCTCCAAAGCCTTACACCATACCCAGAGACTGGAGAGTCACAAACTCATCTTTAGGGGAAAGGGAGGGGTGGGGCTAGGAAACTGGAAGAGCCAGGCAATGCCGCCGCTGCGCTGGCGCCTCTTGTCTGTGTCATCATTTCTGTTAAATCACAGGGATTATATCAACTACAGGGGCATAGAGGCCAAAGTCACAGCTGTATATTCTGACTTACCTAGAGATGTATGCAACAGGGATGCCACATGCTATCAGTGTATATCATCATTGATACCAGTTTACCACCAAGAGGAACTTTGTTTTGCCAATAACCACATTTTTTGCTATGATTTATTTGCAACAAGCAATCTTTCAACTACATCTCTTCTCCTATGAGCAACAAGTGGACAGTGGTGTATTTAAATTCCATTAGCGAATAGGAACAAATGAC
>JAAUYG010229584.1_pt1 | contig 10670 bp, 18 predicted proteins | sample 7278091 | NCBI WGS metagenome assembly JAAUYG01 (sample SAMN14350201, study PRJNA611818) | marine sediment metagenome | isolation source: surface marine sediment (0.6m) | place: French Polynesia: Moorea | collected 2018-08
CAGCAGGAGTAGTCTACTTTGCCAGAGGAATGGAAATTTGTCACGAAGCCTACGAAGAGTCATTGGCAAGATCGGGAATTAGCCTCAATCAGATGTTGAGTGACAGAGAAATTGCTTTACCTATTGTTCGTGCAGAAATCGATTTTTTGCGTCCACTCTTTTGTGGCGATCGCTTACAAATAGATTTAAAATCCGATTTAGTTAACAGCAGTGAATTTATAGTCAGCTATCGAATATTTAACGTCGAGCATTTAGATCGAGTTTTAGTTAAAGCCCAAACTCGGCACGTATGTATCAATCCTCAACTACGGACTAGAGTGGATTTACCCTTGACGATACATCAATGGTTAGAACAACTGAGGCAAGAGTCTTTTTAATACTTATCCACCGAAAAATTGCCCATAACCTTGAGTAGCAAGATCCAATTTTCGGAAAAATGTTCCGAGTTTGTCACCTTTGCCGATTATTTTCTAGATGCAATCAAACAAGTGCGACATAAACTTCAAACGTAATCAAGACAAGGAAGTATCAGAAAATGACAGACTGTAACACTGATTTACCATTTACTGACTTCGCTGGCGATCGCTGATTCGCTTATTTGTGGTTAATAATGATATCAATTCCCGAAACTGTAAAAAAATATCCTTGTCAGAATTACATATAGTCATATATCATTATTGATTGTGGTTAAAACTGGCAAATCTCACCTTATAGATCTAACAATCTAATCATCCCCCTTAGTTAACAGATTGAACTCTGGAGACTAAATAAGGGAGTTTTTACAAGGATGAAAACAAACTTGTTATGGGGTAAGTGAGAATATGAATAGGATTTGCTACCTCCTCGTAAGAAACTGAAGGATTTATTTCTTTAAGTCTTTGAGGGTCAAGGTAATTGTACATAGAGCCAGTAATTAGCTGGATCTAGCCGTAAATCTTAGAAAAAAACATATATTTGCTGCTTTGCATCTTGTCAAGGCTGGTTTTAGCTGATTTTCGCTTGTAGATAGCTGCGATTACCCAAAGGGTACGCCCTACGATCGCATTTTGGCAAGAACCTCACGCAAGATGGATATTTTTTTGTCAGTCAGCAGGTAAATCACTCAACTAAAGGTTTTTCAAAAGAAAACTAACGGTTTATTGTGTTGCAATTATAGAGGAGCTAAAACTCGTGTCTGTCGGCATTCTTGGCACTAAACTAGGCATGACTCAGGTTTTCGATAAGGAAACAGGAAACGCTATCCCTGTAACTGTCGTTCAAGCTGGGCCTTGTGTCGTAACTCAAATTAAAACTAAAGAAACAGACGGCTATAGTTCGATCCAAATTGGTTACGGTGAAGTTAAAGAAAAAGCTTTATCTAAACCAGAACTAGGTCATCTAAATAAAGTAGGAGCTAGTCCCTTGCGTCATCTTAAGGAGTATCGCGTTAATGATACAGCAGGGTACGAGTTGGGTTCTACCCTAGATATCGGTGAAATCTTCAATACCGAAACTACCGTTGATATTAGTGGCAAAACAATGGGTCGTGGTTTTGCTGGCTATCAAAAGCGTCACAACTTCAAACGAGGCTTGATGAGTCACGGTTCTAAAAACCACCGTTTGCCTGGTTCTACTGGTGCTGGTACTACCCCTGGTCGTACTTATCCTGGTAAGAAAATGGCTGGACGTTATGGCGGGAAGCAAGTAACTACTCGCAAGCTCAAAGTTGTCAAAGTTGATGCGGAGCAAAACTTATTACTCGTCAAGGGTGCAGTTCCAGGCAAACCTGGTTCTTTGCTCAGTATTTCTCCTAGCAACATTGTCGGCAAGTAACAGCTTGTTGTTTAGCAAAAGATAGATAGATAACAAACAAGTAGCTATGGTTAATTGTGTAGTCAAAAATTGGCAAGGGGAAGATGCTGGCGAGGCAACCCTAGAACTAAAAGTAGCCAAGTCAGAAAATGCGGAACATATCGTACATCGTGCTTTAGTCCGTCAATTAAATAATGCTCGTCAAGGAACGGCTTCTACCAAAACTCGTGCAGAAGTTCGTGGTGGGGGACGCAAACCCTGGAGGCAAAAAGGAACTGGACGCGCTCGTGCGGGTTCGATCCGTTCTCCCCTCTGGCGTGGTGGTGGTGTAATCTTTGGCCCCAAACCCAGAGACTATAGCACCAAAATGAACCGCAAGGAAAGACGTTTGGCACTAAGAACGGCTTTTTCCGCTCGCGTAGAAGATCTGGTGGTAGTCGAAAACTTCGGTGCGGAACTGGAACGTCCTAAGACTAAAGAAATTATGGCAGCTTTGGAACGTTGGGGTATTGGCAAAGATGAGAAAGTGTTGATGATCCTCAAAGAGATCTCCGACAACGTTAACTTGTCTACTCGCAACATCGCTAAAGTCAAGTTAATTAAGTCTACCAACCTCAACGTAGCGGATATTCTTCACGCTAACAAAATTGTCGTGTCTCAAGAAGCTTTAGCAAATATTCAGGAGGTTTACGGTGAAGACTAGATATGAAGAAAGTGATTTAGCCGACTTAATCCTTAAGCCGATTATTACCGAAAAAGGCACGATCCAAATGGAGCTTAATAAGTATGTCTTTGATGTACTGCCCAAAGCTACTAAACCCGATATCAAAGCAGCAATTGAAAGCCTGTTTGATGTCACTGTAGTCAAGGTAAATACTTTGACTCTACCGCGTAAAAAACGTCGCGTCGGTAGATTCATGGGTTACAAGCCTCAATATAAAAGAGCAATTGTAACTCTCAAAGAAGGGGACAGTATTACTCTATTCCCCGACGTATAACCAACTCGCACTCGAAAAAGCTAGATAACAGCAAATTATGGGTACTCGTTCATTTAGACCATACACGCCAGGGACGCGCCAAGCGGTAGTTGCCGACTTTTCGGAAATTACCAAAAGCAAACCAGAAAAGTCCCTGACCAAATATAAACACCGTAAAAAAGGTCGTAACAACCGTGGTGTAATCACTAGCCGTCGTCGCGGAGGCGGACACAAGCGTCTTTATCGCATTATCGATTTCCGTCGCGATAAACGCAATATTCCCGCAGAAGTAATTGCGATCGAATACGATCCCAACCGTAATGCTCGCATTGCTCTGGTGCAGTACGAAGATGGCGAAAAACGCTATATCCTAGCTGCTGTCGGGATGAAAGTAGGCACGCAAATCATCGCCGGACCAGACTCTCCCATCGAGGTGGGTAACGCTCTTCCCTTGAGTAAGATGCCTTTAGGTGAAACCATTCATAACGTAGAGCTAGTTGCAGGTAGAGGCGGACAAATCGTGCGTGCTGCTGGTGCTGCTGCCAAAGTAATGGCAAAAGAAGGGAATTACGTTACTATCGGTCTTCCCTCTAAAGAAGTTCGTATGGTACGCAAAGAATGTTACGCCACTATCGGACAGGTAGGTAATGTCGAACACCGCAACCTCAAATTGGGTAAAGCGGGTAGAATGCGTCACCTGGGTAGAAGACCCGAAGTACGCGGTAGTGCGATGAACCCCTGCGATCACCCTCATGGTGGTGGTGAAGGACGCGCTCCTATTGGTAGAAGCGGGCCTGTTACTCCTTGGGGTAAACCAGCACTGGGTAAGAAAACTCGCAAGAAAAACAAGCCCAGTGACAGGTTAATTGTTCGTCGCCGTCGTTAATTCATTGTTGATTAGAAAAATATGAGTCGTTCTTTAAAGAAAGGGCCTTTTATCGCCGACAGCCTGCTTAAAAAAATTGAAAAGTTGAATGCTGCTAATAAGAAAGAAGTAATCAAAACTTGGTCGAGAGCCTCAACTATTCTGCCTCAAATGGTCGGACATACGATCGCCGTCCATAACGGTCGCCAGCACGTTCCCGTGTTTATTAGCGATCAGATGGTCGGTCACAAACTAGGAGAATTTGCTCCTACCCGTACTTTTAGAGGTCACGCAAAAAGTGACAAAAAAGGGAGACGCTAAATACCAGATATCACTATGGCTATAGATACTAGTAACGAAGTCAAAGCGATCGCCAAATATATCCGTATGTCTCCTTTTAAGGTCAGACGGGTATTAGACCAAATTCGCGGTCGTCAATATCGAGAAGCTCTAATTATTCTCGAATTCATGCCTTATAAAGCCTGCGAACCAATTTTAAAAACATTGCGCTCGGCTGTGGCAAATGCAGAACATAACAATGGCTTAGATCCTGCCACCTTAGTAATCAGCAAAGCCTTTGCTGATGGTGGCCCCGTTCTCAAACGTTATCGTCCCAGAGCGCAAGGTCGAGCGTACCAAATTCGCAAGCCAACCTGTCACATCACTGTGGCTGTCGCGCCTGAAGTAACCGATTAACAACTTAGATTACTATTACGAGGAGATACTTGTGGGACAAAAGATCCACCCAACGGGTTTTCGTTTGGGAATCACTAAAGAACACCAATCTTGTTGGTATGCCGATACCAAACGCTATCCAGAACTGCTACAAGAAGACCGCTTGATTAGAGAATACGTTAACAAAGAACTCAATAATGCAGGTATTTCTCAAGTCAAAATTGAGCGCAAAGCCGATCAAATCGATTTAGCAATTCACACTGCTAGACCTGGGGTGGTTGTCGGTCGTGGTGGTTCGGGAATTGAAAAACTGCGTACCGATCTTCAAGCTAAGGTGGGCAACGCTCGTCAGATTCGGATTAACGTGATTGAAGTTCCTCGCGTCGATGCCGATGCAGCCTTGATTGCTGAATATATCTGTCAGCAACTAGAACGGAGGGTTTCTTTCCGCCGAGTCGTGCGTCAAGCAATTCAAAGAGCGCAACGAGCCGAAGTTTTGGGAATCAAAATTCAAGTTAGCGGACGCTTAAACGGGGCAGAAATCGCTCGTACGGAATGGGTTAGGGAAGGTCGAGTCCCCTTACATACCCTCAGAGCCGATATCGATTACTCTTATCGCACGGCATTGACCATCTATGGAATTCTCGGTGTCAAGGTTTGGGTTTTCAAAGGCGAAATTATTCCAGGACAAGAGGAAGCAGCAGCCCCCCCTAGCCAAGCACCCCGCCGTCAGCGTCGTCGTCAGAAATTTGACGACCGCTCAGAATAACTGTTAACCAGACCTATATATTTAGCAACATACTAAGATTATGCTTAGTCCTAGAAGAACGAAATTTCGCAAACAACATCGCGGTCGCATGAGGGGTATGGCTTATCGTGGCAATACCTTAAACTTTGGCGACTATGCACTCCAGGCTACCGAACCTTCTTGGATTACCTCTCGTCAAATCGAGGCCGCTCGTCGAGCCATGACTCGTTATGTTAAACGGGGCGGTAAAATTTGGATTCGGATTTTTCCCGATAAACCCGTTACGATGCGTCCTGCGGAAACTCGGATGGGTTCGGGGAAAGGTTCGCCCGAATTTTGGGTAGCGGTAGTCAAGCCAGGCAGAATTATGTTTGAAATGGCTGGTGTAGCCGAACCAGTGGCAAAAGAAGCAATGCGTTTAGCAGCCCAAAAGCTACCAATCAAAACTAAATTTGTCACTCGCGACGAGGATTATAAATAAAATTATGGCTTTACCAAAAGTAGAAGATGCCAGGAAACTGAGCGATGAAGAACTGGCAGAAGAAATTTTAGCGGTTAAGCGAGAGTTATTTCAGCTAAGACTAGAGCAAGCTACTCGCCGTCTAGAAAAACCTCATCTATTCAAACACGCCAAACATCGCTTGGCACAACTATTAACCGTCGAACGCGAGCGCGAAATCGCTGCTGCAAAAGGAGAATAGAACATGGCAGTAAAAGAAAGAGTAGGAGAAGTCGTCAGCGACAAAATGAATAAAACCGTGGTGGTGGCGATCGAAAACCGTTCTCCTCACCCCAAGTACGGCAAAATCGTCGTCAGAACTAAAAAATACAAAGCCCACGACGAAGAAAACCAATGCAAAATTGGCGATCGCGTGCGGATCATAGAGACTCGCCCCCTCAGTAAAACCAAACGCTGGATGGTCGAGGAAATTATTGAAACCAAACAATCCTAACTTTTATTAATCCGATTTCCTCGGTCGAGAATAAACATGATTCAACAACAGACCTATTTGAATGTCGCTGATAATAGTGGCGCACGCAAGCTGATGTGTTTGCGTGTAATTGGCAAAGGGAACAGTCCCTATGCCTTTATCGGTGATGTCGTAATTGCCGTAGTTAAAGACGCTCTACCCAACATGGGGGTGAAAAAATCCGAAGTGGTTAAAGCAGTAATAGTGAGAACTAAGCAAGCGGTAAATCGTCCTAGTGGCATGAGTATTCGCTTTGACGACAACGCTGCGGTAATTATCAACGAACAAGGAAGCCCCAGAGGTACTCGTGTCTTTGGCCCTGTGGCAAGAGAATTAAGAGAGAGAAACTTTACCAAGATCGTCTCTTTAGCTCCAGAGGTAATTTAAATGGCAAAATCAAAACAAGCACCTACTCGCTACAAAATGCACGTCAAAAAAGGAGATACCATTCAGGTGATCTCTGGACGTGACAAGGGTAAAGTAGGTGAAATAACCAAAGTAATTCCTAAAACAAGTCAAGTAATTGTTGAGGGTGTTAACGTTCGTACCAAACACCTCAAGCCCCAGCAGGAAGGAGAATCAGGGCAAATTGTCACTTTTGAAGCTCCGATCCATAGCTCTAACGTGATGCTCTACTCTACCAAGGAAAAAACTGTCAGTCGGATCGGTTACACCTTTACCGAAGACGGTCGCAAAGTGCGGATGCTCAAAAAAACTGGTGAAATTATCGACTAGTCAGCATTCAGCACCTCGATAAATTTAACTTTATAGTCTCCTGACCAAGCCCAGGAATCAATTAATCGTCATGCCCAAACCACTAAAAACTAGATATCTGGAAGATATTGTTCCCAAACTAACCGAACAATTCAACTTCACCAACGTTCACCAAGTACCTAAAGTCGTCAAAATCGTCGTTAACCGAGGTTTGGGTGAAGCATCTCAAAACGCCAAAGCTTTAGAATCTTCGATTAATGAATTGACGGTGATTACAGGACAAAAACCCGTCGTCACCAGAGCGAAAAAAGCGATCGCTGGTTTTAAAATTCGCCAAGGAATGCCTGTCGGGGTGATGGTGACTTTGCGCGGTGAAAAAATGTACGCCTTTCTAGAGCGACTAATTGCCTTAGCCCTCCCCCGTATTCGTGACTTTCGAGGCATCAGCCCGAAAAGTTTTGACGGTCGTGGTAATTATAGTTTGGGGGTTCGCGAACAGCTAATGTTCCCCGAAATCGACTACGATAGCATCGACCAAATTAGAGGGATGGATATATCCATCGTCACTTCCGCAGCTAATGACGAAGAAGGGCGAGCCTTACTCAGAGAAATGGGAATGCCTTTTCGTGAAAATTAACCTCAAGAGCATTTTAAATATCATTCAATAGGAAATAATGGCAGCAACCGACACTATTTCAGATATGCTGACCCGCATCCGCAATGCCTGCATGGTCAAGCATCAAACCACTCAAGTCCCTTCGACTCGGATGACTCGTGCGATCGCTCAAGTATTACAAAGCGAAGGTTTTATTGACGGTTTTGAAGAAACAGGGGAAGTACCGAAAAAATTTATTGTAATTTCCCTTAAATATAAAGGTAGAAATCGTCAATCAATTATCAATACCCTCAAAAGGGTAAGCAAACCAGGACTAAGAGTATATTCTCGCAAAAAAGATATTCCCCGCGTCCTCGGCGGTATTGGTATTGCGATCGTCTCCACTTCTCGTGGAGTAATGACCGATAGAGAAGCTCGCAGTCAAGGCGTTGGCGGTGAGATCCTCTGTTACGTCTGGTAAATCAACAGGAGGACTGAATTATGTCTCGTATTGGCAAATTGCCTATTTCAATTCCTGACAAAGTAAGCGCGCAGATTTCGGGGCAGCACGTCACCATCAAAGGGCCCAAAGGAACTTTAGAGCGTGAAATCCCCGAACCAATTGAAGTAAAACAAGAAGGTAACACTATACTAGTCGCCCCTACCAATAACTCCCGCATCGGTCGCCAACGTCATGGTCTTTGCCGTACTTTAGTGGCGAATATGGTTGAGGGAGTATCCAAGGGTTTTCAAAAGCGTTTGCTAATCCAAGGGGTTGGTTATAGAGCGCAAGCTCAAGGCAAAAAATTAACTCTTAACGTTGGTTACAGTAAACCAGTGGAAATGGAAATGCCCGACGGTATCGATGTGGCGGTGGAAAACAGAAATGTTGAAGTCGTTATTAGTGGCATCAGTAAAGAAGTGGTCGGTAATATTGCTGCCAGAATCAGGGCAGTTAGACCTCCCGAACCATACAAAGGAAAAGGAATCCGCTACGCTGACGAACAGATCAGACGCAAAGCTGGTAAGACAGGTAAGTAGAAATCATGAAGCTTTCACGCAAAGAATCAGTAAAACGCCGTCATCGACGGGTACGCAAAAAAGTAAGTGGAACTCCCGAACGCCCTCGTTTGTGTGTATTTCGTTCCAACAACCATATCTATGCCCAAGTTATTGATGATGTAGCACAGCATACTTTAGCAGCAGCATCAGATTTTAACGTCGAAAAATCTACTTCTTCGGGAGCTACTTGTGAAGTATCTGCCAAAGTAGGTACATTAATTGCCGAACGAGCCAAAGAAAAAGGAATTGCTAAAGTAGTATTCGATCGCGGTGGCAATCTCTATCATGGTCGAGTCAAAGCTCTAGCAGATGCAGCCCGCGAAGCTGGCTTAGATTTTTAAAGCAAAACATCAATCTTATAATCACTATGGCTAAATCCAAATCGCGCAAAAAAAGTCGCGCCAAAGAAAAAGACTCTAACTGGCAAGAAAGAGTAGTCCAAATCCGTCGAGTCAGCAAAGTAGTTAAAGGCGGTAAAAAACTTAGCTTCCGCGCTATTGTCGTTGTCGGCAACGAGAAAGGGCAAGTAGGCGTAGGGGTAGGTAAGGCTGCTGACGTTATTGGTGCAGTACGTAAAGGTGTTGCGGATGCTAAAAAACAATTAGTTGAAGTATCCCTTACCAAAGCTAATTCCATCGTTCACGTAACCAATGGTATTGCTGGTGGGGCGAAGGTATTCATGCGCCCTGCTGCTCCTGGTACTGGGGTAATTGCTGGTGGGGCGGTACGTACCGTGCTAGAGCTTGCTGGAGTAAAAAATATCTTGGCAAAACAGTTAGGTTCCAATAGCCCCCTAAACAATGCTAGAGCAGCGATCGATGCTCTAGAAAGTCTACGGACTTTTGCTGAAGTAGCAAGAGAAAGAGATGTCTCTATAGAGCAGCTATATGCCTAGATCTTTCAACAGTAAATAACAATGAAACTAGAAAATCTCAGTCCCAAAAAAGGGTCAAAAAGACGCAAGCGCAGAGTTGGTCGCGGTATTGCAGCAGGTCAAGGAGCCAGCTGTGGTTTTGGTATGCGCGGTCAAAAATCTCGTTCTGGTACTGGTACAAAAGCGGGTTTTGAAGGCGGTCAAATGCCCCTTTACCGTCGAGTCCCCAAACTCAAACATTTTCCCCTAGTCAATCAAAAACAATATACCGTCATTAACGTTGAAGCTTTGAATGACTTACCTGCTAACACAGAAGTGACTTTAGAGTCTTTGATGGAACGAGGTATTGTTAATAGCAATTATGGCCCTCTCAAAATTTTGGGTAATGGAGAACTTAATGTTGCTCTAACAGTCAAAGCAGTAGCCTTTACTAAAAGCGCGAGCCAAAAAATTGAGGCAGCAGGTGGTAGTTGCGAGGTAATTGCTAAGTAAGCAAGCAACGGGATTGGTATATCATAAGGAACGAAGGTATAAGATTAAGTTTATATAAGATTTCTTCGTCAATAACTTATTTAGTACCAAGTATATAAGAGGTAAACCTGCATGGTTAGAGAAAAAACTCCATCAGCACAGGAGACTTTTTTACAGATGGCGCAGGCAGCTGGTCTTCGTGGCAGGCTGCTAGTGACCATTGGTCTTCTGATCTTAGTTAGACTGGGGGTCTTTATCCCCGTTCCAGGAATAGATCGCGAGATCTTTGAAAATTTTATCAATAGTTCGGGCAACGCCTCCATCGTCGGATTTTTAGATATCTTTACAGGTGGTGGTATTTCTGCATTAGGTATTTTTGCTCTGGGTATTTTGCCCTTTATTAATGCCTCGATTATTATGCAGTTATTGGCAACTGCGATTCCTAGCCTCGAAGATTTGCAAAAAAATGAGGGGGAAGCGGGAAGACGCAAGATCTCTCAAATTACTCGTTATGTAGCGTTAGGCGGGGCGATTATCCAAAGTTTTGGGATCACCCTAGGATTATTGGTTAATAACGGCATCATTGAGAGAAGTATTTTTCCCATTGCCGAAACAGTACTGGCTTTAACTGCTGGTTCGATGTTTGTGATGTGGATTTCAGAATTGATTACCGAAAAAGGAATTGGTAACGGGGCTTCTTTGTTGATTTTTGTCAATATCGTTGCCGTACTACCCAGGACTTTGGGTAACACCATTGAATATGCTCAAAGCGGTGGTCGAGAAGCGATCGCACAGGTAATCATTCTGTTACTGGTCTTTTTGACCATGATCGTGGGGATCGTCTTTATTCAAGAAGGCACTCGTCGTATTCCAATTATTTCCGCTCGCCGTCAGGTAGGTAGAAGAGTATATCGCGAAAGGAGTAAC
>JAAUYG010102013.1_pt1 | contig 10669 bp, 10 predicted proteins | sample 7278091 | NCBI WGS metagenome assembly JAAUYG01 (sample SAMN14350201, study PRJNA611818) | marine sediment metagenome | isolation source: surface marine sediment (0.6m) | place: French Polynesia: Moorea | collected 2018-08
ATAAATAACGTAAATGTATATAATCACTCAGGCTTCTGTTCATGCCTTGTCAGAACGAATTAAGGGGGGTAAGGGTTAGCCTGTGTATTTTCAAAGGAAGGTCCACCTTTTTTGGGCCCCCATATCCTTTCCTTTCTGTACATGTTTTGTTTCTAATCGAATGGTCTTTTCCTGAACCACCCCATGCTAAGTTATCAGGGTTGTCATTTTTGATAGCAATATTCATTCGTTCTGTATATATCTGTTTATTTCAAGCCAAAGGCCTTGGAGGTGGGTGGTATATCTATTAATATATAATACACAAGCTCTGCGGTAACCTCTGTTGTTGGTTTGTGCCAGCCGTTTTGTGCTGTATTAGGCGGTGTTAAGAATTGGATGAACTGTGGACGGTATGGGTCATCTGGGTTGCAGTCACTAATATCCATTCACTAGCGCATCCTTTTTCAAACACTGATGGCACAGAAAGTTCACTTTGCAGTTGGGAATACTATAATTGGTTCCATGTAAAAAAACTCCTCGTAAGGAAAATAACAAAATTACATGCTGTTGTGCAGCCTTTGTACTTGAACCTAACCTTTTACTTTTGAACCTCTGTTACATGAGATTCACAATTCAAAGAATTTCAGTTTGCCACTTTTTGAGGCTGGCTTGTTCATAATTAACCTTTATTGGTCGTTTTTTTTTTTCAATTTCTGATAATACAACCGGTACTAAGCAGACTTAAGGTTTTGGGCACTGTTCAGTTTTTGGCATTTATGCACCCTAACGGTATTTATCCTATTACAGTTGAGTTTGAAAATTAGCGTTTCCAGACCCCCAAAAGTGTATTAAAAAAGAAAATGGCTGATAAAATACATTATAAAGATACATCAGGACGAGGGGTTATAATAAGGTCATATGCTTCTAGGGCAGCAAAGCTCTGTTTGGTTGTGTTGTTGCTATTCAGCCATCCTTGTGCCTAGCTCTATATACCTGTGGGACAAGTCTGTATCTTTGCTACTCGGTGTTGAAAGCTTGGCTTGTTGGGTGAGAAACCATGGCATGGAATGTATCAATACATATATACAGCTTCCATATATATTGGGAAACTCCAGTGTTGTATCATGGAATTGTGAGCAGTTTATGCCACCCACCCTACCCCACTGTAACGTTCACCAACTTGTTTGTCAGTATGGGTCACTTGGTAAGGGAATAGCATGTGGTTTGGGGAAGATTGATGCGTAAAGTAAACTTTGCAATCGAATAAGAAAAAAATCCCAATCCATGCACATCTACAAGCCTGGGCTGTCCTTCTTAAAAATTCTTTTCAGTCCTATTCAGATCTTAATTCTCAAGTGCGTGACCTCTACTCATGACACTTGCACACAGATTAATGGTTTAAGTAAACACTTGAAAAAAAAAAAGTCCAAAGCTTTTTCCTGAATTTCAACCTTATTATCTGTGCATAAGTGCTAAAATAAATGTAAAGTGTGCTTTATAAAAAAAAACAACAGAATATATGTATTCCTTATAGTTTTAGGACATGTTAAAAGTAAAAAAAGATTTAAAAGGACATAAACTAGCAATTTGAGGCAGGAAAACTATTATAACAAAAAATGTTCCTTGCTCAAAAATTTTGTTTTGTGTTCGCAGGATCAAGTCGTACTTCGATGCTGTTCATTGGTATGAAGAGGCTGTAAAGAAGACCGAAGAAGATGACAGCGGGGAGTTTGATGCCACCATGCAGGATCCTATGTACCAGCTGAAGGCGAAAATAGCGGAGCTCTACCTTGAGGGTGGTCCAGGATTGGTGCCAGACCCGTCCTACTCTGGTACTTTCAACCCTTTGCAGTGGTCCCTGCGTTTTAAGACCACCCATTGAGCCAGAATGTGGTCGTACGTTGTAGGTGGTCTTAAAATGGAGGGATGCTTATGGTAACAATATAAGATTAGCGTACCTGATTGTGGGTCTTAACATGGGTGGGGGGGTATTGTTAATGGGGGGGTCGTAAATCGCAGGGAACAGTATCCCTATGATCTTCAATCGACCCTGTGGCCTCTGTAATTTAACCAAGAGTATATCTCAACATTAACGCATGTTATCCCAATATTCCTTGTAATCCAGTGAGGCTGCATTTGAATCGGAAACATTTAGCTTTCTTGGTATTCATTTTGCAACAAATTGATAGTGAAATCGTTGGTGTTTGCTGTAATCATAGTGGTATCGTAGTGCTTTATTTGACGAGGCACATGTATCTTGATTTGTTTCAGTATGTTGATGCTGTATGAGTGTTTGATTTCGTTTCATGACAAATGTACTTTCCATTGAAAAAGATGTTTGCTTCTGATGCACCTTTATAAAGTGGTAGAACATTATGTGCGACATCAAACAAAACATCTTTTAACTTTCAGCATGTAAAATGATAAGCTTGTATATCTGCTTTAGCTTTTGAGAGAAGAAAGATAGGTGTGGCTTTGTGTGTAAATCTCTTCTTGATCTTTCGTTGTCTCAGGGGAGCTATACAATGAGGCTGCAGAAGCAGCCATGGCTGCCATGAAGGGACGTCTGGCCAACAAATACTATGCGCTGGCTGAAGAAGCGTACGCGCAAGTCGATGAGGAGTAGTTGGAACAGCCTTACATCAGCGTACATCAAACCGCAGAAAATAAATGCGAGGACTGCGATTGGTGGAAGAAATGAGGAAAAGGAAACCATGGAAGTCCCTGTACAGCATATGCGAGGGTGATGCACCCTGTGTATATAATTTAGTCTTCGTTGTGATTTTGCATCATTTTTCGTCAAAAAGAAATCACTTCTTGACATCCTAGCTTCGTGCCCGTGATATGTCATTAGTCGTACGTTGTGGATGTGGAAATTTGCAAGTTGTGATCCCATGTCAACCAACATGGGTTTGGTGTCTGTGTTAAGAAAAAAAAAAAAAACAGCTGCACTTCTCAACAGGGGTTTATACCCTGGGAAATGAAATTTGCCATTTGGCAGTGTCAGACTATTGCTTGGATTAAAACGCAATAAATGCAAACTGGCCGTCATGATGTCGTCACAGATGTACAACATTGGACAAATGGCTGGCCATGGACTTCATGTTGTGGTGTGTATACGGGTGGCAGAAATTGGATACCCTTGACTGGCAAAAAATAGATATGGGGGAGTGAAACGTTAATGCTTAATGCTGACCTTGGAAAGACTGAAGATATTTCAGGCGATGGTTTGGATGGACAAGAAGGATATTCAGGATACTCGTTCCAGGAGAAATTGTAGACACAGATGGAAACACTTCCAGGACATGCTATTTTGTCGGAATGATAAAAAGGTCATAAACTGATCTGCAGAGGTTATGACCCGTGAATTATGTGCCTATGTACTTGAAGTGAATGGATAAAGTTTGGGGCATCTTGTAATGAAGATGCACCACCATTGGGGTATTTACATGATGCCTGCAGTACATGCTGCATGCCTTTGCTGGTCGGACATTTCACAATGGGATTGCCAGCACATTGTTGGTCCAAGGATTGATACGCCATGACTTGTCAGCAAAGAGTTCACGCTGGGCTCGATACGTAGATACGAATGACACGAGCATCAAGCACCACGGCTGGAATCTTCGGAGGGAATAACTCGTGAGCCATTTAAAGATTGCTTATCCAGTTAAGAGTAGCAGTGTCTGTCAGATATGCTACAGCTGGTTAATATTAGGCTCTACAGCTCACCTATATGGTTTGTGAACCATTATCACTTGGTCCCCAATACTTCTTAGGCATCATTACAGGCCAAACAGGTCCATGTCTGCCTACTAAAAAAACATACGGGGTCTGCAAAGTCTTGGGCATTACTAAAAATATCCTAGTTTCTGTATGATATATTTGCTACTTTTTCATGCAGAAAAGGAAAGGACCGTTGCTGTAGTAACAATTGCAATCGATGTCTTCTTTTTGCACTTTTTCCACTGCTTTTTCGAAGTGCTTGTGGTGGATGTCATAAAAGTGCTAGTGATGTCCGGCGTAGAAGGTATTCAGGATTGTTGACTGGCTAGCGGTTTGTGTGGCGTAGGTCAAGTCGCTGTCAGACCAGGACGCTTTGTTTTAACCGCACAAGATCTCACTCGCTGCTATGCCAGTTTCAGATCCCTGTCTTGCTCAGTGTCAATTTAAAAACTTTGCAGCAAAGTTTTTAAGTATCTTTAGTAATCTAGGATTTGAGCCTAGCCAATGAACTCTAGCGAAAACACAAGGATTTGGTGTTGCCGTAGATGTGAAATATGTGTGATTTGTGCATCAATATATAATGTGTGAGGTTTAGTTATAGCTACCTACTAGTAGTATGCTGATGCAAGGTGAGAAAAAGTAAAAAAAAAAAATGACTCAAAAATATTGAATAAAACCATGTCATGACATGTATGGTACTGTACATACTTTCTGCCTCTGCATGCTGCCAGTGTGTTTTTGACGAATGGAACGACCAAACATGGCGTCAGCAGAAGCCTCCATGTTTTGGTCCTTGCTATTGAATATTTTAGTAAATTTCAATACATTTAATAAGTTTGTTGGTGTACTTGCAAGATGCGGTATGTTTAATGTTGACAGAATTTTGCCTGTCTTTTTGTGATAGAAGTCTAGTTGTGTTGAACTTAATATTTTTCCCAACATGCTATGCCCATTAAAAATACAGAACTGGTATGGGTACTGTGTTTGTAATGGCCGTTAGCATAGATTTGTTTGCATGGGTCACACATAAGCTGTTCCAAGAATCATTCAAGGCATTTTCTGCATTCGCCTGTTCATGTTGTTTGGAGACAAACATCTCATATGACTCAAGTATACTTGTGTTTGTTTGAGTGACTTCCACCTGTGTTAGCGGCTTGTTGTTGCACTTTTTGTTGTATTCTTCTTTTGTCTGTAGAACAGCTGTGAGATTGGCAAACCTTTGTGTCATGTATATAAGAATAATTTACGATTGGGTTATGGCATTGAACGTAGTTTTGTTTGTCACTGGTTGTGTATAAACCAAACCAGAACGATATTGAAATAGCGAAGTATTGTCAGTCAATATTGATTGTTTTTGAGTGAGACGTTTACTTGGTTGCATTTTCCTTAGCTCTGCGCTTCAATAAAAAAAAAAAAAAAAATAAGCCAGTGCCTGTTAAAAGGCACTAGGTGTAAGTGGTGTACATAAATATGAAATACTTCTAACATATATGCTGTTGAAACACCATATTTTTGATGGCCTGATGGTTTTAACCTTTCTTTCCCGGGCATGTTCTTTAATACAAAACTAGCTTGTTGCATAGTACTAACTATGTGTATAGGGTATTGTGCTTCAGATTTAAATGAAGGTGTACAGTTCGAAAAAGTGGTTGGTGTATGCGTTTAAAAAGTCTTTTGTCTTAAAGTAACAGACCGTATGCAGTTCTGTTTGCATGTGTCACTTTTGTTTTGTTTCCTGTGTCTTATCGTCTGCAGTGTAATACAAAAAAAAACAAAACAACGATGAAAGATATGAAAACACCAAATTCTCCCTTTAACCTAATCTAATCATACATGCAATGCATGTTGGATCGCCAAGGTGATGGTCTGTAGCCAAAAAAACAGGGGAGGGGGGGATTATTACTGTTCATAGTGTTTGTATTAACAAAAATATACATTTAATATAGTACCATGTGAAAGCAATATTGACCCTTACTTTAATTTGGCATTTTGCCCACATCCACATTAAGATCTTAACTACCTCTGGGGTTAAGTTGAGCCCGTCGCATCTTTAAACCATGACTCGAAAAGTTATTTTTCCAGCTTTGCTGGTAAAAGAACTGGCCACGTGTCTTGTGCATATATATCCAGTCAACAATTGTCCACTTATGTACATATCTTACATTGTGTTAAATGTGATCTAGTTTCACAAAGATGTAAAACATCAGTGACTCCGAACTCGATTGTACATGCACCTGAAATAAAAACAGTAGGAAGTAATGTAGGCGTAGTTAATAAACTTATTGGATGAAGTAGAAGTGCACTAGAGGTCGTGCACTTTTAATGTGCTACTTGACTACGTGATAGTCTTTTCCTTCACGCAACCACTTCAATGTACACCGCGAATGCAACAAAGTATGCTACATATATTGTAAATTGATCAGTATTCTGAACATTAGGTTTACAATTCTGCTGTGTATTACAGTCATTTTGGAGAATGTTGCAAACCCTGTTGGTATCTTATACTTTCAAATACGCAGAAAAAATAAGTGCAGAAATCAACTGCAAGTTCAGCAAGATGCTGTTGGGAGATTCTTTACCGGTAACCCCAATTGTGTTTACTTTATGTATTCTGGAGAGGGGGGGGAGGGGGGGGGGGGGAATGCATTGTAATGAAAACTTTTTGAGTCTGCATTTAATTGGTCAGGGTTTAGTTCTAGTGTTGCGGGTGATTGTGCACATTAACTTCCATATATACATACATATTTGCATTTGTATGCATTCACAATATGTGGTGTTTGTACATATATATGCATGTGAATCGCAAGCAACCGAGGAAGTGGAAACATTCATATTTGGGGCGAGTTGCAGTGTTCTGGCACTTCTTTGTACTATACAGGCAAATTGTTGTCCGATTTCATGCCACCAATTTTGCACAGCAGACCAGCCAGTTCTTCTGTGGAAAAAGAGATTAATATTCGTGAAAAAGCAGTTGGTTGTGATAGGGTCGTTTTCTTCCAAGCTGAAATAGTAGGAACTATGCATTAAAAAGCAAACCGGTTTCGAAACAGTTTGAGGCAGGTTTCAGTACCTCTTTCTGTGTAAAGTGCAAACACCAAGTCCATATACCCGAGTAATATGCAATTACGGATATACATGTAGCTGCAGCAGCATTGCAGATGCCTAGTTTTAATATCTGCACAGTATTACCAGCAGAAGATTATGTGGCAACAAACAAACTTGTAATTTACTTAAAACTGCCAAACGTGTCATATATTTAGGGAAACCGTGAATGTTTAAACCCTGCACGCTCATATGAACTTTGAGGATTGGCTCGGCCTGCTGTAAATGCGAAACTTTGTGGGCAATGGCTATTCTGTTCCAATTTATAAGCTTTATGCAAAATTTCTTTTTGTCTTTTTATATAACCAGGGTTTTAAGTTTTTGAGGTGAAGATTGTACAGTAATGTATAAACTTTCGAACCCTCTAGGGCACTAACAAACAGTGGTTGCTGGAGTTTAGGACTTGTTCATACACTAGCACTTGTATTGAATGGTACCTACCAAGCACGCAAACTCTTTGAGGAATATTAAAAATTAAATTTGAGGCATGTACGTATATATGCATATATAATATATGCATATATAACCAGATGAATGCATCGGCCCATTCTTTTAATTAATAGTTTTGTGTGAGATATTTATGTTTAGCTAAAAGCAATAGTTGCAAATACAGGAGACACTTGCTTTGCAGACACCTCGGAATATAGACCAGCTGGGTATCCACGATCCAGTAGCACATAATTTACAAGCCATGTACAGTAGTCCCCCTCTAATAAGGATACCCCTTCTGCCAAGAAATTCTATCCTTATTAGAGAGGTGTCCTTTGGTGAGAGTGAGCATCACATGCATTCTCAGTACTTGCTGCCAAGAATTGGTGTCCTTTCTAGAGGGGGGTCCTCTCCAGAGTGTCCTTTAAGAGAGGGACTACTGTACATGTATGTCAATGTTTTGTAGTCGCAGAAAGAACACCATCTGCCAGGTAAGACCAGTCTATGATGTCACACACAGGTGGTCTTTTAGAGGTTTCACTGTAGTCATGTTCTGCCTGCACATATATATAAAGTTAAGATATGGTATTAAATCGTTCCATTCACGTTGTGGATTTATTAATGTAGCAAATAAGAGTTCATGCATTTGACATTTTCCTTTTGCTGTGTAAATAGCTGGCATATTGTCCCCCGTCTATTTGCATAGGTCTTGGTCGACTTAGTACATCCGAGATGGACTGGTGAATTTTAGGCGTTATGCCTGAAAGAAGTCGGGGATCGGTATGTCAAAAGTAACCGAACTTAGGTGGAGTAAAACAAGTTTGTAACCCTTTATGAAAAATGCAATAAAACTGGTAGATGTACTATGAAGGAAATTCACAGCAGAAGTCGTACTAAATCCTTGCCAAGCATGTTTATAACCCGACTTATTTTTGTGTGACAAATGACAATGCAACATTTTAACTGTTATACTGTTACTTTTTTTGTGAAAAGTGAATTATTTTTCTACTGGTGTAGACGGTTGGAAATGGGAGTTGGTGGATATCTACGTTAAAACCTCGTCTTTCTAAGCATTTTAGCAAAACCAGGAGTTCCTAAAAAAAACTCGGAGACCATATTATCCTTAACCATGGGGCATTCGACATGTGGGCGTAGCTCGAGCTGGAGGTATTCGAAGAACAGGTGGAATTCAGGATGTGTGGATGGTAGTTAAAAATTTACTGGTGCACTTATATATATAAAGTGTTTCTCTATAAATAGTTTCCCTTGTTGTTACATATATACATATATATTAAAAAAAAGTTACATTTACTTTGCAATCCAGTTATTGTGGTGTCCACCACTTCCAGCAGGTATGTAGACTGGGGAAAAATTTCAGAGAAGTTTCCTGACCAAACGAAGAATATTCAGCAGAGACTTTCTCGCAAAATTGTTCTGCGATGGGTGTTTCGAGTTTTTCTGGATTTTCCAAGTAATAAGACTCGCCAAAAAATAAAAGAAATTGTCTACATCCCTGCTGCCAAGTCCCAAGATAGCAACGTGGACATGTGTATGTTCATGGATGTTGATGGGGTCTAGTTTGGTTTTGTATAATTTTTCATGTTTGGAGAAGGGGATATCGGTGTTGCGCATATTATTGTAATTCAAGGTATTGAAGTTGTATTGTTTTTGTGTACCAGTTACTGGATGATATGGTAACTAATTCTGCAAGCAGTATTACCCGGTAATATGTTGGAAATTTCAGTTTCTGAAATGTCAGGAGAGAAATGAACCAGTTTGCAATTTCCAAGCAATTGAGTTTTGTGTATGGAGTTTTCAAATGAAATATGAATTATGAGTCTTGTATGCAACTGTAAAAGACAAAGCTCAATTAAATGGCCATCCACCCAGTACTTCCCTGCAGAAAGAAATCAATGTAAATCATTTACTGGTATTTCTCAAATTGTCCTGGTGCAAAACTGAAGACACACTGTAGAAGGTTTGTACACAAAAGAATACCATATCAACATAGACATGATAATGGCCATGGAAAACCCTTTGGGACACATGCTTCTATGTACATGTATTTCTGGATGTTGTGGTGATGTATAAATCTCCGTTTAAAATGTGATATAACATGGTATGGAAATAAAATTCTGAAAATGTCACCTTTGTATGTGTATTTGACATGAAGTATTCCATTACATGCATTGTTGAAAACGATATCCCATGAATATTATTTCTGGTACCGACTTAGTAGCGCGAGTTTCAATTTTAATCTAAACAGCATAATTATATTTTATCATTCAACAACCTTATTTTAATCAAAAATACTGGTATGTGAAGCACATTTTAATCCTAGCACACAAGCGGTTTAAAATGAGCCATCGGTTACACGTCTGTTAGAAAGAGGGACCATTTTCACCTATACATTGGTCTCTCTATTTTAAGACCACCCATGGGACCAAGAAAATGTCTAATATTGCAGGTGGTCTTAAAGGTCATTTAACACAGAATATTGCCCTTTGGGACCAAATCGAGCGGTCGTATAATCAAGGGTGGTCTTAAAATAGAGGGTTGTAAATAAAGGGACTACTGTATAGGGTGCTACTGTAAAGTTTAAGGAGTGAGGTAGCCTTCACAATTTTCACACACAGATGTTGCTCTCTAGGGCCTGCTTCATGTGATAATCATTTTGTACCAGGGGCTGGTCAGGACAGTTCTAGACAGGTTATTGATACATTGAAAGTTTATAAAGTCCAAAATTTTGTCCATAGGTTCTGGTTGGAAGCTAGTACCTTGCATCACCCACAAGCACATTTAAAAACATGTTTATTTGGGTCGCCACTCTGTCAAGGGGAAAAATGTTCAAAAAAAAAAAGAAAGCTTAGTGAAAACTTGTTTAAAATTATATTTGTATAAAGAATACATACCCAGTAATAATTTTACAGACCCCAGAAAGGAAACTTGACAATGGCTTGCCGTAGAGTGAGTTTATTGAAATTTGGGACTTGGGCGTAGTTGTCATGAATATGGGGTGGCTTTGAACTTTTAGTGTTTTAAGGTCATTGTGGGGTCATTCGGTGCACTGGTCTCAAAATGACCTGTAACCCAAAAATGGCCGGCTGTAGAGCAAAACAGACTGAAATTTGGACTGTTTGTCACATGCAGGGGTTGAAACATTGTCGCTAACCACGAGTTGCTGGGTGCAATGGACCCTCTCTTCCCACCAACCCGTGGCTTCAGCTGGCCTGTGAATGTGTATATGGGTCATACTGAACTACCGGTAATTAGAAGTTCGGCTTCAGTCGGTGACTGCTTTGCCTTGCCTTCGGGAAGCTCCGGCTGCGGTAAGACTGGTGAAGGCAGCAATTTGATTGGTTAAAAGTTTGACCTAATATACGCGGGCCTGGCCCAGCTGTAATCACGGGTAGCTGGGGAGGGAAGGTATTGACTG
>JAAUYG010138383.1_pt1 | contig 10668 bp, 5 predicted proteins | sample 7278091 | NCBI WGS metagenome assembly JAAUYG01 (sample SAMN14350201, study PRJNA611818) | marine sediment metagenome | isolation source: surface marine sediment (0.6m) | place: French Polynesia: Moorea | collected 2018-08
CACCACCACCACCACCCACACACCCACACCCCCCCCCCGCCACAGACCCCCAGCCAGAGAGACCGAGAGCGACACCCAGACAGAGAGAGAGAGAGAGAGAGAGAGAGAGTCCACAACTTTCAGGATGTATTTCGTAAGGGTATTGTTTTACACACCAAATTCAATGAACCCGTCATTAAACGCATTCCACATCATTACTTTCTATCGCTTTCATCGTCACGAAGTCGAGACCTTTGGCCCGGGTCCAAGAGGCCTGCCCTTGAATGCACTCAACACACGCTCGACAAATCCAGACTAAAAACCGCACCCACCCAAGCCTTATCATTGACAATTGTGATATCACAGCATATATATCATTAAACTACCGACGGGTATCAGATAAACAGTGATTCATGGTTTGAGTAAAGGATACAGTCACCGATTCACTGAGGGCTTGTTCCTGGCGGATTGATATGGGTGGCGAGTGACGCGGGCCCAGGCTCTGACGTGATAAGCCATCATTTCGGTATTAGTGGACACTTGGACTTTACCGACAACAAGGGTCTGTACGTTTGTTAGCGTACAACTGTGAGCGTGATAATAGGTATAAGTAGCGGCCGACACGGCTATTCGACATTTCACGTGCACACTGCCAGGGTCAAGGAACGCCGGCCTTGGGCGTTAATAACAAGAAGGGAGATTCAACGATCGCGACACTTTCGAAATATTCCCTCCTGTAAGTGGAATGCCCATCTAACGTAAGCAGAATAAGTACTCGTTGATTCTGCTTTGTGCAAAGGTGTGCAGTCGGATTTTCGATATTTCTATCGATCTTTGCCGGTCATTACCACAAACCGACGTAGCAGGAACCTGTCGTTGGCGACACCCATAGAGGACGATGGCGAGGCTACCTAGTGCCGTCTTTTGCCTTGCCTTTGTCGCCGTGGCAGCACTTCCGGTCACCGGCGACGGTCACAGGTGCCGGGACAGGTTTCCATGGAAGGGGGAGAGGGAGGGAGGGCTGGAGTACCCTCGAGACGTATCCAAGCTAGTAGACTCCGGCATGTGGCCCGTGTACCGAATGGCGGAAGTCTTCAGCCAGATTGTCCACTTAAAATACCTCCCCTGGATGGAGGAACAAGGCGTCAGCATCTCCACCTTGGACGACTTTCTGGACTCGTGGACGGACGAGGACGATATCTGGACTTGGATGTTATATTTTACCGGCGTCTGTGCCTGCCTTATAGCGGGGGTGCTGATGGTAATCGGAATGCTCGTAACAGCCTTCGTCCTCCCCTGCTGCCGTTGCTGTGGTAACTGCGGGGGGAAATACGACAAGGCGGACGGGAAGCATTCTCGTCGGGATCGAATCGGATGCGGCATCACGGTATTCATCTTCATGGGGATCATGGCATGGGGTGCCGCTTGCATCTTCATCGAGAGCGGGCACATCAAGGAGCAGCTGAGCGGCAATGTGAGTATCTTTGATGAAATCTCCTACAGCGTGTGCGAGTTCGAGGAGTACCTGGGCGACTCCGTGCTGGAGCTCAACCAGAGCACGTACGAGGATTACGATCGCAGCAAGGACGAACTCTTCGACGAGCTTTACGACATGCCGGAGACCGTGATCGAGGCTTTCGACAACGCGACGGGGGTCCAAACTGCCTTTGACGACCTCGTGACCTTCACGGAAGATCTCCCGAGCCTGAACGCTTTGCTGAGCAGTACCGAATCAATGACAGAGGTGCTAAAGCAAGGTTCTGAAACGCTGGCCACAAATGTCACCATCGCGAAAGCAGATGCTTTAAGCATTCTTGAAGCCTGCACGAGTGAAAGCTGTGACGAAGTCAAAGCTGACCTCAATGATTTGACCGTGACGAACTACACAGGTTTGATTAGCTTACAAGATGCTATAGACGCAACCCAGGCTGCCATAGGTGCTGACATTGAGGGCAAAATCAAAGAATTCATGGGGGAACTGAACAAGATCAGGGACGAGGTGAATGCTTCTCTGATAGACGAACTGAACGCAGCCAAGGAAACAGCTGACGAGATAGGGGACGAGATTCTGGACGGTATGAATGAACTGGACGAGACACTGGGAGATCTCGACTTTGCCGTTGTGGAAGATGCCATGGAGGATGTGAAGGAGGTGATCACGGAGAACTACATTGATGACTACGTGCAGTATGGTTTGATAGGCATAGGTTCTGTGATTTGCCTTATAATAGTGTGTACGCTACTCGGTTTGCTACACGGTAGCGCATGTCCCCGTCCTAAAGAAGATGAAAGCTGCACGTCCTGTTCACGTGCCCAAGGAGCTCGATGGCTATTGGCAGCTGTGGCATTCAATCTAATTTTCTATTGGCTGCTGATGCTGTTCGTTATTGCCATGTACGGTGTCGGCGACACCATGACGGGCGAATTCTGTCGTCACGTGATCAACTACAACGATAGCGACTCCGGGGAAGTACTGGACCTGTTTGATAACATCGCTAATGACTCGCTGTACGATTCGCTGGAGGGCGAGCTACTGCCATTCGAGCTCTATAGAAGCTGCTCCGGAAATCTCTCGATATACAGGGCACTGGATCTTGCAAATCGCGGTTATAACATCACGGAGCTTCTCGATATCTCTCAGATTGAGGAGGAGCTAGAGAAGATCAAAGGAACCGAAATTAATCTTCCGAACGTGACGCTGACAGACGATGAGCTCCAGAACGCATTGGAAAGCCTGGATGATGGCATCCACCTCGATTACGATTCCATGCTGGGTCTGCTAGAAGAAGACGTCACCCAGCCGAAAGGCCTTGATGAGATCGCGGAGGCTCTTGATGACCTGAGCTTTGACAACCTCACCGAGGTTATACAAACGTTTAGAAATCTTTCTGGACAGGCCGATGACTTAGAAGAGCTCAAGGACAATTTGCACGAAAACGTAACGGATATTAAATCCAGCACCGGCAGCGTGAACCTCACAGCCCTCTCCGCCATCCTCGTCAGCTCTGAGAACTTCATAAACACCAAAGGCGACGAGCTCGTGTCTGACTTTGTCAACACCACGTTGGACAATGTCTTAGTAGACATCAACGGTCTGGTAGGGCGCATCGATAAGAACGTGAGTGATGAGGTCGGACGCTGTGCCCCGGTGTATTTCTCCGCGACGGACGCCTTCGACGCAGCCTGCGTGAAAACGGTCTACCCAGTGAACGCGATCTGGTTCACACTCGGCTGGTGCACCTTCTTTCTGTTTATCAGCCTCATCATGTCCCTGAAGCTGGTCACCCTCTACAGGAAAACGGAACCCTACCAAGAAGACGGACTACTTTCGCCAGGAACATTCTCGGGTGGTGGTGCGGCGTATCCTGAAGGCGGCGTTCCGCTCGATGCAGACACGCACGTGCTTCTGGAACCTGCTGCTGACTACGACAAGCCGTTCGCGCATAAATATACCAGTGGCGGGATGAACGAAATCGACAATCCAGTGTTCGATGGTGACGCGGGCACTCGGTATACCCCCCTCGCGGTCACAGGGGCCAGCGCCTACAAACCGACTTCCTTCCATGCGGATCCTCCGCCAGACTACGAAGACATTCCAGCGGTAACGACGGCTGCACCACCCGAAGGCAAGAAGAAGGAAATCCAGATGGTTGTTCCTGCCAACTACATCCAGATGAAGTATAACCTGCCAACGAAACCCAGCCAATCGCAAGAACCCCAGCCAGACTACTGGTAAATTATTCTGTGTGTGTCAGTGTTGAAATGAGAAACATAGATAACTTTAAATTATTTATTTCGTGTTCAGCTCATGTGCCCATTGCCCAAGGTGGTTTGACTGAACTGGCCTGGTTTCTGTAAACATGGTCAAAGGTCAAGGTCGTTGGAAGATATTCATGGTGACTGATTTGTTCGAATTCATCCCTTCACCCTTTTCTAGTTTTGGAATAGTTTTTGCATAGCTGAGATTGAAAAACAAAACACTTTGAAAAAAGAGGGACACATTGACACAAATCAGCCACCATAGCAAACCGGCAGGTACAGCTTGGTATAAAGGAATAGAATAAATGCACTTCTTTTGTAATGAACAGTATATATTATCGCAAATGCAGTGCTTTTCGTCAACGTTTATTAACTGATAAACACCTGTAAGGGATGGTTCATTTGCCTAGTTGTTCAATGGCGGAATATTTTTCAAAAACCATTATAGCACAGCATTTAAATATGGCGTGGTACTTGACTGCATTCTTGTTTGTGTACTCTAGTGTCTCAAACGGTTCCCGGAAGCACGCAGTTTCAGTTTTACACTGTCTGTGACGAGGCCACTAACACTCATAATACTCACTAAGACATATTAAAGGGCTAGCCTTATAATATTGTTTTAACAGGGCTTGCAGCTTCCTTAATAAACACCTTACCAAGGTAACGTCACATTGAATGTTTACAGCTTGGATATTTGTTATACATGTATAACTGGGCATTCTAAGTAGTTTCCTTTCCGATTATGTTTAGGAGAAATACTGCCAAGCAGCAGACTACTGCCATGCTTAACTCAAAGTTACTGTTTAACTCATTATTGGCAGACTTGTTCACAGTTTCAAAATACTACAAATCTGTGGTAGACTATTACAAACTCTAATTAATGTCATAATCACTCCTGTCTGACCCCACCGAGCATCAACCTCCTCGTGTTTACAGATTATTTCAACCTAAGACCTGACATCTCTCTTAATACTTGCCACGATGTATAAAACACACTTCTGATTTCATTCTAATCTACATGTGAACGCTATGGCTATCAAAGATAACAACAGAGAAAGTGATGCGAAGCACCCCCTTTGCTGATTTTAATATTGAGTTCTTTAGTTCGTGATATTTCGTTTATGAATGGAAATATGTGAATGACAATATCTGAATGACAACATATGAAAGTCCAACTTAAACTGATCTTTGTCTTATCGCGCATCTATCATGAAATTCTCGGCCATATTTCACCTTAACACTGCATTCTGTTTCTTCTTTTCTTCCTGTTCGTCTGAAAATCATTTGTTTGGCAATGCATTGTGTTAAAAAGCTGTGGCCATGGCTTGTGCTCTGATACTGTTTATCCATCTGCTGAATTATTTAATTTCTGGTACTTAGTCCTCTGTTCTTACGGCGTGGTTTATATTCTATAGCATGATAAACTTTAATGCACTGATAAGCTGATTGACACCCTTCGTACAAAAAGAGCCTTGATTTTTGCATGCATGAATCTGTATGGTTAATTATATCATTATTCTACTGCGACCCACGTGCCCGCTGCATTGCATCTCTGCTGGCGCTTGTGTTACATCATTTTTACTATTTCAGTGTGGACGAAATTGAATTGGAGGATCGCCTGTGAAATGCATGGAGGCTCGCTTCGAAGAGATTATAAGGATTAAGCTTGCACAAATCAAACTGTATACACCAAAACTATGGATGTGCATGACATTCTGGGTTACTACAGCTGCAGTATTAGGACAAACTGAATGTGACGTGAAGTAATCATTGAACGAAAACTGGCATACATCCGGTTTAGTGCGCATGCATAATTGTCTTTCTCCAATGGTCTTGCCATGTATGTATCGTCTTGTGCACATCTCTCTATTTAGTTCTGTCTTCTATAGCATTACTAACAGTATTTTCTGTACACTGTACATTTCTGTTTTGTGGTATGATACATATCAGATTTAAAATCAGATTTTTATAACTCTTGGGAGTTCTATGTTTCAATTTCAATTTTGTAATATCGTTTGAATATATGACCTATAAAAAGAAGACTCAAATCTCTACCTGCATCTTCTAATCCCTAGCAAAAGGAATGTTGCTTTTTTCCTGATGCATGTGCAAAGCTTGCGCTTCACTGGTTGCTCGCCGCGCCTAATTTATAATAAAGCAATACAGCTTCATATAGTCTATATGCATGCGTTATATATACAAACATATACATGTACACGTTATTAAATGTAGACATATATGTGTATGTTGTAAAAAGAAATATTAGCGTAAAATTTATTGCGCGATGTTTGGGAGGAAAAAGTCGCTAAATTTAACTCGAGCCAAACTTATGTCTCACATAAATGTCCTCTGGTGACTCATGAAACGCCAAATTTAAATTCCAGTCAATCTAGGTGGGGGATTAGATTTACGAAATTAATTCCAATACAATTTCCTACTTTTTTTTTCAAAATTATGTGTATCAGTGGACTCGCACGAGGATCCATTGTCCCGAACTATCGGGAGTAGGTAGCATTTTTTCCGTACCTTGTTCATAAATACTCGAATGATTCCTACTTCTGCTTTTTTTCTGTCCCATCCAAATATATGTTCCGACTACTTGATTAACAAAAATGTTCATCGAAACAAGCTGATACATGTTCGATAATATTTATTGATGCTGAGGACGACAAGGATGTCATGCGGAAAAAAATACGGAAAAAAAGATTACGATATTTGTGTGAAATCAGCTTAGTAGGATCTCGTTGACTCAGCCACAATGACTAATCGGACTATAGCCTGATAAGTCACCGATATCATGGCCATTCAGACATAGCTATATATTATGTGCCCTCATAGGGCGAAGATTATTGCTGCGTAGGTGTAATTCCGTTTAGGTGTACTTAATAACAAGATGGGGTCAGGAATCCTTACCACGAGAGGCTTCAAGTGCAAACTTATCTAATAATAATAATCAGGAAGACCATTCTCAGATTACTTTGTATGGATCAGATGGATTGAGTAATTTGAGGAAACAGGACGTAAAATTCATAAATTATACCCATTTTTTCTGACTTTTTTCTGTATGAACTTGCCTGTAATTTACAATATGACGTAAACATTGTTATTGTAAGCTTAATTGATGGTGTAATCTTGAAATCGTCTAAAAGTTCACGAGTTTTGCGTAGTGTAAATATCATTGAAGCAAGAACTTTACATTTAAGAAAAGTGTATTTGCTACATATACTGAACATACGGAAACAGCCGCTCTGTATATTCCAGAATATTAATTTATAAAATATGTATATATCATTAGAATTTTCACTAAACAAACATGCACAAGTCTTTGTTCCTTAGCTGAAACCAAGTGTTACCAGATCCGTATACACAGTTAGCGGGTTGTCATATTTGTATATGCACCTTGAAAGAAATATTTGCAGTATAGGTGGACACTGTCATGTCATGAGTTCGTATATGGTATTCAGCTGGTATGAGTCACTCGGTATAACCAGGATAATACCATGTTCACAAGGTTACATAACTGTACAAGCAATCTAATTTATGCACATATACTTGCTATATTTTTGTGGAGAAAATAAATATTTAAAAACCAGAAACTTGTTTTTTTATCATCACTACGATCGTCGTTCAGAGGTTCCTGTGCGGAAGTCGTGGGGGAGGTCATTTGGTTAAGTACCCAGGATTAAAGTATAACTTTAAAATGCTTCTGCCAGAGTCGAGAGATGAAAACAAGTCTCTTCCCCACAATCACCAGTCAGAAATCGACACGTGATCGAAATCTTCAATTGAGCCACATATATGTATGGTGGCTCGAATTCTCGTCACTCGAAACTGCAGAAACTATTAAGATAATTCATCCTCATGGTCTCCCTGAACTTTTATCCTTTCTCTCTGCTATATGTACAAGGCGTGTGAGTACTATGCACGTCGTGAGCGCTGATTAAATGTCTGGTTAACTTGTCGGGGCGAGCTGCGGTTGTGTACCTTGGAATGTTGTACGTTTTAACCCAGAATTACCATCATAATACCTCTTCCTTTAACACAGAGTGTTCATTAATATATTGAATATTGTGTATATTAGCACAGTTTTAACACGAATGTGCACTGCCATGGAAGAAAACGCCACCCGTCCACAAAATTCTGACGGTACTATTTAACATGGTTAAAATAAAGTTCAGACGACATCTCCGGTGAAAGTAGACACTAGATTCACTCCTCAAAACTCATCTATTTGCCTTTGCTGTATATATTATCAACGTTTACATGGTAGCCCACGGGGAATTATCTGAAATATTTTGAAAGGGGGCTGGTACTGGAGCGAAAAGGTCAAAACAATTTGACCTCGGTGACTTATTTTTGACCACTAAGTGTTCAGTTAGTCGGAGGTCATTCGGTGCATTTCTTATTGTTCGACAACATTGTATCTCGAAAATGGCTGCTCGTAAAACGAAATGGGCAAGAGTTGGGACCTCGAGGGGTATTGTGTACACATACAGGGTGCTTTCGACCAGAAAATTTCCAAGGTCATTCTGGGGTCATCCGGTGCATTTTCGATTTCGATAATATCTCGAAAACGACTGCTCGTGATGCAATAGGACAAGAAATCGGGCCTTCGGTGGTACAAGTATCTAGTGTATCAATGGCACTTTTTGACGGTTAAGTGTTCAAGATCATTCTGAAATCATGTGGAGCATTTGCGACTTTCGCCAACCTTGTACCCCGACAAAAACGGGTCTGGGGATTTGGTATACAGGATACTGTTAAACGTTATGTTTTCAAGGTCATTCTGAGGGCATTCGGTACATCTGCGACTTTAGGCAACTTTACATCTCGAAATGGAAATAAGTATATAGTGCTTCAAAAAGGCTGGCTGTAGAGCGAAACGAAATGAAATGACGGACTCAGGGGCGGGGGGGGGGGGCACAACAGAGCAAAGTGTATCCAAATTACAGCCAATAGTAGTTTTCAACTATTAAGTATTAATTACACTAACACCTTCAGAGTTGGAATATACCGAATGAAATCAGACCGACATTGAACCTTTAACAGTCAAAAGTACAAATGTATGTTTATGCATGATATATCATGTATACCCTATATAAATTTACTTACCGCCGAGAACCAGAATTTGGTTCGTCTCGCTCTACGACCAGCCGTTTTTGAGATATCACACATTTTATAATTCCCGATTGACTACCAGGTTAAACGTAAAAAAAGAGCGACAAAAATGCGAAACATTCAATATTTGAAATTTCAAAATTCTTTTAACAATTTTGGTAGAGACCCTCGTTAGGAGCATACATGATTTTTGAGAGTTAATCTGATACGTGTATGTACTTTCACAGGGGATGTCGTTTGAAATTTTTCCTCCCACATGGTTCCATGTTAACGAAAAGGAAAAAAAAAATCGCAAAACAATGGTCTGGGGTGCAGATAGTGAACAGGTACCTTTCCACAAATTTTGGAGTTAATCCGCTTGACGGTTTCCGAGAAAATCGCTTTTGCACGACGAAGGGCGGATGCACGACGGACGCCCGTGACCACAGTAGCTCTGCTGCTCACTAGCACAAAGCAGAGCTAAAAATAACGTACGGATACAAGGGCGAGTTTGTAAATAAAATTGTCAGTTAAGAGTGCGGTTTTTGTCAAATGAGGATAACTTCGTGTACTTTGTATAACTTGAAACGGTAGAGGTCACTATTTAAATGTTTGATTAGCCTTTTCTGTGTGTTTTGCTGGTGTATGTAGTTTAAGGTGACTTACAAAACCTGATGTGCTGCGTTCCTGTACTAACATGTTCCGGGTAACATGTATACCTGCAGGCCTATATTGTATTAAATAGAACATAAGTAAACTAAACAACAAACACTAAACACTATTTTGATAGTTATCTACACCAGGAATTAGATAAAATGCCATAAATGGAAAAAGCATTGGCGAGTGACGAATTGGCCAAGCTGGACTCGCAACATCAAGCCCCCAGTGGAGGTGATGATCCGAGATACAATCCCATGCTTCTGTCTCAAAGGATAGATTATTCCACCTTGCCGCGGCTCGTCTGCTCGCACGTGCTTGGAACTGGTATTTATCTTCACGACATTGGGTGGTGCAATACCGGATCTTGCCGCAATCGATTTTTCGTGAAGCTAATTTTCGAGGCCAGCTCAGGCCACGTTCAGCATTTAAACATAAGAAAAATTGCCCAGTCAATATACGACAAATTTACTTGTATGGGTGCCATTGTACGATATTAAATAATGAGGAGAACATGAAAAATAAAAGTGCATAACAGGATTTGAACCCATGGGCTGTCGATTGGATTTGAACTATACATGTACTTGATTTTATCATATACTTGTACTTGGCATCAAAATGCTTGATTATCAATACTTTTTCAAGTAGTTTCAATATCTAAGGAAATGTATATATATCCTAGTTATATTATGTGAAACATATAAAGAAAACAACCCTATTCCAATTTTACCTACTGTATGAGATAACCAAACTATTATTATATGAACCTATATAAACATAAACAGGTAAACGTATATAAAAATGGCATGATGGATTGACAATTAAGTTGCAACTATATCTCAAAGTGTTAGCATGCACGTTGCATTTGATAAACATTGAGTTGTCAGATGTCACGACGTCCGCTATTGTTTCAAAACGAGGTGGGCCTTCAATTCCCAATTCTCAACCCAAAGTCAATTTCCTGAGTAAAGCCTGATCGGTCGCATAATCCATAAAATTAAAATGTCATCCATCAAATGTCATCCATCAGCGCGCCGGTAACAGAGTAAACAAATGCTTCAATATCAACACGAAGCAAATCTAGGAAGAAATGAGACATATTTAATTTCCTTTAGTTCACCCCCCACCACCGCCCCCCCCCCTCATTTTTTTTTCATTTTTTTTTTCACAATTAAG
>JAAUYG010094261.1_pt1 | contig 10667 bp, 14 predicted proteins | sample 7278091 | NCBI WGS metagenome assembly JAAUYG01 (sample SAMN14350201, study PRJNA611818) | marine sediment metagenome | isolation source: surface marine sediment (0.6m) | place: French Polynesia: Moorea | collected 2018-08
ATATGATTTTTTAGGACACTTTCAGAAAGTGACCTAAAACCCTTGACCTACTTTTTTTCACGGGTGGCAAAAACAAAACCATCAAAAGATGAAAGTGTTGATTTTTTTTTAAAAACTACTCATTCTGATGAAACTATTGCTAGAGAAACTTATTTATTGGATGGTAAGATTATACCCATGTTTCACTATGAAAAGAATGAAATGAATGAAAAAAAAAAATCAAAAAGAAATGAACAAGTCAAAAAAATTCATTTCAGGATGAGGAAAAGATGATGAATGAGGAAAAGATGATGAATGAAGAAAAGATGACAAACAAAGAAAAGATGACAAATGAGGAAAAGATGATGAATGAGAAGAAAATCATTGACAATGAAGCAAACCAGTTCATAGAAAAGGTGAAAAAGTAAGTAGTTTAAACAAAAAAACTAGTGAATGTAACTTTGCTAAAAGAAATGTTTGAAAAAGTATGTAAAGTTATCACAAATTTTTTTCCCTCCAGAGACTTCAATGCTGTAAGAAAAAGAAGAGGAAAAAAGACACTGAAAATATTAGAAAAAACTTTAATATTAGAATTCAAAGTATTTTATGTAGAATTGAAAATGAAAAAACAAAAAGAAAACAATGAATTAAAATCTCTCCTGAAAAAAACTTACTCACAATTATCCTGAAAAAAGTTTGTGCTTAAAATAAACACAGCTGAAAAAAAACAAAGTTGTTACTTCTTACATATTCCCCACTGAAGCTGTATTTCTAGTGAACATAGCTAGAAATATTTCTCAGTACAGCTCAAACCATGGCTGAAAAAAGAAAAACAAATGATGAAGCATTGAACATTCAGAACAAAAAAAATAAAAACAGAAAAAGATGAAAGTGATGATGATGATGATGATGATGATGATGAAACATTTAATAAATATTGGAATGCTATGATTACAATAGAAAGAAACTTTAACAAACTCAAAAGAGTAATGAAATACTTGAAGAAAAAAAAGAAGAAAATTAAGAAAAAGGTGTAACAAATGATATTCTACCCCTTTTGAAACAATGTCAAGAAGAAAAAAAAGAATAAAAAAGAAAAGAAGAAGAAAAAAAGAAAAATGAATCAAATTGGGATGAGGTTATATTGGAACTAAACAACACAGAGTAAACAGGTTAGTAAAATTGATTTTAGGCAGTTTCAGCAATTGTTGGATGAGCAGGGTGAAACACACAACACAACACAACTTGTTCCGAGTAAGCAATACTGTGAAGGAATTTTCCTTTTTTTCCTTTTCGAATTAAGCGGAGGTATACACCTGTATAAGAAAAATACTTCAAGACTGAAACAGCCAAACTAAAAGTGAATGCTTACCCTTTTTATCGAAAGAGAAAAAATCAAAAAACAAAAAACGCTTTTTTACTGCGCAGAAAATATGACAGATGTGTGAGGTGGAAGGCAATGTATGTCACTCAGCAGATCGACAATCAAAGGTGCGAGCGATTTTATGTCTGTTGCAAAGGATCGAAAATTCACGCTTGTTCCGCTTTAACCTTCGCTACAGGTGTGAATAGGGGCTGATCCACACTTAGGAGGAAAATTGGCCAATCAGTAGCCACACAGAAGTATCCAGTCAGTGATAGGGGGAAATCACAGGTCACGACGTTTGCTTGCATGGGTACACAAAACGGTCAAAGCTGAAAGGAAGCTGGAGTGCATCTCTATTAGTGTGTTGCAGACATGTGATACAAAAAGAAAATCACGAGGCGGATCTGCATCATAAACAGGATGAAAAGCGCAACAAATGCAGCAAGTTGAAAGCATTTATTTGTCCATTCTGCAGAACAGGCAACTTTGACAGGCAAATTGTTTGGAGACTGCTCGGTAGCATTGAGTCACACCTTGTTGCGTGTACGTTCAGAATTTTTTCTTTGCTCGGTAGGCTATTGAAAATATGTTGACAGCAGGGAGAAATCCGGCTTGCTTGGTTTTGGATTATTTTTGTTTTTGTTTTTTTTTCTTTTCTTTTTTTTTCCCTGAAAAAAATGACTCGCATCTTAAAATTACTCAACTGCTGTTTTTGGGTGTTTTTTTTTTTTCATTTTGCAAAATTGGTTGATTTTTGCACAAACTGGACAGAAATCATATTTTCAGGGGATCAACAATCCCCTGCAGCAAGAGTGAGGTGATTGTTGACACACGTGCAGAAAGCATCATCCGTGGTTACAACAAAACAAAGCAAAACAAGAATCAGTCACTCAGACGATTTGAATAAGTTTTTGTGACCAACAACAACCAAGCAAAAGTGTCAGAGATTCTGCATGTGTCCACCGATGGCCCAGAACAAAACAAAAGGGAAAAGTGCAGCTAATTTCTTCCACAACAAAAGCAACGTAAGAAAGGAAGGGGAAACGAGAGTGAATCCGCAGGCATTGTAAAAAGAAATTCAACACTTTTTGCTGGCCCATGATCCTCGTGAGTTTGAGGAACAGGGAGGCTGTGTTGGACCTAAATGGTGGTTTTTAGACGTACACGACATCCCTGGCGAGTTATCTTCTTGCAAGAGAGTGACCCATTTAAAATTGCCGTTGCTTAAATTTCATTTGGAAAAACCCTTCTTCGTGCAAAAAGAAAAAAATATTGCACCTCGAAATGTCTGCTCAACACGCTGCAGCAAGAAAAAAAATCAGACAGAAAAGAAGGAGAGAAAAACAGAGAAAAACAAAAAACAAGAAGGACTGGATGCACATGTCTGAAATGAGTTTCCTTACAGCTCACAAATGCTGCCTGTTTAGCAGCATCCGTCCTGTCCATGCAGATCGCATGCCTGCAAGAGTTTCTTCCATGTAGAATCATAGCAAGGCAAACACTGGACATATATCACAATGACAGAAAAACGTCGTGTAAGTCTCAGAATACCGGTATCACAATGCAATAAACAGGCACAAATGCACGACTTTTGACTTTTTTGGTCCATGTTGTTCTCCTCCTTGGGCTCAGTTGAATCTTTGGTCGTCGCCTGTGTACGCCAAATTTTCTTTCTTTGGTTCAACCATGTGTTGCGCAGCCGAGTAGGATGGGGGACCATTACCAACTGAAAAATAAAACGACGCCCTCAAGACATGGCCAAATGACAACAGGCTGAACATCAAGAAATGACTTGAAGAGAAATATTAATGTACTTTTTGAAAATTTAATTGTCATCAAAACGAATTAAGTCTTTACCTGCTTGAGGGTACTGGACCTGTTGATAGGGCACCTGAGAAGGCGGGATCTGAGGGTATTGTGTTTGGTTTGTCGGTGTCTGCTGCATGGCGTACTGGACGGCGCCAGAGCCGACAACAGTTCCTTGCTGAAACAAAGCAACAAAAACTGTGAAAATAGAAACGAATGCCCACAATACAAGCGAGTACGCCAAGCAAAAGCAGAATCATGTTCTTCATACTGACCTGGTAAGGTGTTGGGCGTGTGCAACACAGGGGACCACACGTCATGGCGGCAGAGACGATAGCGATAACCATCTCCAGGACCCCACAGCCGACCATTACTCCATTGACAGCCATTGCTGCATTGTACTTCCACTAGACAGGAGAAAAACAACCGTGACTGATTTGGGATTTTCGTGCGGTTCAAAAAAGGGCCCTCACATGTGCATATATATATATCCACCCCTCTGTGAATGTCAAGCAATTCAGTCCCTAGGGAGGCACCCAGAGATATTACCCTGTGACTGCCACATGTCAGACCTCCCTCTGTGAGTGGTAAGGGCAGCGAGTGACTTGGCCTTTGTGGCAAATTTCTTGCCTTCTTATTCCACAGAAATATCTGTGGTCCAAGACACATTGCATAGATCTCACAAATGTCCTTCATTCCAAAAAGTGATGCAGGAGATTGTTCAAAGATTCACTTACTTCGTTCTCGTTGTTGTACTTGTACCCGTAATCAATACTGACGACAACCATTGCTGAAGGAGAGAGAAAATCTGGTCTTTTTGGTCTGTTGCAACAAGTCTGTTTTTCATGCAAAGACTGTCACTTTTATTTCCTGCTCACGACAGGATGTGTGGCAGCTACATGTTGAAACGCCTCACTTGGATTCGCAATGACACAGCCAAAACAAAACTTTTGGGGGCCTAATGGATGATGGACATTTTATTGTCCTTACCGATGGAACAAGTGATCACAGCTGCTCCTGCACAAATGGCCGCCAGGATTGCAAACACCAGGGTAGTCACAACCTTTTGAGACCAAAACATGCGGAGACTTGAGCAAAGGAGAGAGACTATTCAGCCCAAAGAAAATCGAAATTAAGTTCTTGACTTGTGTTAGGACAGGTGACCATCAGGTTTATACAAATGCTTGTTGAAAGAAACATCGCATCATTCAAACAATTGCAGTCAACAAACCCAGCATTTGTTCTGAGTCCTCGCAGCTGGAACTTGAAAACATCCAGCCAGAGCAATCTGCAAAGGAGAACACAGAAGAATTATATAACGTGTGTGTCCTGTTGGGGAATCCAGAAGAAAAAAAAAACGCGTTTTTTTGTTTTGAATACACGTGCATGCACATTTGCACTGCACTGAATCACAGAAATGAGAAGGCCATGTCATGCCACAGCCACAACTTACTATAATGCCGCAAAAAATTGCATTGGAGACTGGTGACATAAGGTAGAGCATCGCAAGCAACTGAAAGAAACGAAAAACAAAAAGGATGCATCACGTTCGAGCGGCAAATTTCTTCCCCATCTCCATGGAGTACACGGAACCTCAAAACCTGGAATGTGATTGGTGTTCTTGATTATTTTCATGAAAAAGAGGTTGAAAGAGAAAAGAGGATTTGGCTTAAAATTTGAAGGCAATTTCACTGCCGAAGCAATTCGCAGGGAAACACAAATGAGTTTCTTGGAATCCAAACCAGACTCTTGAGGTGGTCGTGCCTTTTTCTGACCCATGCAGTGCAATGTTGTACATGTATAAGATGCATAGGTCTTTGTCTCGTTTCTTGTGCCTGCAATTGGAGAGTGGGGTCTCTTCCATACCTAAGATTACACCCCCTGGTGGTGTCTCACGTGCCAACGTCAATGCAATTTGATTTGCACATGCGACGTAGAGCACGAAATTCTGCCCCACCGGACAAACCCGGATAGTTAGGAAGTACTTTTCCCCTGACAGGAAAAGAAGCCTGTGCTTTGGACCATATTTTTCATGGCTTCAGGGTACCATCTAAAAAAATCATCAGAAACCGAAGGGTGCCTTGGAAGGAGGATGCTTGAGGAAAACGGCATCGGAAATATATAAAACCAGAGGGTCTTACGCTGCAAATAATGAGAGTCACTCCGAGGATGATCTGCAATATTCCCAAAGTCTGGTTGACTCCAGAGTTATAGTTTCTCAGTCGGTTGTCTGGAGGCACCACCATCACACTTGGCAGGACCACCGCTGGTGGCTGAGGCTGAATCTGGTTCTGCATTGTTGGTTGTTTCCACCTAGATCAAGAACCAGACATGGCATCTGCCAAAATCCTTGCACGAACGACTGACCTGACGTGGCCTTATTCGGCAAATTTTCGACCAGGAACGGCACAGTCAGGATTGGGAAAGGAATTTGCCCCAAAATGATTTTCAGCTTCAAGCAAGCATGACCATTGACACGTCTCGGTCCTTTGCCATTTGCAAACAGAGACACGCCTCCTCCTTCTGTCAAATACTGGCAATGTCTCCAGGATTTTTTCAGCAATGGAGGAAATGAGAAATGAGTTTTCTTCTCGCTTTGACCAACATGCATGGGCCATACCATCCAAGCACGATGTGTGTTGTCTGGTTGTGTGTGTGTGTGTGTGTTGATTATGATTTTCCATGCACGAATTGGGAACTTGTATTATTGGTTGACAGTCACCACACAGAAACACACACGTCTGCATGTGATTTCCTCCGTGGTTTCAAACTTCAAATGTGCCATACTCACCGTCAAATCCTGTGAATGTACTGAGTATACTGGTACTGTCAGCTGCTGCGCAATATTGACGTATGTTCTGTTCAGGTGTGCCGACTTCATGCAGGTGTCAAAGGATCCATGCAACAGTGCGAAGGAGACCTTGTCTGTCGTGAAGGATCGAAAAACAATGTACATATATGTACATCAATATCCCAAACAAAACCTTGCACTTTCTTTCTTCAATCCGTCTCTTCAGAGCTAAAAATTGGTCAAGAACAGTCCAAGGTTCCTCAGAACATCACGGGACCAAGAGAACAAATACGTTTCAGTGATGGATCCAGGGACCTATTGTTTGCCTGGGTACATGTATGCTGGAAGACAGGCTCCCCATGCCTTATCCTGAATCCGCGCGTAGGATTGTATTTCCTGGAAGAACGCTCTGCATGTATTGTTTGTGACTCTGCAGATCCATAAGTCTGGATCGAAGATCAAAGGAAAAATACAAACTATATGAATCAGACAAATGAGCTTCATTGAAAATTTTGGAAGCTCGAGGTTGAACCTTTACAATTCTGAGGATCTTCTTCCTGGCTCTGCACCAATAACGGATTGTGGAATTAGGATTTTGGTCGTCTCACGAAAATATGTCCTGGCACAATTGGGCTTAGAGGAAGCACTCTCGAGTAATTTTTTATGGAGCTTTTTGTTTTCCCCGGTGCAAGAAAGGTTCATCATTTGACGCAAAAAATCCCGCGCAACTTGCGATTCTGACAAGAGCAAGAGCTGCTGGGGTGGCATCCTAGAGAAGAACTTGACGCAAAAGGTCCGGGCCCAAACGTGTCTCCATATAATATATAGTTGTCACCAGTCTTGAGCAAACAAAAAGACGCCACCAACTTTAGTCTCCTTTTCTGGGTTGTGTTGATGCAACCAGTAAATTTCCGAAATTTAAATCACAAGAAATCTTCCAGGCACATATTTTCACGGACAAATTGCTTTTTATTGAAATCTCAGAAAACGTTATAAATCAACAGATCAATTAGGCTGCACACCTGCAACAGGGCGGATCTGTTTGGTTCGATTTTAACAGAGTATGGATTGAGGTCCTTTTGGTGCCAGATATACAGGACAATGTCCATTGCAAAAGAAATCAACAACATTTGAGGCGTCCAGCCCTTGACACTTTTTGCCCGGCAGAAAAAAAAACATTCGTTTGCAGAGGGGTGTCCACCGATACAAAGGTGCCAAAAATAACACAAAAAATTATATCTTTCACGAAGGGCAACTCCCGGAATGAAATCTTGGCACAGTCTAAAAGGTGGCACACCGGTTAATCCGTACGGAAGGTGAGCCCACACCGTACATGTATGTAAACCAATTGTTGGAGATGTGGAATTGCGGTCACAGAAAAATGAATAAATGTACAGCGTTTACCCGCAATGGCAAAAACACCTTTCCCTTTCATCTTTCAAAAAAAGTACTTTTGCTTGTGGTACCGTAATGGACCCTTGCGAATGAATCCGCTTTCCCAGCGCGAGACCTGCAAGGAAGCGCATGTAGCGCGCACGTTGCGCCACACGCAATCAGTCCTTTGCGCAACACGACAAAGTGATCACGAACACACAAAGTATTCGCACGTTCGTTGACAACAGTCACACCCGGAAAAACGGTAGATCTACACACCATTTCAGTTTGTAATCATTTCAAGTTTGTACATGTACAATCCCGCACATTTTGTGAGAGTTCTCAGAAACTTCTGTGGTGTTTTGCGTTTATTACACTGTCACTTTTCAACATTTTCCATCAAGGGGGAGAAATATAAGTTGCAGGCGAAAAATGCCACCAGAAGTAATCACAGATTCTTTTCTCGACAAAAAATTTATCACAGGTGTGTTTGATTTTCTTGACTGGTTCCATGGAGTAAGCAGTGTTCAATATATCACATTTGTACAGCAGCTTTATGGGTTTGAGAATTGCTCAAAATTTTGGTCTAAGCCACGGTGAGTCCTCTTTGCAGACCCCCGTTGTCCAGTGGTGAGTCTATTGCTGGCATATGCATTTTTTCGTACCACTTATGACCACTCATATCTTGCTCTCTGAAGGTGTACTTGGCCCGGGTGGTTTCAAGCATAGAGGCGGGGCATGGCTCGTACTCTTTCGGGATGTACTCGGTCTTGTACATGGTGCTGCCGTCAAACGGCGCGTTGCTGCCCACGCCCTTTTCCACGGGTCGCATGCTCTGGCGCGGCGGGGCGTTCTTGCGCACGTAGTCGGCCTTGTACGTCGGCAAACCCTCAAAGGCCGCTTCGGGCGGGACGTACTCCGCCGCCCGCTTTACCCGAACATTCTCCACCGGGATCCATTTGCGGAAATCATCCTTGTGGGTCGTGGCGTCGTAGAATTGCCCTGGAGCCATCTTCCTGTCGGCTGGTCGTTTCAGCGTAACAAGACTCAGAGGCTTCTGGGTGTAGTCATGCGTGTGAGTCGTACGGAAGTCGAAATCTCCTTCTGGCTTCGTGTACGTGTCAGGTTGATGCTGGAAGGGTCGTTCTGTCGGCCACTTCTTGTAATCGACCTTATGGGTGGTGTCATCATCGAAAGGCGCGTTCGAGTTGTAGGCACCCGCCTCGGGTCTGCAGCTCTGCGTTTTCTCCGCCTGCTTTGGTGTGTAATCTTTCAAGTAGTTGGTGAGCCCATCCAGTGCAGCTGGATTCGGGTTCCATTGTTTGACTTCTTTGGCTGGTCGCGCGGCCAGGGGGTGTTTCACGTATTCGACGCGGTATCCCGTCGTGTCATCGAATGCTCCGCTGTTGACCTGCTTCTCGATGGGCTTCATGCTCTTTCGCGGTGGCTCCCTGTATCCGATGAAATCGCGCTTCTGCGTGGACTGCCCTTCAAACGGCGCCTCTGGAGGCATGTATTGCGATTCTTTCTTCACGCGTAGCGGCCCCTCTACATCCCACTTACGGTAATCTACCTTGTAGGTTGGAATGCCTTCAAACCTGCCTGCTTGCCCTTTCCTTTCTACTGGCCTCAGTGGTTTGGCCGGTGCGCCCTGTTTGCGGTCGTAATCTCTGTGTGTCGTGGTACCAAAGTCAAAGTCGCCTTCGGGTTTGGACCAGGCGTCGGGCTGATGCTTGTGCGGCTTCTCCACGGGCCATTTCTGGTAGTCTACCCGGTGGGTAGTGTCATCCTCCAGGGGTGCGTCGGACTTGTACGCGCCAATGTCTGGTTTGCACGACTGGCGCACAGGCGCTTGTTTCTTGATGTAATCCTTCATGTAGTTGGACAGACCGTCTAGAGGCACGGAGGTACGCTCGTACACTTGCTTCTCTCGTACGTGTCTGGGGGGCAGCGCGTGCGGCACATATTCTTGCTTGTATCCCGTTGTCGAGTCAAAGGCGCCGCTGTTTATTGGCTTCTCAACTGGTTTCAGGCTCTGAGCTGGCGCAAGCTGCAAGGAAATCAAAGGTGAAATTCATGCAAAACAAAGACAAACCACAAAAGTGAGGTTCTGAAGGGCAGTTGATTAGCTTGCATGAAACAGTCTTTGATTCGTGTGAGATTTCAAGGAATGGTTCCCGTGGGTTGTTTTGCGCACCTGGTACTTAAGGTAATCCGTTTGGTAGTGCGACGTGCCCTGGAACGGAGCGGACGGGGGTCGATACTTGAGATCAGGCTTCTTGCGCTCAACCAATGTCGGCGTCCATTTCCTGTAGTCAACTGTCAAATAGAAAGGGACAAATTAAGTGATTTGTTGTTGGACTGAAGCGATTTTCACCCGTCAAAACAACCCACCCCTTCCACTCAGTCAAGAGCTGCTGGTGCGCAATTTCCACAAGAAACCTCAATGTCGCCCAGAGCTGATTTCGACTTTTGCTGGTTTCCAATCATAATTTGCAAGCCTTTGTTTGTCTTTTCTTTCAGCCGCTACGGCAGATGTATTTTTCAAGTTACCAGAGGCAACAAACTGTGGTGTCACATTCTTCAAAGCAAAGCAGAAATAGCTCCTATTGATTCTCAGCCATCAATACAATCTCATTCTTCCGTCCTGAGCAAAAGGGACAGAAAGGTGATTGTTGTTGGTGTTGTTGTTGGTATGTACACCTGCATAAAAGTGTTGTTGGCACTATTTCGCCTCTGTTAGAGCCAATGGATTTGACACATTTGGCAGACGTCAGAATAAGAGGGATAAAACATTCACGTTTGTCCCTAACAACAAGCTGTCAGCGACACATATTTTCCCTTTGGTGTTTTACCTCTTGCGTCGATGAGGATGATGTTTTCCTTTCAACGACCGCATATTTCTCGAAATTAAGAAATCCAGAAGAGAGCGCCAAAAGTACCAAGGATGAATGCATTGTTGGATTTCAGAAAGAATTCCCCGAACAAAGTTTCTTAAATTGTAAATGCGATTCAGTTTCTTTTTGTTTTGGTGTATGTTCAACCAGTTGTCAGGATACTGGGAAAAGCAGCCTCGCAAACCCAGAATCAGACTGTAAGTCAATCTCATCTGTTTAATTTGCCTCCAATCAGCAATTCTGAAATTTCCTTTTCCTACAAATTTGTTCAGTTTCAAATTTGGGATGGGATTCCGCAGTTTTCCTTTGAAAGGCAAACACAGAATAACTAGGGTGCTTATCAGCGTCGAAGCCGCGCACGTGAGCAAGCAAGTGCGACATTCAAAACAAAACAAAAAAGCTAAGTGTTCCAAAAGGTATAAAGCATCCAGAAATGCAAAAAAAAAAAAAAAAA